>Ga0154020_10001680_pt1 | contig 27224 bp, 18 predicted proteins | sample Klosneuvirus_201_FD_109709 | JGI IMG/M metagenome (GOLD analysis project Ga0154020, IMG submission 109709) | Active sludge microbial communities from wastewater, Klosterneuburg, Austria - Klosneuvirus_20160825_MG | ecosystem: Engineered > WWTP > Aerobic digester > Activated sludge | place...
CTGCTGCGCCGATTCCGATTCCTGGTGCCGCAGGGCAGCCCGATGTCGGGTATCGGCAATCCCTTTCAGGTGGTGTCGCTGTCCAACTGTTTCGTCATCGGCGTGCAGGGCAGCGCCGACTCGTACGGCGCCATCCTGAAAATGGACGAAGAGCAGGTGCAACTGATGAAACGCCGGGGCGGCGTGGGACACGACCTGTCCCACCTGCGTCCCACCGGTACGCCGGTGATGAACAGCGCCCTCACCAGCACGGGCATCCTGCCGCTCATGGAGCGCTACTCCAACTCCACCCGCGAAGTGGCGCAGGACGGGCGCCGCGGCGCGCTTATGCTCACCCTCGCCGTGCAGCACCCCGATGCACCGTTTTTCGTGGACGCCAAAATGGACAGCACCAAGGTCACCGGCGCCAATATTTCCCTGCGCCTCGACGACGAATTTATGCAGGCCGTGCGCAGCGGCAAACCCTACCGCCTGCGCTTCCCCGTCGGCTCTAAAAAACCGCTGTTCGAGCGCGAAATCAGCGCCGGCGATCTCTGGAAAAAAATTGTGCACAACGCCTGGAAAAGCGCCGAGCCGGGCCTGCTGTTCTGGGACACGGTGCTGCGGGAATCGGTGCCGGATTGTTATGCGGATTTGGGGTTTGGAACGGTTTCGACGAACCCTTGCGGCGAGATACCCCTCTGCCCGTATGACAGTTGCCGCTTGCTCGCCATCAACCTGCTGAGCTACGTGCAAAATCCCTTCAGCCCCGAAGCCTCCTTCGACTTCGACCTGCTGAAACAACACGGCGAACTGGCCCAGCGGGTCATGGACGACATCATTGACCTCGAACTGGAAAAAATCGAGCAGATTCTCGCCAAATTAGACCACGACCCCGAACCGGAACCGGTGAAGGCCACCGAACGCGAGCTCTGGCTTAAAATCCGCGAGAAGTGCCTCCAGGGTCGCCGCACAGGTATCGGTATTACCGCCGAAGGCGACATGCTGGCCGCGCTCGGCATCCGCTACGGCTCCGACGAGTCGCTGGATTTTTGTGAAAACCTGCACCGCACCCTCGCCCTGTCCGTGTACCGCGGCTCGGTCAACCTCGCCCGCGAGCGCGGCCCCTTCCCCATCTACGACAGCCTCCGCGAGGAACACAACCCCTTCGTGCAGCGCCTGCGGGAAGCCGACCCCGACCTGTACACCGATATGGTGCGCTACGGACGGCGCAACATCGCCCTGCTCACCATCGCACCCACCGGCACCACCAGCCTGATGACTCAAACCACCTCGGGCCTCGAACCCGTGTTCCGTATTTCCTACAAGCGCCGCAAAAAGGTAAATCCTAACGACAAAAACGTCCACGTGACTTTCACCGACGAGGTGGGTGACAGCTGGGAAGACTACCACGTGTTCCACATCCCGTTCCGCCAATGGCTGGAAACCAAGGGATACGACCTCGCCAAGGTGGATAAAATGCCCGAAGCCGAGCTCCAGCAGATCATCGAGCAGTCGCCCTGGTACCGCGCTACTGCCGAAGATGTGGACTGGGTGCAAAAAGTGCACCTTCAGGGGCGCGTGCAAAAGTGGGTGGACCACAGCATCAGTGTCACCGTGAACGTGCCCGAGGAAGCCACCGAAGAGCTGATCGAAAAAATATACCTCACCGGCTGGGAAACAGGCTGCAAAGGCATGACCGTGTACCGAGAAGGCTCGCGCAGCGGCGTGCTGGTAAGCGACAAAAAGAAGGACGATAAAAAAGAAACCTTCACCGAAACCGCCGCGCCCAAGCGCCCCAAGGTGCTGGACGCCGTAGTGGTCAGTTTTATGAACAACGACGAACGTTGGGTAGCCGTCGTAGGCCTGTACCAGAGCCGGCCCTACGAGATTTTCACCGGTCGCGCGGTGGATTCATTCTCCATTCTCACCCAGGTTTCCGAGGGCAAAGTCATCAAGGTGAAAGAAGACGGCAAGAACCGCTACGATTTCCAGTACATGGACAAAAGTGGTTACCGGGTGACCATCGAGGGCCTGTCGCGCACGTTCAACAAGGAATACTGGAACTATGCCCGCCTCATTTCCGGTGTGCTGCGCCACGGTATGCCGCTGCCCTACGTGGTGGACATGGTGGAAAACCTGCACCTCGAAACGGCCTCGCTCAACAACTGGAAAAACGGTGTGGTGCGCGCCCTGCGGAAGTTTATCCCCGACGGTACCGCGCCCTCGCACAACACCTGCCCTTCGTGCAAAACTGATAACTTGGTGTATCAGGAAGGGTGTTTGCACTGCAAGAACTGCGGGCACTCGGAGTGCAACTAGGGAACGCGGGCTTCAGCCCGCGAAACAAACAAAACAATCAATTATATTTCAAAAAATATGTACTCAAAAACTATACAACATACTGATTTTCAGAAACAATAAACAGCCAAAATCACAAATCCAAAGGACAAGTCGGCAACGATATTGTGGGTTAGTCATTCTCAAGGTGATATTGCGAGATAAAGTCCGCATTCCATGTTCACGAAGCGACCTATCGAGTATCGCCGCCATTTGCCCCATTACCAGCACATAGGGGCCACTTTTTTTATGACTTGGAGACTTTTTGGCTCCCTGCCGAAAAATATCATCATCAAGCACCAATTGGATCGGGATCGGTATATCTCCACTTTGCGGGCAGATCAGTTATCACCAGAGGAACTTGAACGAGCAATAAGTATTGCTCACGGGGAATACTTTCACAGGTGCGACGAAGCACTTGATTATTCAGACACAGGCCCTAATTGGCTAAAAGAACCACCCATTGCAAATGTTGTTGTAGAAAAATTGCGACAATACGACGGCCAGTACTACCAGTTAGATGCTTTTTGTATCATGTCAAATCATGTCCATGCGTTGATGGATTTTTCAATTCAACTACCTGAATGTGAAGATGATTTTCAACAGGAGCAGTACAAGAACCTTGACGAGGTGATGCAACTTATCAAAGGTGGAAGTGCATTTCGCGCGAATCAAATATTAAACAGGAAAGGAAAATTTTGGGCCAGCGAAAGTTGGGATCGCTATATTCGGAATGAAAAACACTATCGAAACGTAGTTACTTATATTCTGAACAATCCTGTAAAAGCCGGAATTTGTTCGTGTTGGACCGAGCACCCGTACACATGGAGCAGGGAAGGCGGGCTTTAGCACCCCAATAGGGAAAGCGGGCTTTAGCACCCCAATGCGGAATAAAGCGGGCTAAAGCCCGCTTTCCCTAAACGTAGATCACCACTCAATCTCCGACTCGGAAAACGACGCGTCCGGCTCGTACACCGTGAACCGGTGCGAATGCCGGGCACCGGAGCCGTTCGTTTGCTCTGCCAAACCCACGCCGAGCGCCAGCGTCCGGCTGCGCAGGTCAATGAAATGCGGGAGGATCCGCACTTTGTACGACTTCCTGTACTCCCGCCCATTGATGTCGAAATAGCGAATACTGCATGTCAGGTCTTGAAACGACGCTGCCAACTGTTCCAGAAGTTTGATGCGCTCCGGTCTCGGTATTTTGTGGTTCAGGCCGATTCGGATGGCAAGGTTCGACCACATGCGCACATAGTTGAGTGGAAGCGAAACCGCAGTGGCCTCTTTTTCAGAATTAAAGGGCAGGCAATATTCCAATTGCCCTCCCATAGATTCTTTCATAAAACAACTGCGAAACATCAGCGCGTTCACCTCCTCGTTGTAGGTCACGAACGTCGGAATCCGAAACGTTCCGATTGACACGGTGTCATCGAGGCGGGACGGATCGTAGTGCCAGAGAATGTCCAGGTTTTTGGCGGCGCCGAGGCCGAGGTTGATAGCACGCAGGTTCAGGTTTTCCCCGGAAGAATCCTGCCCGACGATGATCCGCAGGTCCTCGCAACCCGAAATAGTGTCGCGGTAGGCCACGTGAAAAACTTTTGGCGCCGGCGACATCACCAGGTCAGGCTGGTAGGTGCGTTCGTTTTGCCGGAGGAGGATAAACAACGTGATTGCCGAAATGAACGATGCCACAATGGTGGCAAAGTTTCGGAGCAGACTCGCCCAGTCGGCAGTCTTTCTAAACGAAGACTTTCGCTTCTTTTTTTCCGGTATGTTCTCGATTTCCATGCTCTAAAACTCAGCGCTGCCCGGGTAACGCGGAAAAGCAATCACGTCGCGAATATTGCCCATGCCCGTCACAAACTGCACCAGCCGCTCGAAACCGAGGCCGAAGCCCGCGTGGGGGCAGGAGCCGAAACGGCGGGTATCGAGGTACCAGTACAATTCCTCTTCCGGGATGTGCATGGCCTGCATTTTTTCGGTTAGTACCTCCAGGCGTTCCTCGCGTTGGGAGCCGCCCACGATCTCGCCGATGCCGGGAAACAGAATATCCATAGCCGACACGGTTTCTTTACCGGGTTCGCAGCCCTCGTCCAGCCGCATGTAAAATGCCTTGATGGCCGCCGGGTAGTTGGTCAGGATCACCGGTTTCTGGAAATGTTTTTCCACCAGATACCGCTCATGCTCGCTTTGCAGGTCGGCGCCCCAGCCTTCGATGGGGTACTGGAACTTGCCTTTTTTGTTCGGGTTGGAATCTTTCAGAATGCCGATAGCCTCGGTGTAGGTCAGGCGCTGAAACTGATTTTCCACCACAAAGCGCAGTTTATCCATGAGGTTCATGGGCGAGCGCTGGTCCTGCGGCTTGGCTTTTTCCTCCTCGATAAGGCGCTCTTCGAGAATTTTCAGGTCGTCGGCGCAGTGTTCGAGGGCGTATTGGCACACGTACTGGAGCATGGCTTCCGCCAGGTCCATGTTGTCGTTCAGGTCGGCGAAGGCCACTTCCGGTTCGATCATCCAGAACTCGGCCAGGTGGCGGGTGGTATTGGAGTTTTCGGCGCGGAAGGTGGGGCCGAAGGTGTAAATATCGCCCAGTGCCAGAGCGCTGAGTTCACCTTCCAACTGGCCGGACACCGTGAGGTTGGTGGGGCGTTTGAAAAAATCCTGGCTAAAGTCAATGTCACCGCTTTCGGTGTGCGGGATTTTTTCCAGCGGCAGCGTCGTCACGCGGAACATTTCCCCGGCGCCCTCGGCATCGCTGGACGTGATGATGGGCGTGTGGATGTAGTAAAACCCGCGGTCGTTGAAAAATTTATGGATCGCAAATGCCAGTGCGTGCCGCACCCGGAATACCGCCGCGAAGGTGTTGGTGCGGAAACGCAGGTGGGCGTGTTCGCGCAGGAACTCCAGGCTTTGTTTTTTAGGCTGGAGTGGAAATTGCTCCGGGTCGCAGTCGCCGAAAACGGTGATTTCAGAGGCTTTCAGTTCCACGCGCTGGCCCTTGCCCTGGCTTTCCACCAGCAGGCCGTGCGCGCCGATGGCGGCGCCGAATTTGATGCGCTCCACGAGCGCCGGGTCGGTATTTTCAAAATCAAGCACCACCTGAAGGTTGGCGGCGCAGGAGCCGTCATTGAGGGCGATAAACTGGTTGTTGCGGAAAGCTTTGACCCAGCCTTTCACGAGTATTTCGGTGTTGACCGGCTCCGTGCGGAGGATGTCGGCGATTTTCGTACGTTTCATGCGTCGGTTGAAAAAAATTGGCCGCAAAGGTATGCGATTCAATAATGATGAATGATAAATGATGAATGATGAATTTCAACATGCTGTAAAACAACTCCTTGCAAATTTATCATTCATCATTTATCATTCATCATTTGCCTCTACCTTTGCAACCCAAACGACCGTTTCGCTGTTTTTTACAGCCAATCCAAACGACATGCTCATTCAAGTTTTCAAAAGCAAAATACACCGTGTACGCGTCACCCAGGCCGATTTGAACTACATCGGCAGCGTCACCATTGACGAAGACCTGCTGGACGCTGCCAACATCGTGGAAGGGGAAAAAGTCCAGATCGTGAACAACAACAACGGCGCCCGCCTCGAAACCTACGCCATCCGCGGCGAGCGCGGCAGCGGTGTGGTGTGCCTGAACGGCGCCGCCGCCCGGCTCGTGCAGGTGGGCGATGTGGTCATCATCATTTCCTACGCCCTGATGACCCCCGAAGAAGCCCGCGTGTTCCGCCCCGTGGCAGTATTTCCGGATGAGAACAACCGGTTGGTACGACAGCCCTGATTTCACTTCGGCACCTCCCACACGCACACACATCGGAAGCCCAACCAACTGGCGGGTTTTTCGTACGTCAGGCGCCCGGTGATTCTGCTTTCCTCCAGTTGGTGCGCGTAACTGCCGCCTTTGCACATCCCTTTTTCTTCGATCATTTCGGCAGCATTGCCCACGGCGTTGTACAGGCCGTAGCCGTTCGGCAAGCCGGCCCCGGCAGGCATGGCACAAAACCCGTTTGGGCCGTTGTGCAATTTTACGGCGCGTTTGGTGTGGAACAGGTGCCGGCCTTTGCGCAACTGGGTGGCTATTTTTTTGTCCGACAGGTCGTAGCCGTACGGGAACAGTGTCGCGTCGAGTTTGCCGCTGGCGGCCAGTTCCCACTCTTCTTCGGTCGGTAAGCGGTAGCGCGGAACGGGAATGGTTTTGTTTGGCTTCAGGCCGAGGTACTGGCCGGCGAGGTAGCGTTCGACTGTGAAATACTGCGTTGAGTTAGGCGCGGGAGCAGCCGGGTTGGGTTTGCCCTCCGTCAGACAAGCGCTGGAGGATGGGATAACGCCGGCCTTGACGAGGTCGCGCTCATACACACGGTCGGTGCGCCAGGCGCAATACAGGACGGCCTGTTCATAACTGACGCCCACTACCGGGTAGTTTTCATAGGCCGGGTGCTGCAAGTAATGTTCCACGAAGGGTTCGTTGTAGGTCAAATCTGCACGCCAGACCGTCGTGTCAGGCAATGCCTTCAGGTATTGTTCGGAGTCTTTTCCAAAAACCATTCCCAGCCAGGCCAGGTACTCCCGGTAGTCGAGGTTGGTGATTTCCTGTTTGTCCATAAAAAAAGAAGTCACGGGCGTGGTGCCGGGCGGGGGCGTGGTTTTTCGCGGATTTTGCGCCGAAATAGCGAGCATGAAAAAGGCCGCAACAGGGGCGATAACAAAAAAGGATTGGCGGAAGATGGTTGACATACGAAGATGAATTTGCTTTGTGATGCAGGCAAAAACGCAGGAGATTGCGGATAGATTGTCACGTCGGAGCGTAGACCTTCCAGGTTTTGAAAACCTGGAAGGTCTACTGCCCCACCACATACGCGTGTCCCCTTCGCAAAAAAACCGCCCCCAGGCCCAGGATCAGCAGCCCTACCGCCAATCCGATGCGCAGCGCGTGGTCCTTTTTTTCCGAAACAATTTTTGCCCAAAACAAGGGGTTAGGCGCACCGGGAGATCCGTCGCCGGTGTTTACCGTCCAGTTCTCCGGATCGGCATTGTCGAAAGAGGGCATGAGCAGGTCCAGGGAGAAATTGCCCTCCAGCGGCTCGATGAAGTAGGCGATGCTGTCCACCGCGCTGCCGTCGGAAGCGTACAGGGCCAGGCGTTCGGCGTTTTTGTTCAAGCCAAATCGCAGGTTGCCCACCACATGGCGGACGTATGGGTACTTCTGCCGGAATGCTGCCGAGTCCTGACAGACCACCAGGTAGCCCTCAGGCGGGATAGTCACGTCGGGGAACGCCCAGGCATTATTCCGGCGGTCGGAGAGTGTCCAGCCCTTCAGGCGGACGGCATGTTCGGCTGAGTTGTGCAGCTCGATCCAGTCGCCGGTCTTTTTTCCGGCAGGCGATATTTCATTGAAAAAAACAAGGTCGTTCAACACATGTACGTGCGGCTCGAACCGCGCCCGCAGCCGAAGCGTGTCGCCTGCCAGCAGCGCGGTTTCGATGGAGCGCCCCTGCCGGTTGATGCCCTCCCAACCGACGAACCGGTAGCCATGCGCGGGAACAGCCTGAAGCGCCACCGGGATTTTGTCGAAATACCCGCCGCGAAACACCCCCGCTCCGGCAGTGATACACCGGTTGATGACCACAGTGCCGCCTGCACCTACCTCGAGTTCCAAACCTGCCGGTGCTCCGCAGCCGAAATGCTGCGCCAGTGATGCCTGCAAAAAAACAGGGCGTTTTTCTGCAAAAGTGTGCAGAACGGAGAGGTTTTTTTGCCAAACGGCGTCGGACTGGCGCCAACGTTGCTGGTGGCGCGGCATGTCGGGGCCGAGCATTTTTTCAAACCAGGCGATTTCGGACAACACGCGCCCGGGTGCGAATGCGGTGTTGAGCCGGTCGCAGAACCGGTTGATAAACTGTTGCTTGAACTCCCGGTTGCGCAGCAGGTTGCGCAGCAAAAACGTGCTCCAGGGCGGATTGGGCCAGCGTGGGCCGTCGGGTTCGGTGAAAAAAGCGAGGGCATCGTGCTGCCAGGCGTTGGGATCGTACAGGCCGAAACCCCAGTCGGTGTCGAACAGAATCCAGCGCCAGCGCCCTCCGGGACGTTTGGGTCGCCAGTAGCGGATGTTGCCGCCGGCGTCGGTGTTGTCGCAGTAAATCTGGGCGATCTGGTAGTCCATGAAATTTTCCACGTCCATCTGGCTTTTTACCCAGGCGTAGCGGACGGGGTCGGCCAGATCGTGGTCGCGGACATAGTCGAGCAGCCGCTGGTAATGGCGTCCGCTGCCGTGGCGCACGCTTCGCTGGTGCTCCATGAGGTCGAGCGAATCGCGGTCCACATCGGCATGGTCTTCGAGGAATCGCGCGTTTATTTTTTCACGGATGTGGTAGATGCCCCAGTAGTGGCCGTTGAGGTAGAGCAGGGCCGGGCGGTAGGCTTGTTTTTCGAGGTCCCAGCCCTCGGTGAGGCGGTTCATCAGTTCGTCGCGGAAGTGGGCGCCGGCAAAATCGCTGCCGCCGTTGCGCAGCACGAGGAACTTGAACTTTTTGGGTTGGTCGGGGCCAAAGATGCGATGTCGGAAAAACTTTTTCCCGTAGCGGTCACGGGCTACCAGCACGAGGCTTTTTTGCGGGTAAATGCGGCTATAGCCACCAAACAAGCGCAGGCCGGAGCCGCTGTTGTGCACACATTTTTTGTCGGCCTCAAATATTTCCGAGTGGCAGAAGAATTCGCGGCGGGTCCAGAAGTTGGCGCCAGGCTTGTGCATCGTCACCGAGTCGGTACCCGGCCCCGCCATCATGATGCCCGTTTCCGGATTGAAAAGTACGCCCGGCTCGATGGCCACGGAAATGACGGGCAAGTCGGTTGGCGGCTCCCCGATAAAATAGGTGTGCCCCAGCGCGCGGCCCACGATTCGGCCCCGACGGGCGAGCGCCCGCACCACGGTGGTGTTTTCCAACACAAGCGGTCGGGAGTAGCGCGGCGAACGCACAGTCGGGTTGGAGCCGTCGGTGGTGTAGTAAATTACAGCGCCGCCGGCATCCATTGCCAACGATACCGGCCGGTCGAAAAAACCGCCGGGCTGGGAAAAGCGCACGATGAGCGGCACTTCTTCAGGCAGCGGTTCCTGCGCGGTAGCGGTCAGGAACAGGCTGCAGAGTATAGATAGAAGCAGGTACGGTTTGGGCACGATGACGATTACTTCGGCTTGGGCAAAGGTAGCGCGATTAACGAATGATGTGGTAATGCCACTTTCGGGGAAGCATGTGGGCCGGAAAATTCAAGAATGGTACCAAAAAGCATTTTGGAGCGTCGTTGAAACGACAAGAAGTTTCGCCTGCGTTGCAATTACAGGAACTTTGATTCCCACCCATCAGCATTCCGGATAGTAGAGCACGTTGGGGATTTGCACGGATGCCAATTTGGAGGTGATAATTTCAAAACAAAAAATTTTAAAAAAACAAACTCCCGTCCCGTACTTTTGCCCCAATCTGCCTAAGCCACGGCTACGGTGGGTAAACCCGAAACCTTCCAACCCGAAACCCTCAAACCAGAAACCTTCCAACCTAAAAATGGCGCGTTCCAAAAAAGATACCTCCGTTCCGCCCACCGTGTCCCACAACGGCGAAGACACTATTGTCACCCTTTCCGGGATGTACCAGAATTACTTTCTGGACTACGCGTCGTACGTCATCCTCGAACGCGCCGTGCCGGCCATCGAGGACGGGCTGAAGCCCGTGCAACGCCGCATCCTGCACGCTATGTTCGATCAGCACGACGGGCGCTACCACAAGGTGGCCAACCTCATCGGTCAAACGATGCAGTACCACCCCCACGGCGATGCTGCGATCGGCGATGCTTTGGTGAATTTAGGCCAAAAGGATTTGCTCATTGACTGCCAGGGCAACTGGGGCGACTACCGCACGGGCGACTCCGCCGCAGCGGCGCGTTACATCGAGGCACGCCTCACCAAGTTCGCCCTCGACGTGGCCTTCAATGCCGACACAACCCGCTGGCAACTTTCCTACGACGGCCGCAAACGCGAACCTATCGCGCTGCCCATGAAATTTCCGCTCCTGTTGGCCCAAGGCGTGGAGGGCATTGCCGTCGGCCTGAGCACCAAGGTCATGCCGCACAATTTTGTGGAAATCATCAAGGCCGGCATCGCCGCGCTGAAGGGTCGCGGAGTAGACCTGTATCCCGATTTCCCAACGGGTGGCTTCGTGGATGTGACCAACTACAACGGCGGCGCGCGCGGCGGCAAAATCCGCGTGCGGGCCCGCATTCGTGAGCTAGATAAAAAAACACTGCAGATCACCGAACTCCCCTACGGCGTATTTGTCAACGACCTGATTGACACCATCCTCAAGGCCAACGAAAAAGGTCAGATCAAGGTCAAAAAAGTGATTGACAAAACCGCCGCCGAGGTGGATATCGAGATCGAACTCCAGCCCGGCGTCAGCCCCGACGTGACCATTGACGCCCTGTACGCCTTCACCAACTGCGAGGTAAGCATCAGCCCAAACTGCTGCGTCATTATTGACAACAAGCCGCTGTTCACCGACGTGAACGAACTGCTTCGCATCTCCACCGAAAACACGAAGGAACTGCTCCGGCAGGAACTGGAAATCCAGAAACACGATCTTCAGGAAAAACTCCATTTCGCATCGCTGGAGAAAATTTTCATCGAAAACCGCATCTACCGCGACATTGAGGAGTGCGAAACCTGGGAAGCCGTTCTGGAGGCGATTGACAAGGGCCTGCACAAACACGTCATCACGCCCTCCGACCCCGGCTACGCGAAGGAGGCAAAAAAAATCAAACTCTTGCGCGACATCACCGAGGCCGATCTCGTGCGCCTCACCGAAATCCGCATCAAGCGCATTTCCAAATTCAACTCCTTCAAGGCTGACGAAGAGATTTCCAAACTGAACGGCGAACTGCAGGAAACCCTGCATCACTTGGCACACCTCACCGAGTATGCGATCAATTATTTCGAACGCCTGCTCGAGAAATACGGCAAGGATCACCCACGCAAGACAGAGATCGCCGTTTTCGACGATATCCGCGCTACCGAGGTGGTGGCCAACAACGCCAAACTATACGTGGATCGGGCCGGTGGGTTTATCGGCACCGGCCTCAAAAAAGACGAGTTCGTGCAAGACTGCTCCGACATTGACGACATCATCGTGTTCCGCCGCGACGGGGTGATGAAAGTCGTCCGCATTGACGAAAAAGTATTCGTAGGCAAGGACATCCAGCACATTGCCGTGTGGAAAAAGAACGACGAACGCACCACCTATAACCTCGCCTACGTAGACGGCAAGTCGGGCCGGGCCATGGTCAAACGGTTCAATGTGACGGCCATCACCCGCGACAAGGAGTACCCCGTCGGTGGCGACGGCAAAGGCTCGCGCATCCTGTACCTGACCGCCAATCCCAACGGCGAGAGCGAGGTGGTGAACGTCACCCTCAGCCCCGGCAGCACCGCCAAAATCAAGGTATTCGATTACGATTTCGGCGAACTTGCCATCAAGGGCCGCGACGCGCAGGGCAATATTATGACCAAATACCCGGTGAAAAATATCCGCCAGAAGGAAGTAGGCAAGAGCACCATCGGCGCCAAGAAACTCTGGTACGACGATATCACCGGCCGTCTCAATACACAGGAACGCGGCGCGTTGCTCGGCGAATTCGATGGCGACCTCATCCTGGTGCTCTACCACGACGGCTCCTACGAACTGACCGACACCGATGTTCTTCAGCGGTTTGAGCCCAAAGAAATTCTGTACCTCGGCAAATTTGATCCAAAACAGCCCATCAACGCCGTACATTTCGATGGCCACAAAGGCTGGACAATGGTCAAACGCTTTCTGGTCGAAACGACCAAACTGAAGGAACGGTATTCGTACCTGACCGACCACCCGAAGTCCAAACTACTCTTTGCCAGCATGAAGCCCAACCCGCGCATTCACTACTCCATCAAAGTGAAAGGTAAGGCCATGCCGGGCGAACTCAGCCTCGGCGATTTTATGGACGTGAAAGGCTGGAAAGCTGTGGGCAACAAACTGAGCGACGCCCTCCTGAGCAGCGTTAAGGAAGTGGAAAGCAAGCCGGGAATAGCGGCAGCCATTGTGGCCCCGGCAGAAGAAGCGCCCATGCAGGTCAACCTGTTTGGTGAGCCGGAGCCGGTGGTAGAGCACAAACCTAAAACAAAGGAAGAAGGGGAGAAAAAGACGTTTAAGGCGGGGGATACGATAGAGTTTGATTGACCGATTAACCTGAATTAAAATATTGCCATGAAATATGTCCCGCAAAAAAAGTACCCGAACCTACTACCGCCGGCGCAAAGACAAGCCGCATGACGCAGTCTTCAAAGCGTTTTTCGGCGATGTCCAAATCGCTAAAAACTACCTGCTTCATTACACTCCGGAGGCTGTGCACCGTCGCATTGATTTTGCAAGTTTCCAGAAAACCGACACAGCATACGTTAGTGGACGCTTCGGCATTACGTTCAGCGACATTGTTTACGACACGCGGCTGACCACGGGCGAACTTGCGAGGCTGTTGTTCTTGTTCGAGCACAAGAGTTTTGTACCAAGTCAACCAGTCTACCTCCAACTGCTTGATTATTTACTACAGATATGGGAGGACGACTTGAAAAACAAACGGCCCTTGTCATTTGTCATCCCTATTGTGGTATATCACGGTGAGGCGGGCTGGCAACAAAAACAATTTTGGGAATATTTCCCGGGATTGCCGCAGGCGTGGCGTTCGTTTGTCCCAAATTTCGAATACCTGCTGACCGACCTGAGCAACATCCCGCCTGAAGTGATACAGGATAAACGGGAGACTGAATATTTGCGCAACCTCTTTCTTGCGCTTAAATTTGCCCGTAATCTCAGGTTGCTGCGGAATAACTGGAACGAAATTCTGTCGTTTCATTTTGCTTCCTACGACACCACCCGAGACCGTATTTTGCTTCAAACCCTTACTCTTTACCTGGTAAATCTGTACAATATGCAACCTTCAGAAGTTCAAGAGCTCAACAAAACCCTACCCGAAGAGGAACGCGACTGGATTGATCAGATTCCGGAAATATTCGGAGAAAAATGGAAAAGGAAAGGGCTTCGGGAAGGACGGAGGGAAGGTCGTGCAGAAGGTCGTGCGGAAGGTCGTGCGGAAGGTCGTGCGGAAGGTCGTGCGGAACAAGATCGAAATTTTACAAGAAAGATGATCCAAAAATTCCCGCAATGGAGCAATGACGAAGTCGCCGAGTTTGTGGGAGTTACCGTTGAATTAGTGCAGCAAATGCGCAAAGAATTGGCTACGAGTAAATAAACCATTGTTTCGCTCCGCGAGCACCTATTCAACCGTCACTCCTAAATTCACATGACACAATTCGCCCACCTCCACTGCCATACCCAGTACTCTCTGCTCGACGGGGCGGCCTCCATCCCGGCTTTGTTCAAAAAAGCCAAGGACGACGGTATGAAGGCACTTGCCATCACCGACCACGGCAACATGTTCGGGGTGTTTCAGTTCGTGGCCGAGGCTGCCAAGCACGAGGGCGTGAAGCCCATTGTCGGTTGCGAGTTTTATGTGGTGGCCGACCGGCATCGGCGCACCTTCACCAAAGAAGACCGCGACAAACGCTACCACCAGTTGTTTCTGGCCAAAAACCCGGAAGGCTACAAAAACCTCGTAAAACTCTGCTCCCTCGGCTACATGGAGGGCCTGTACGGCAAGTACCCCCGCATTGACAAAGAACTGATCCTGCAATACCACGAAGGGCTCATCGCCACCACCTGCTGCATCGGCGCCATGGTGCCGCAAGCGATTTTGCGCAAAAGCGAGGAGGAAGCCAAAAAGGAGTTCAAGTGGTGGTACAACATCTTCGGTGAAGACTACTACATCGAAATCCAGCGCCACCAAATGGAGGAGCAGAACCGCGTGAACGACGTGCTGCTCCGTTGGGCCACGGAGTACAATGTGAAGGTCATCTGCACCAACGACTCCCACTACGTGGACCAAAAAGACTACAATGCCCACGACATTCTGCTGTGCATCAATACCGGCGAGAAACAGGCTACGCCGGCCATTCGCGAGTTTGCCGAGGAGGGTACAGTGATGAAAGGCGGGCGTTTTGCCTTCTGGAACGACCAGTTTTATTTCAAAACCCAGGCGGAAATGGGCGCCCTGTTTCAAGACGCGCCATTCGCGCTGGACAACACGATGGAAATCGTGGACAAGTGCGAAACCCTGAAACTGAAACAGGACATCCTGCTGCCCAATTTTGTCATCCCGCTGGAGTTCACCACGCAGGACGACTACCTGCGACATATCACCTTGGAGGGCGCCCGCGAGCGCTACCGCACCATTACGCCCGAGATCGAAGAGCGGATCAACTTTGAGCTGCACACTATCAAAACAATGGGTTTCGCGGGCTACTTCCTCATCGTGGCCGACTTCATCAAGGCCGGGCGCGACCTGGGGGTGTTCATCGGCCCGGGGCGCGGTTCGGCTGCCGGTTCGGCGGTGGCCTATTGCATCGGTATCACCAATATTGACCCCATCAAGTACCAACTGCTGTTCGAGCGTTTTCTCAACCCCGACCGCAAGAGTATGCCCGATATTGACACCGACTTCGACGACGAGGGCCGGCAGAAGGTACTCGACTACGTGGTGCAGAAGTACGGACGTCAGCAAGTGGCTCAGATCGTGACCTACGGTACCATGGCCGCCAAAATGTCCATCAAGGACGTGTCCCGCGTGCTCGATCTGCCGCTTGACCAGGCAAACGCCCTTGCCAAACTCGTGCCCGACAAGCCCGGCATCTCGCTCAAACGCGTGCTCACTGCTCCCATTGATGGCGACGGCTCCCTGCGCGACAAGGAGGGCCTGATGGCCGACGACATCGAAAACGCCAAAAAACTGCGCGAACACCTCGCCGCCGAGCAAACCCTCGAAGGCCAGGTATTGCGCGAAGCACTTATACTCGAAGGTTCCGTACGCAACACCGGCATCCACGCTGCCGGCATTATTATTGCCCCCAAAGACCTCACGGAAATCATCCCGGTATACACCAGCAAGGAAACCGACTTGCTCATCACCCAGTACGAGGGCAACACTATCGAGGATGCCGGGGTCATCAAGATGGACTTTCTCGGCCTCAAAACACTCACGATTATCCGCGACGCCTTGCGCATGATCGAACAAAACCACGGCCTCAAAATTGATATTGACACCATCCCCCTTGACGACCGTAAAACCTACGAACTCTACCAGTCCGGCGCCACCAACGGCACGTTTCAGTTTGAAAGCGCCGGCATGCAGAAGTACCTGCGCGAACTCAAACCCGATAAGTTCGACGACCTCATCGCCATGAACGCCCTGTACCGGCCCGGGCCGCTGGAATACATCCCCGATTTCATTGCCCGCAAACACGGGCGGCAGGCGGTGTCGTACGATTTGCCGGAAATGGAGGAATATTTGAGCGACACGTTCGGAATTTGCGTCTACCAAGAACAGCTCATGTTGCTATCGCAAAAAATCGGCGGTTTTTCAAAAGGCGATGCTGACGTGTTGCGCAAGGCAATGGGAAAAAAACAGAAGGCTGTTCTGGACAAAATGAAAGGGCAATTTATGTCCGGCGCTATGGACAAAGGGCACCCCGAAAAAATCCTGGACAAAGTCTGGACCGACTGGGAAGCCTTCGCCTCCTACGCCTTCAACAAATCCCACTCCACCTGCTACGCCTTTGTAGCCTACCAAACGGCCTACCTCAAGGCCCACTACCCTTCCGAGTACATGGCCTCGGTGCTCACCCACTCGCAGGGCAACATCGAAAAAACCACGTTTTTCCTCGAAGAGTGCAAACGCATGGGCCTCGACGTGAAAGGCCCCGACATCAACGAATCCGGCGTGAATTTTTCCGTCAACAAACGCGGCGTGATCCGCTACGGCATGGGCGCCGTCAAGGGCGTTGGCGAAGCCGCCGTGGAAGCGCTGATTGAGGAGCGCAACCAAAACGGACCGTTTGCCAATGTCTTCGATTTTATGCGGCGCATCAACCTGCGCACGGTGAACAAAAAAGTCATGGAATGCCTCGCTTTTGCCGGTGCATTCGACGAAATACCGCCATTGCTGGGGCAGGGCGGCGGCGCGCGCGCTACGTTTTTCGCGCCCTCCGACAAATACGAGTCCTTCCTCGAACACCTGCTCAAATACGGCGCGGCATTTCAGGAGGACAAGGTCATGTCGGTCAATTCCCTGTTCGGCGACCTGTCCGATTCCGTGAGCATCCCTGAGCCGACAGTACCCAAAGTGGCGCCCTGGAACCTGCTCACCATGCTCCAGCGCGAGCGGGATGTGATCGGCATTTACCTCAGCGGGCACCCGCTGGACGACTACAAGTTCGAAGTCGAAAACCTGACCACCTGCGCGCTCGACCGCATCGAAAACTTCAAGGGACAAAAAATTCGCATCGCCGGGTTCGTCACCAAAGCCGAGCACCGCATCAGCCAAAAGGGCACGGGATGGGGGCGTTTCACCGTGAGCGACTATTCCGGCAACCTCGAGATCGCGCTGTTCAGCAACGACTACGCCCAGTTCAAACACTACTTCGAGGAGGGCAACTGCCTGTTCATCACCGGCACCTTCCGCCAGCGCTACAACAGCGACGAGCACGAGTTTCGTCCCGAAAAAGTGGAACTCATGGAGTCCGTCGGCGGCTCGCAAATTTCAGCCGTCACGCTGCAAATCCCGGTGGAACTGCTCACCAACGTACTGCTCGACCGCCTCGACCAAGTGTGCAAAACCCACAAGGGCAAGCACGCGCTCAAGATGCGCCTCGTGGATCGCACAAACAAAAACGCCCTATCCTTCGCCGCCCCCGATCGCAAGGTAAACGCCGATTCGGATTTTGCGATGGAGATGGAAAAGTTGGGGGTGGAGTGTTCAGTGGGGTGATCGGAACTCAATGCACCCACCACGCCAAACACGCAGCCCCAAACCCCACGAGGTATCCCTGCCACAAATCCCGATACACATGCGCCTTTAGTACCAACCGGGCCGTGCCCACGCAACCGGCCACTACCACGCCACCGGCGAGGGCCGCCGGAAGGCTGATTTCCAGCAGCCCGCCGGGCGCCGGAATACTGAGTGTGCTACCCGGCCACTCGAACGAAAGCAGCAGCAGCATCCCGACCAGACCGCCCATACCCGTGGCGTGCGCGCTGATCTTGGTGAAAATATTGATGAAAAACGCCACAAACAGCGCAATCGTGGCCCCCAGTACGCAAGCCTGGTACAACGGCGGCGCCTGCCCTCCCGATTTCAGGTTTTGGTATAGCCACAGATAAAACACTCCCGTGATAATGTACGGCCCGATGCGTTCCTGCCGATCCGGTGATTCTAAATTACCGACAAACCCCAGCGGTTTCATCACAGCAATGCCGATGCCGGGGATGAGTGCCGTGGTCGTGAACACGTAAAGCAGCAGGAGCAGTGCCTTTTTATCGCCCGGGCTATTCACCCCAAAGGTGTAGGGGTTGGCGAAAAGCAGCAGTAGCAGGGCGTATGTCGGCACCAGCATGGGGTGGCCGAACGTGGAAAACAGGTGTGCGAGTAAACGAGGCATGGTGTCAGCGTAAAATGGCAGTACCGATGGCGCATTCCAGACAGCGTTTGGCATCGCAATAGTGCGATTTCAGTTGCAGCAAGGCCTGCGATTGGGCAGCGTTTTGGGCCGTTTGACCCAGATTTGCCCAGCCTGCCACCACGGTATTGGACTCTGCCGGCAAACCCTCGAGTAGCTGCAACGCACTGTCTTGCTTTTCAGGCATGCCCTTGGTGCGGCCGTAGTGAAACAGAAACGGCGCCACGGTATTGATGAGCAGCAAATGTACGAATTCGCGGCCCAGCGGTTTTGCTCGTGGAGCGGCACTTTTTTCGAAACGAAAATGCGTCAGCCAATAGTCGCTCACGTCTACACAAAACAAGTGCTCAATTTCAGCCTGGCTTCGGGCAGCCAAAACCGCGCTGAACAAGAGTGTTGAACGGTGCAGCAGCCCCGCAAACTGTGCCAAACGCACCGTAGGAAAGCCGGCAGGGCGCAGCCGAAAAAACTTCCACTGACTCGGCGCGAGGGCGGTCAGGTCGTACTTGTGCCGCAAAAACCGGTACTCCTTGGCTAAAGCCCTGGGGTAATCCTCCTCGAACGGGTCATCCAAAAATCCCGCCTGCCCAAACAGCAGGGCCTCCACCTGAAACAGGCTGTTCTGGTGTTTGGCCGGCAGGCGCAGCGGCAATGCGCGGGCAAGCGCCTCGAACGGTTCTACATTGACCTTCAGCCCGAACGTACGGGCCAGCATCCGGTAAAACGCTTCTTCCCAGTGCTGCCCCGTGTCGCGGAGGGTTTGCTCCACACTTGCCGTTTTTTGTTCCAAACGCTCCACCAGCAGGCGATCCGTCCAGTTGGCCCGCACGATTTCAGGCACGGTGCCGAAAGCGCGCGCGCAGGGAATCCACGCGCGTTCGTGTTCGAGGCGCAGGTATTTGTCCAGCAGGCTTGGCGGTATCCGGCGGCGGAGTTCCAGGCAGGGGAGGCGCTCCCCGTTTGGCCGGGTCAGCAGCCGGTCTTCGTCAAGCACAACGTGCAGCACCACGTTGTCGTATGCCGGATCGCCGTCGTGGCGGTGCACCAGCCAGTCGGAGGCGTTCAGGTGCATTTCCACGTTGCCGGCCCAGAGTGTGTCGCCGATTCGGACACGTGCATTGAAAAAATCAGGGCCGGCATGCGTGTTCAGTTCGCCCGGGTGCAGGATTTCGAGGGGCCGGCCGTCGGATGTGCGCAGGTCTTGCGCATCGAAACGCCGCCAGCGCCAGAGGAAGTGCAGAAAGTCTTCGCGCATGGCATCACGTGTTTTTGCGCAAGCAATTTCCAGTACTTCTCCCAGCGGAAGGGAGTGGTAAGAAATATTTATAGAAACTTTATTTGTTTGCAAACAACTGAAAAACAGTTTTTTAGAATTTTATTATTTCACCTTTCCCACTCCGTGAAAACGACAGAAACGGCAGAAATGCACGCAATCTTTCCCAAGACCTCGCCACGCCTGCCGTACCTTTGCCGGCCATGTCCACCACACCGGATTCATTTTTCACGCTTTCCGCGCCCGGTACCGGCGAGTTCAAAGACCGGGGCAGCCGGTTTATTGCCTACACTTACCCGGTAATTTCCGAGGAAGAGGCGTTGCGTCATCTGGATATTCTGCGCAAGGAGCACTTCAAAGCGCGGCATCATTGTTTTGCCTGGCGACTGGGTCTGGACGGGCAGCGATTCCGCGCCAACGACGACGGTGAACCTTCGGGTACTGCCGGACGGCCCATACTCGGACAGATTGACGCCGCCGGCCTGACGGACGTGGTGGTGGTGGTGGTGCGGTATTTCGGCGGTACGCTACTGGGTGCCTCGGGGCTTATCCACGCGTACCGGGAAAGTGCGGCGGAAGCGCTGCGCCAATCCCCTCGGGTGGAAAAAATCGTACAAGAGCGGTTTGTTTTTACGGTGGGTTATGCCCTTTTGCCCGACCTGCAAAACGCGTTGAAAAAACTCGGAACAGAAATTTTTCAGGAGAATTATGGCGATGCCGAAGCCTGCCTGGAAATCGGTATCCGAAAAAGTGCCGCACCCGATACCTTGTTGAAAATAAGAGCATTGATGTGGAAAACCACCCCGGAGGAGGCTCGCACGCTTGATTGGCCACAAGGAGTGACCGTGCAAGATGCTGATGCAACCATTCGGTACAATCCTTGTTGAGACGATTCCTAAATTAAGAAGCCCCGATTTGCCATAACGACCTTTTTGCTGATGTTTGCGACCGCAGCGGCCTACCGTGCCGCATTTTCCTCCGCGCAGCACGCCATGCTCACGCTTGAACTCATCACCCAATCCGACGACACACGACCCGTGTTCGTCACCGGCAACTTCAATGGCTGGACGACCAAGGACGACCGCTTTCGTATGCGGCGAATCGCCTCTGGTCGCTACCAGTACACGTTTTCAGAACCCCTGAGCCTCAACGAACCCATGGAATACAAATACGTCAAGGGCGGCTGGGAAAGCGAGGAACTCGGCCCCGACGGCCTGCCCACAGCCAACCGCCGCATGGAAGTACCGAAGGGAAAAGTAACCGACATCGTACCACGCTGGAAAAAACACGCCGACTGGTACGACCCGAAATACTACCCGGACATCACTGTGCTGTCCAAACGGTTCAACGTACCTCAACTACGCCGCCGCCGCCGAATTTCGGTCCTGCTACCCTGGGACTACGAGGCTTCGGGCAAACGGTATCCCGTGCTGTACCTGCAGGACGGCCAAAACCTGTTCGAGGACGACGCGCCCTTCGGTACCTGGGGGGTGGACAAACAACTTGCGGCCCTGGCCCAGCAGGGCAAGGGCGATTTCATTGTGGTGGCTATTGACCACGGTGGCCGGGAGCGCATCCGGGAATTTCTCCCATACGACTCCCAGAAGTGGGGCGAGGGTCTGGGCCGCGACTATGCCGGTTTCCTTGCCGAAACACTCAAGCCCTACATTGACGAAAAATTCCGCACCCTGCCCGACCGCGCCAATACCGGCATCGGGGGCAGCAGCATGGGGGGGCTCATCAGCATTTATGCGGGTATTATGTTCCCGACCACCTACTCCAGATTCATGATTTTTTCGCCTTCGCTGTGGGCCGCTCCGAACATTTGTGCGGAACCGCTCCGATTTGCCGCATCGCCCGACACCAAAATCTACCTGTACGTCGGTGGCAAGGAAGGGGCAGGCATGGTGAGCAACGCCAAAAAATTCAGGGAAACGGTGGCGCGACAGGGTACGAGCCCTGCCAGGTTTCACCTGGAAATTGATGCCGACGGGCGACACACCGAAAGCCGTTGGGGACAGGAGTTTCCGAAAGCGGCAGATTGGCTTTTTTGATCCGGTGCAAACAAAGAATGGGAAGTGTTTCCTATACATTCTTTAGATTTGCGAGCCTTTTTAAATAATGCCCTTTGGAAGCACGCAACCGGGCACAGTCAATGCCCGTTTCAACCTGCAAGAAACAAGTGTACCGCCAAACGAGGTTCGGCGGTACACTTGTCAAGCCGCCGTTCGTTCAAGATGTAAATTTGTCGCGCCATGTGGTTCCGCAAATCTGAAGAGTCGCCCCTCGACCGCCTCGAACGCGAGGCCAATGATGATTTTCTCCTGCTGGAAGAACTCGGCCCCGAGCACTTCGGGGGGTCGCACCTGTTGGAACTGCACGAACGCGTGCGCCTGCGCTTGGCACAGTTCGACCGCCTGCGTCGCCTCAACGTGCTGGTTGGCTCCACCGCTGCCGGCTGGCTGGTGCTGGGCGTCGTACTGGTGCTTGCCGACTGGCTTACACCCGCACGTGTGGCGTTTGCCGTGATGGGTGTTTCCCTGTTGGGCTTTTTAGCCGGCGTTTGGCTACTCAAGTGGAAGTTTGAAAGCCGTGGTGAGCTGGAATTCGCCCTGCGCACCATTGAAGAAGAACTGCGCCGCCGAGCGGCTCTCAAGGGCCGCAGCGCAAGGCTCTGACACGACCATGCACCCACTTGCCCAATTTCTCGACTCCTTTCGAAATGCCTGCGCCACCGGTCATTTCCTCAAATGCACGCTCGGCAAACCCACCGCCACGGCGCCGGAAGGACTGAAAAACATCTACTTGCGCCCGGTAGCACTGAAAGCAGGGCCACGTATTGCGTTTACCTACCGCTACCGTACCCGCGACGAGGTCAAAAATTTCAGCGCCGAAGAAGCCTCCCTCCAACTGGAAGCGCTCCTCGGGATACAGTTTCTGAACGCCGATCTTTTCAGTGCGGAAACGGACGCATCGCTGGCGTTTTCCCCGAAGGGTAAGGCAGTTTTTTCTACAAAAAAACCGGCAAACACGACCCCTCCCGACACCCGCCACGACCGCGAAAAACACCGCCTGCTCGACCCGGCAGCGCCGTGGCTGCATGCGCTCGGCATCACGAACAAACAAGGGCAGGTGCTGCCTACCGCTCAGGACAAGTGGAAGCAGATCAACAAGTACCTCGAAATCATCGAAAGCCTGCTGCGCGCCCATCCCTTGCCCGCGGATGCCCGCATCGCCGACATGGGCAGCGGCAAAGGCTACCTCACGTTCGCCCTGTACGATTTTCTGACCAACCGGTTGGCTCTGCAAGCTCAGGTCACTGGCATTGAACTGCGGCAAAACCTCGTGGATTTTTGCAACCAGACCGCTCAAGCGGCAGGATTCACCGGGTTGCAGTTCGTCGCGCAGGATATCGCCGACTACCAGCCCGAACGGCTCGACATGCTCATCGCTCTGCATGCCTGCGACACGGCCACCGACCTCGCGCTGGCCAAAGGCATCCATGCGCATGCGGGCATCGTGGTAGCCGCACCGTGCTGCCACAAACAGGTACGCCGCGCCATGACTACCCGCAACGAACTGGCGCCCGTGCTGCGCCACGGTATTCTCGAAGAGCGCCAGGCCGAGATCGTGACCGATGGCATCCGGGCACTCCTGCTGGAGGCAAACGGCTATAAAACCAGTGTCTTTGAGTTCGTGTCCACCGAGCACACAGCCAAAAACGTCATGATCACAGCCATCGCAGAAGACGTCAAAAGTGCCCCGGACGTTCGCCGGGCAGCAGCGCTGGAAAAAGTGGCGGCCTTGAAGGCAGGATTTGGAATTGAAGAACATTTTCTTGAGCGGCTGTTGTGACAGGTTTCGCCGGGTCATCAGGCGGCCATGCGTACGTTGACAATCCCGATAATTATGGTTTCCTCAATGAAAAACAGCCTAAGGAGTATTCAAGCAGCCAGGCAACACGTACCTATAAAACATGGCCTGCACATTTAAAAACAAATTGTATTTTTGGACTTCAAAAAACGTGTTGCTATGTCGAACATAAAACTTTTTGAAGAAAAACGCGTGCGTTCCGTTTGGAATGAGGCGGAGCAGCAGTGGTATTTCAGTATCGTAGATGTTGTTGCAATTTTAACTGACAGTATTGATCCGCTTGCCTACTGGCGTAAATTGAAAGAGCGGCTTAAAAAAGAGGGCAATGAAACCGTGACAAATTGTCACAGTTTAAAAATGACGGCTGCCGACGGCAAAATGCGACTGACTGATGTGGCTAATACGCAACAGCTGCTGCGCCTCGTCCAATCTGTCCCCTCACCCAAGGCCGAGCCGTTCAAGCAATGGCTGGCACAGGCGGGCTACGAGCGGATGCAGGAAATTGAAAACCCGGAGCTGGCCACCCAACGTGCCCGCGATCTGTACAAAGCCAAGGGCTACCCCGACGACTGGATTGAAAAGCGCATGCGCAGTATCGCCATTCGCGAAGAGCTCACCGGGGAGTGGCAAAAACATGGGGTGCGCGAGCAACAACATTACTCCATTTTGACTGCCGAAATTGCCAGAGCAACCTTTGGCCTCACCCCCTCCGAGCACAAAGACCTGAAAAACCTCAAGAGCCAAAACCTGCGCGACCACATGACCGATCTCGAACTGATTTTTTCGATGCTCGGCGAGGCAGCCACCACCGAAATCGTAAAAACCAACCACCCGAGCGGGTTTGTGGAAAATCGCTCAGTGGCACGGCAAGGCGGAAAGATCGCAGGCGATGCCCGCAAGGAATTGGAAAAAAAGACCCGCAAAAAAGTGGTCAGCCCGACAAATTACCTGCCGGAGAAAAAAACGAAAACAATTGCTGAATCCTCGAACGAGGACAAGGAATTGCCTGAATAGTGATCGGTAAATTGTCTTGCTTTAGAGCCAACGCACCCAAGTCGGGAATACGCGCAACGTTTTTCCGCCACCACCGCCCATGCACACCCACACCGACCAAATTGGCCGAACCGTACACCTGCCTGCCTTCCCTCCCCGGCGCATCGTGTCGCTGGTGCCTTCGCAAACGGAACTCCTTCACGCCTTGGGCCTGGAGCGCGAAGTGGTGGGCATCACCAAGTTTTGCGTACACCCGACGACGTGGTTTCGGGAAAAAAAGCGGGTCGGCGGCACCAAGACGGTAGCTATCGAAAAAGTGGCTGTTCTGCAGCCCGACCTCGTCCTGGCCAACAAAGAAGAAAACGACCGGGAGCAGATCGAAGCGCTCGGCGAGCAGTTTCCCGTGTGGGTGAGCGACGTGCGCGATCTCGTTTCTGCGCTGGATATGATCGAACGCGTGGGCGCCGTCACCGGCAAAACCGATGTCGCCCGAAAACTGGCGAACGATATCCGGTCGGCCTTTTCCGCCTTTTGTCCCGAATCGGGCGCCTACCGCCCCCGCGCCGCGTACTTCATTTGGCGCAAGCCGTACATGGTGGCGGGAGGCGACACGTTCATCCACGCCATGCTCGAAGCGGCGGGTTTTGAAAACGTATTCGCGTCAGAAAGCCGTTACCCCGAGGTGACGCGGGAATTGCTGGCCGAGCGCGCGCCGGACGTGTTGCTGCTGTCGTCGGAGCCGTATCCGTTTGCAGAAAAACACCTTGCGGAGTTTCGGGAACTGTGCCCTTCGGTGCGCGCGACGGTTATCGTGGACGGCGAACTGTTTTCCTGGTATGGCAGCCGGCTGCTTCAGGCGCCGGCATATTTTCAGAATTTGCGCCAAAATGCCTGTTCAGACGTATTCGGGCAAAAGTTCGCGCCCGGCAAATAGGGTTTGGCTTCGGATTAAACCTTTATTTTGCCGACGCTTCCAAATGCCTTTCCCGACGCTATAAAAACACAAGCCCATGTCCGTGAAATTTTGCTCCGCAATCCTGTTCTCCCTGCTTGTTTTGGCTGGTGCGCAAGCACAAAAGCCGGAGCGGCGGAACGGCGAACTGCTCATTCAACTGATCCCGGAGGTTTCTCCGGCTACGGTATTGTTTCAATTGAAACAGGCCCTGCCCGGCGCGCCCGATCTTTTCTGGAAAGAACCCGTAGCGGCGGACTGGCATATTTACCTGCTCGGCTTCGACGAAAATGCCGTTCTCCCCGACGCTGTGCTCACTGCTGCCCGGCGGTTGCCGGATGTGCGCAATGCCCAATGGAACCACCAGGTGCAAGAGCGCGCCACTTTCCCCAATGATCCGGACTGGTTCAAACAGGACGACATGGACCTCATTGGTATGCCTGATGCATGGGATGTCACTACCGGCGGACTAACCCCGAACGGCGACACCATCGTGGTGGCCGTATTGGAAAAAGGCGCCTTACTCGCCCACCCCGACCTTGCACCAAACGTTTGGTACAACTGGGGCGAAACACCCGGCAACGATGTGGACGACGACGGCAACGGTTATGTGGACGATTTTCGCGGCTGGAATCCGCGCACGAAAAACGATAACCCCGGCACGGTCGGCTTTCACGGCACGGCCGTCAACGGCATCCTCGGGGCCAAAGGCAACAATAGTATCGGCGTGTCGGGGGTGAGCTGGAATGTCAAGTTGATGAACCTCGCCAATGTGGAGTTCGAAAGCGAAATCATCGCCGCCTACAAGTATACGGCCGACATGCGCCGCCTGTACAACGCGACCAACGGCGCACAGGGCGCCTTCGTCGTGACCTCAAATGCCTCCTTTGGCATTGACTTCGAGCGGGCCAACGACCACCCGCTGTGGTGCGCGGTCTACGATTCCTTGGGCATCGTGGGTATCGTAAGCGTAGGCGCTACGACCAACAAGGACACCAATGTGGACACGGAGGGCGACATGCCCAGCACCTGCCCCAGCAACTACCTGATCACGGTGAACAATGTAGGCCTGTTGGGCAGTAAAGTGACAACCACCGGCTACGGCGCTACCCATATTGACCTCGGCGCACCCGGCGAGGGCACCTATACCACACGCAGCCAGGACCTTACCCCAATCTATGGTACGTTCAACGGAACTTCCGCATCCTCGCCCCACGTCACCGGGGCCGTGGCCCTACTATATAGTTTGCAGTGCGCTACCCTCACGTCGGATGCGCTCACCGCTCCGGCAGCCTGCGCCACGCGGATGCGGCAACTCCTTTTGGAAAACGTGGCGCCCGAACCGACGCTGAAAGATATTACGACGACCGACGGGCGACTCGACGTGTCCCGCTCCGTGAAAGCCGTGCAGGATTTGTGCAACGGCACCCCCACAGGTACGCTCGATATTTTGTGGATGCGTCCGAATCCCGTGTACGACGAACTTCAGGTGCGGTTACAGATGCCAACCTACACCTCGTACCAGATCCGGGTATTTAATATGCTCGGTCAGCAATTGCACGAAGAATCGTTTCCAGAGAACCCCGGGCCGTTTTCCAGCAACATCTGGAAATACAATGCCGCCAACCTGCCGCGGGGCGTGTACATGTTGTCGTTCGGGCGGAATGAGGTGTGGAGTTCCGAGCTGTTTGTGAAAAAATAACTATCCGCATAGTGTACCCAAGTGCGCCGGACGTATGTACTGCCGAACCCCGTTCGGCAACATCGCGCTCGGCTACTCTGGCGGCGGCGGCGCACGGTAATCCGTGCCCTATCCGTTAAATCCGTACTCCATTCGGCCGCACTCGGTGATTTTAATAAACACGGCTTTAGCGCTATTAAATGTCGCCGTTTACCAAATACACATGTCAAATTTAACACTTAACACCTTGATTCTGAAATTTCATTGCCGTACTTTTGTCGGCGCAACGCAAAACGACCAAGTTCTAATCCGCCGTATTTCCCGGCAAAGAACCTTCCAAACCGATTTTTTCACCAAAAATTTTTGGTACTGTTCATAAATGTATGCTGGTCATTAGGGTGTAAAAAAACAATGGAGACGAACGAACTTTGGAGGTATGTGCGAAATACCCATCCAAGTTTGCTGTCCCCATTGCGAGGATGCA
>Ga0154020_10001681_pt1 | contig 27210 bp, 23 predicted proteins | sample Klosneuvirus_201_FD_109709 | JGI IMG/M metagenome (GOLD analysis project Ga0154020, IMG submission 109709) | Active sludge microbial communities from wastewater, Klosterneuburg, Austria - Klosneuvirus_20160825_MG | ecosystem: Engineered > WWTP > Aerobic digester > Activated sludge | place...
GCATCGCCTGTCGGTGTTCAGCCGAACGGGCGCGGACAAGACGGCAGAAGGTGACCACAGGGTCGTCGCTGGCTCGCATCAGGTCATGGTACCGCCCCAGCCCTCGGTGTCCGCAGAGAAGGGTTCGGGCATTGGCCCGCCATCACCCCGATGTACGCTTCCTTGCTCGACGACAACGTGAGGCGGGGCGTCGGGATGATCTGGGCGTAGGCGAGTCCTCAGTGTAGCGTTTTGCTGTGCCTCCCCCTCGGCTCGACCTGGCGGTTGCCGCCGACGTGGCTATCCAAAGCCTCTGGCCCCGTTCGCCCGCCACCGAGCCGAAGTCGGTCTTCGACCTCTTCTGCACATCGGCGGCAGCGAGGACATGGAATTCGGCCTTCGCATCGACCAAGCTGCCGGTCCGATACTCGGCGGTCTTCACGCACCAGCGTCCCTACGTCGGTTTGTTACCTCGCACGGACGTGAGCGATGCGAGATTGCCGACCTTCTGGCTATTGCGTCGTTTCCACGACGAAAGCGGCGTCTTGCTCTCCTGCTCCAGGCGAAGAAACTGACCAACCTGTGCTGGCCCGTCAACGACTCCCAGTGGCGTCTTTACACCGAGTGGCCAGACATCTCGTACTCTGTCGGGAGCACCAAACGGTCCGGGATTGAGATGCCAGCTCGACGGCCGCTATCCCGTGCCTTGTATCTCATTCTGCCCCCCGTCCCCTCACCGTTCGCCTCCCAGCCTCGTCATTGGCTGGGATTCTCCGGTGTCCCGGCGGCCTTCTGTCCCGCCTGTCCTTCCCCAAGGTGCCGGCTCATCCCTCGTTACGTGTCGCCGTTGTGTTGGCTTCTCGCCGATCTGATTTCGGGCGAGGACGGAGCCGCGTTTGCCTACGAGCCTCGGACAGCAATGTCAGGGTGGAATACCCTCGTGTGGGATCTACTCACGCACACGGCGTTTCAGAACGCACCGAGGAAGCAGGTGCAGGCTCCGGTCGCAACCCCCCGAGGAACGCTTCTCCTCTTCGGCAGCACTTGGCTCAGTAACGGCGGCGGCGGACAGACAGAAACACCACTACCCGAAGCAGCGCCGCCTGAAGGCTTCGGGGTCGTCCACATGTCCGTTGGGGACGACCCGTCCAAAGACCAAGAGATAGCCGTCGAGCCGCCTGACGGCCCGTGGTCGGCAGGACAACTGGCGACTTGACCCGCATACTCGTACGGATCCGTTGCGAGTCTAGCGCTGCTGCCCTGTCGCCGCCCCAGTCTCGCATGCACGCCGGAGCCGCTCGACCAAGTCGTTGTCGAAGCTCTTGGACTCGAACCGGTCAAGAGTTGAAGTCGCCATGCCCTTCGCGGCTGTTACGAAAGCGGCGTATCTGCCGAGGGAGTCCTTCAAGAACTCTACGAGTGGCGGCACCACGACGACCGCGAGCCTGGCCGTGTTCCCGATCTTGGCGTGGTCGTCGGCCTTGTCTTCGTCCACGGTCTTCCCGTCCACGACGACAACCCCAGACTCCTCTGAAGCCAGCCTTCGAACGTGGCTCTCGCAGGCTGGGCCTCCCGGACTGTCGAGGAACAGATATAGCGGGTGGTGGTATACGACCAGCGCAAGACGGTGCTTGCCGACATGATTAGCCCAAGCACTCGCATTCACGTTTCGCGTTGGCCACTGAATACTGAGGCCGAGTTTGCCCCTGAGCTTATCCATCCGGTCGCACAGTTCGTCGAGCAAGATCAGGTAGAGCCTCAGGAAGAGAACAGGGTCGCGGTCGAGGCGTGACAGTCGCAGCAAGGCTTCGACGTGATCGGCTTCCGCTGCAAGCGAGCATGGGAGACTGAGATGTGCATCGTTGTCGCCACGGTCCTCCGGGATGATCCCGCAGGCGAGCGGCAGCCTTTTCCTCCAGCGTCGATTCCAGGAGTACCCCTTCGATCTCCACTCGCGGACAAGGCTCTTCCTCACATCGGGAAACCAGGTCAGGTCACCCGGGTTCATGATGTCGTCGGGTAGCTCCACTTTGCGAACGACCATCCCCGAAGCGTGGCATGCACGTGACGGGCTTCAAGCTCCGTCCCTCTCTAGTCGCCTCTCCCTCCCGACACCGTCCCCACCCACTTGACGCCCTTCTTGGCGCCGAGCTTCCAAGCTTCGGTCAGCTCGGCCCGAGTGAACCTCACCAGCCCATCCCCCGCAGGATCGGCGAGCGTGAACGCGGTGAGATCGTGGTCGTCGAGGAGCATGACGTGGCGATGCTCGATCTTTCCGTTCACGATGCGCCCGAGCCGGAGCACCTGAACCCACCTGTCCGAGTGCAGCTCGAACGGGTCGAAATCGAGCTTCGTCGATCTGCTCAAAAACATCCCGTTTGCGTCGGCGAGTCGGTGGAGATCACGGTCCGTGAGTCCGCCTCGGGTCAGGTGACCCTCGATGCGCTTCTGGATCTTGCTGTCGGTGACGTTTTCGACGAGCAGCTCGGCCTTCGATCCAGGTTCGACCAGGCCGAGCTTCACCGCCGCCAGGTGCAGCATGACGAGGCCGGATCTCGATGCCGGGATGCCGCTCGGGACCACCAGGTCGTGAACAACCCGGGACACCTCTTGTTCGATGAGATGCAGAAGGTGATCGACGACGGCCTCGATTTTGAAGCTGCCATCGCGCTTCCGTGGCCACATCCTTGAGGCTCGATTGCCAGAGCCGTGGACCGTGATCACGTCGGGGGCATATCCGGAATCTGCGACGTCCGGGTCTCCAGGAAGATCAACGTGGCACCCTCGAACGGCACGACCACCGAAGCAGAAGCGAAGTACGGGGAGGCCACGTTCGGGCCGGAGGAAGCGCTCTTCGAGAGGAACGCCTCGGGGCTTGGCTTCGGCAAGGATGAGGTCGCGGAGGTGGAGGGCTTCGGGTGGGATCACTTCGCCTTCCGACGCTTCAGGTCGCCTGGGTAGACGACCCCCTTCTTCCTCCCTGGCCTAGCCACGACACCGAGAAACGCCGACCAGTCGCTCCAACCCTTGCCCTTGTAGGTCAGGTTCGGGTTGGAGGGCAGACCGAGGCGAGCAAAGGCCAAGTGGTACCGCGCCATCGAAGTGATTTGCTCTCGACGGACCAACGAACACGCCTCCAAGTAGGTCGGAAATCGTGTCAGATGGTGCGGCGCCTTGCCGACGTGTTCAAGGGCCTCCTTGATAGAACAGCGAGCCGTGATCCCGATGGCGGCCAGGATAAACGTGAGCTTCTCATGCAATTCTCGTTCGTAGCTCTTCCCAGCGAGCTGGCCGTCCAAGAACACGGCAGGAATGCCCGCCTGTGAAAGAGCCCGTTGCTTTCTGGACAGGCGCACGTTGTAGCCAGTATCCGGAGTCCCGTGCCGCACCTCGACCACGCCTCTGCCTGAGGGCGTGACCAGGCAAATGTCCACATCGTCCTTCCATCGGTATGCGGCGACGAGTGCCTTCACGGGCACATCGTGACCGTGGATGCGCTCGTACCGGCCTGCACCGACTAGCAGCGCAAGTACGCCGTCCACGGTCGTCTCTGCACCAGAGCGGAGACGACGATGAACTCCCGGGGAACCCGCCAGGCTTCTTGGGAGGCACCGGTCGTGGCACTCGGGTTTGAAGCGAGCGGCACCTGCCCGACCTCGGGTATCTGGTGCGTACGGCACCTCCAACGCTTCTTGCACCAGGTCTCCCCAGTTCCACTCGGCCTTGGCCCTGTGCGCATCGCTGTTCACACGGCTGAGGAAGGCCTGGGCTCCATCGGACAGCTTGGCGAACGGCTCGGGCACGAACTGGTGCGCCTTCAAACCGGCGGTGTGCATTCGCTTGATGAGGTCCACGAACTGATGTCGGGCGTCGGAGTCCCAGTACCACTGCGGCCCAGCGAGTTTCGGCAGGCCGACGTACAGGCCCGGTGGCAGCTTTTCGAAGACACTCGTCGGATCGAAGGATGGGTCAGCTCTCGCCAGGAGATACGCGATGGCCTTCATCGATGCCGCGACCTTCTCCTTGACCAGCTTCGTGACCTCCTTGCCGGCTCGCTTCTTCAGTCGTCGAAAAAGAGTGAGGCCGGAGCCGGATAGCGACTGCTCCGAGATCTTGCCCTGGTTCCGCACCAGCTCGCTGAACTGGTCCAGATCCGCAGCCAGAGATGTGCCTCTCGTCATGCCGGCGGGTACGACGATCCCGGCCAGCCACAGCGCGGACTGAACCCGGCTCATCCCCACCTCCCGGGAAATCGCCTTGAAGTTGTTGTACGCCGAGTTGTACAGCCTTTCGTCGTGCTCACGCAGCTTGGAGATGAAGGTCCGATCGCGGGGCCACTTCGGGAGGGACTTCAGACCAAGGATGGCCCTCGCAGCCGCAGATCCAGGACGCAGACGGCGGGCGATGCTTCGGCGAACCGCATCGTTTGGCGGCCCCTTCGCAGTCATCGGCTCTTCTTTGGCCTCTCCACCCCGAGGGTCTTCGCGATCAGCTCGAAGCCCTTCTCGTTCTTGAACTCGGCGATCTCCTGGTCGAGTCCTCGGAGCCGGACCTTCTGCCAAGAGGAGCTGGCGTCGTGGTGCTCGCGGATGAACTTGGGGGACAGCGTGAGGAACTCGGGTTCGGCCCACCCAGTCGAGCCGTCGTTCTTTCCTCCAAACTTCCCGATGTTCAGGAAGGCAACTACAAGGAAATCGAAGGCGTCGATGCTGACCGCCTTCACCGGGAAGCCCCGATCGCAGTCAGTCTGGTAGCGGCTCTTCACTTGCACTCGGACTTGGGCGACCTCGCCTTTCTTTGGCTGGTGCCTCGGGTCTGGGTGGATGCAGATCAGATCGTAGCCTTCGTTCCTGGGCGGGGCCTTGTACGTGAGGATGTTCCGCCTGAGCAGGTGCCCCATCACGAGGTACTCGGCGGAGAGTGAAACCACCGGAAGACGAAGGAAGTCGATGGGCGTTCGACCTTCCGGGTCTGCCGCACGCTTCCGGGCCATCGCCCTACTTCCTCCCGCTCGGCCAGTACACCCGCTTCAACGGGACTAGCGCTCGGGTCTCGGCGTCGATGGTCTCGTAGTAGTCCACGAGCAACCGGCGAAGGTCCGACAAGGTGATCAACGTCGTGGGAACGTCCGCACGCTCGGCCTCGTACCGGGCGTCCTTTGAGAACCCACCCGTGGAGACGTAGAGGCACTTGTCGCCTCGCTTCCGACCACCAAGGAACGCCCGGATCTCCTTCGAGCCCATCTGCGCCTGCCGGTGCTTCACCTCGACGAAAATTCTCGGCTCCTGAAGACCGAGCCCGTCCGGTGAAGCGAAGATGTCCACGCCACGATCCGGTCCCGGCTCCGAGACGGTCGTGCGGTAGCCCATGGCCCGAAGGATGCCGGCCATGAGCTGCGGCACCTGCTCGGGGTTGAGCAAGTTGATGGCGTCCTCGATGAAGTCGTCGGCCTTGCCGATCTGTTCCTCGACGTAGGCGCCCCGCTCCTCGGCCTCCGGTGCGTCCTCGGGTTCTGCGACGGCGGGTGCAAATGCAGCCTGGCCCCGGAGCATCGCCTTGGTCGTCAGGTCCTTCGCCGCCTCACTCGTGAGCTTGATGAGCGTCTGGATGGCCCCGAGCGTGTTCTTCGTCGCGGTGGTCAGCACGTCCCGGCTGACCTCGTGGGTCCACATCACCCGGCGGACGTGGGGCAGTTCCTCGATCAACTCCGGCTTCCACTCGTACGCCGAAGTAATCTCGCCGATCAGGTACGTCCGTCGGTCACGGTCGTAGGTGACAACCTGGTCGCCGACTTGAACCTCGGTCAGGAAACGAAAGACCTGGCTTGCACCGGCTTGCTGCTGACCCTCTCGCTCCTCGGGATGCTTGGAGGCAAAGAGCTTGACGAGGTCGTCCTTCTTCATCAACGGGTCGAGCTTGCCCAGCTTTGCCCACCCAAGTGCAGCAACGCCGTGTTCGACGAACGCTTCGACGTGCTCGCTGCCCCGGCCTGATCGGATCATCCATATGGTGGTCATGGTGCTCGTCCTTCACCCGTCAGAGCGGCTGCTTCGTCCACTTGTACTTCTGATACGCCGCATCCATGCAGCGCTGGAAGGTGGCCTTGGTACGAAGGAAGCTGTACTTCTCCTCTCGGAGCAGCTCCACGTACCGGGCATCCTTGAACGCTTCCTTGAGGATGAAGCGCACCCGAGTTGAGGCGATCGTCTTCAAGTGCTCCTTGAAGTCGGTCTCCATCACCAGCCGGGTGCCGAACTGTTCCAGGAGCATGGGAAGTTTCGGGTCGTTGAACAACCCCTGGATCAGTAGCGCCCAAACCAAATTGCGTGCTCGGCCCAGATAGGCGTACTTCGCCTCTCCCTTCTCGACGATCTCTTGAACGATGCGTCGGAGCTGGAGCTGAATCTTGTACGCGAGGAGGAGCTTGCGAGCGTCGGAGCGAAGGTATGCTTCCCTGAAGGTCGCCTTGTAGAGCGGCTCCTGCTCGAACACGTCGGTGAGTCGAGATATCTTGTCGATCTCGCCCTGGGCGGCCAGAAGTGCCTTCGCCAATTCCTTGATGCCGATGGATTTGTACTGGTCGATGCCCCGCTCCTCCAGATCTTCATCGGTGAGCGCCTCGAACGATCCCTCTTGGCGGGCATAGTAGATCTTCAGGTCGTCCTGGAACTTGTCCTGAAGGTCGAGTTGGATTCGGTCGTTTGCCCGTAGGTTCGCCGGGTCTACCGGGTTTTGCCGGTTGGTATTGATCGTGACCGCAGTCACGAAGCCGTCGTCACTCCGACTGATCAACTTCAGCAGGACTCGAACAAGAGCGAGCCGGTCCCGCCGCTCCTTGAGCAGCGGATTGGCCTCGAACTGCTCGACGAAGGCCGCGACGCTCGTGACCGTCTGGGCTCCGTTGAGGATTCTCGGCTCGGTGATCGTGGCTCGGCCGTCCTTGATGTCCACACGCTCGGCGAAGATGGCGACCCCATTGTGATGGAACACGAAGTCGGAGGGGTCGGCTTCGGCCTTGAGCACCTTCTCCAAAGCGGCCCGGATAGCTCGGTTCACAGGGCGTTCACCGGTCAGTCCCGCTCGAATGTTTCGCTCGAAAAGTCGTTGCTGCATCTCCACGTGCATCGCGTGCAAGTCGAGCAGCGACACGAAACCTACGTGCATCAACTGCCCGTCGGCACCGTGGGCCTCGACGGCCTGCGGGAACTCCACGGTGTACCGGTGGGTCTTCTTGATGACCTGAGGGCGCTTCTTCTTCGTCTCGTTCGAGAGGTACTGGAACGAGAGCGTCACGTCACGAGGCGCGAAGAAATCGTCGATGATGTGCTTCTTCTTCTCCAGGTCCTCCCGGAGTGCTTGGAGCACAGCGCTGCCCTCGGCGACCTCGGGATCACCGTTGAAGATAAAGTGGATCAGAACCCGATCGATGATGGCCTGGTTCTCGTGAACGCACGCCTTGAGTTGGAGCAGCATCTCGTTCTGGCTCGGCGCCTGGGTCGGGTTCCCGAAGACCCGCTCGATGCCAGCGTTCGTGAGCCGGCTTAGGGACTCCTTGAACAGACTGTAGTTGTCCGACCACTTGAACTGGAACAGGTACAGGTTCCGTCGGTCCGCATCGAAGTGGAACCCGTCGAGCCCGAAGTCGTTGTTGCCGAACGCGACCTGGTGGGCAATCTCCTCGGCAGGCTTCTTGAACTCGTCAGCGAGGTAGAGGAGGGCAAAGTAGTCCTCCTTGAGCCCTCCGTACTTGCCTTTGAAATCGGCGAATGCTTGATCGAGCGCCTGCTTGGTAATCCCCATGGTGTCCTCACACTACTTGTTCGGCTATCGGACGGCTGACCCACAGGTCACCACTCGAACCTCGCTGCGACCTGCCGAAGTTCCGGTCCTCGGTCGTCGTAGTCGGGCGACCTGGTCATCAGGACGCCTCGAACATGGCGTTCATGACGCTGTCCTGAAGCGCTTGTGCTCGCTGGCGGAGAGGAGGTTCGTGCTCCTTCCACCAGTCGGTGTACATGGTCGAGAACTCCAACACCTTTCGTTCGGCTTCCTGTCCGACTTGACCTGCCGCTGCCCCAAGCCGCTCCCCCCAGGTTCCCTTCGATGCTTTGGCCATCAGGCGACCGGCCACCTCCTGGGCTTCCGTTTGCGAGACGTGTACAGCGGGGTAAGGGAACGCAACCAAAGCGTTGGACGTGGCTCTGGTCAATCCCGAGAGCTGTGGAACCACTCCCAGGAGTTCGGCGTCGGCCTGCCAGTCATCTTCCAACTTGCTGAGCTTGGCCGATGCGTCGCTCTTCACCTTGTCGAACTTGATCTTGTTTCCCACAGCAGCGAGCGCCTTCGTCGGCACTTCGATGAAGATGTCCCGGAGCGTTGTGACCGCACGGTAGAGCCTCAAGGCCGCCTGCTTTCTCCGGGTCATCAGGTCGCTCTTGGCCCTCCTCGCCGATGCTGCCCGCTCAGCACTCACCTCCTTGAGGAGCGCCATCGTCACTTCGCTGCTTACGGCCTGGAGCGACTCCAGCCACTTCTTGGTGGTCGGCGCTCCCGCGTATTTGGTGTAGGTGGCCCGAGTCAGCCCGTCGAGATCGGTGGGCAGCCCGAGAGCTACCCGCTTCGGCGTTACGAGGATGGTCCGCTTTCTTCCGAACACTCCGTAGAAAAGGCCGAACTCGAAGATCAAGTTGTCTCGGATCGTACGGCTCGTTTTTCGTCGCTTCGTCAGCACGTCGTCAGCAGTCCCGACGAGCACGGCGAACTTGCATTGCCTGGCAACATCCTCCAGCGACTCCAGGGTGTAGTGACCGGGGATGAAGAGACCCCGATCCCATCGCCTCACCTCGAAGTCGCGGGCCAAGTGGCTCTCGATCACCTCTGCGACCTTGATGCCTTCGGCGGACGACCCGAGGAACACGAGAGGCTTGGTCGTCATCCGGCCCTCTGCCGGCCTCTCCGGCGACGGTTGCCAAGAGCAAGGGCCTCGACACCCGTTCCCCTCACCCTCGTCAGCATCTCCTCGGCCGACTCGAACGATCTGCCCTCGGCTCGGGCCAGCTCGGCTTCGGTGGGGACTAACTCGCCCTTGAATGCCTTGGACAGGATCGACTGCGGCAGCCGCTCGGCTCGGGTCGTGGCAGCAGTGAGGCGGGCCTCGAAGGTGTCGGCCAGGGTCAATAGACCGCGAAGAAGCCGGATGATCTCTCGCTGTTCGGGCAGCGGTGGCAGGACCAGAAAGAGATTGTATTGTTCGCTGATCGGAACGAAATCTCGGGTCGTCTGGGACATGACGGCCGCAAGCTGAGCGTAGAACCACGGCGCCGCAAACCAATAGACGAGAAACTCAGATTCGATAACTGAAGGTTCGGCCCGGTAGTAGGTGGTCTGAGGAGTCAGGACGCACTCTCGTGAGCAGAGTGCGCTCCTTCCGACGCTGCCCTTGTGGGTGAGGATCGCGTCACCCGGACGAGCGAAACCGACACGAAGGGCCTTGAGAGGCTTCCCTGAGATTCGATAGGCGCCGTCATAGTCGATCAAGAATCGGCCGACCTGGGCAGCAGTGATGAACGGCAGCCCCGAGGGAGTGAAGTCCGCAACCTTGGGGTGATTCGCCCCGTGGTTGCCGTCCTTCACGTCTATGAGCGCACCACTCCGAAGGCACTCAGCGACGGACACGCAAAGCCAGGTATCGGGAGGTTCGAACTCGGCAAGCGACTCTGGCCGTTCCACCGCATCGGGAACGCCACGTCGCGTCTTGGCCTCGCCTTGCCTCGCTAGCAGAGCGTCGATTGCGGCCCGAGAAGGAGGACACGAGGTCGTTTTTCGCCACTCCTCCGTCAGCTTCCCCGAGCAAGCCGCAGCCAGCACTGCCTGCCGGAACCTCTTGAGGATTACCTTCACCCGGTCGAGCCGGTCCTTGGCCTTGTTCACCTCGGCAAGGAGGGCTTCGACCTTCTCGACGATGCGGTGCTGCTCATGGATCGGAGGGACGGCAACAGCAAGCCCTCGGAGCTGCTTCGTCGTGATTCGCGGACGTGTCGCCCCATGGATCTCCTCGACCAAAGCGTCCTTCGTCGCCGAGCGGCCGAGCTGGAGAGCCGCGAACTTGCGATTCATGACTCTGGTGTCGGTGCGGACGCAGAAGCAGTCGGCCTTGGCGATGGCCTTGGTTTTCAGCTCGGGCAGGACGCACACTCGTACCGCTCCGTCCACGAACGAGCCGACGAGGATGTCGTTCCGCCCGACCGTGTGCTTGGTGAGCGTGCGGTACTTCGCCTCGGAGATGAACGTCTCCTTCTCCGCGACGAAGTGGAGGTTTGCCAGGTTCTCCAGACGGATCACTCGGACGCCGCTGTCCGTGTAGTCGTCGGTCTTCAGGTTGGAGCCAAAAGGGCCGTCGAAGAGCCCACCGGGCTCGATCACGTCCCCGAGCGGCATCACGGCCCACCCTTCGGCCAGCTCCTCGTCCCCGTTCACGCCTCGGCCCCCTTGGACGCTCCGTTGCCGTTCTCCAAGAGCTTGAGCACCTGGTTCAACTCCGCAACGGCTTCTTCCAGCTCGGAGATAGCATCTGTGGCCAGCTCTTCGGGCTCGGGAAGATCATCGGCGTCTTCGAGCGAATCTTCCTTGAGCCATTTGAAGCTGTCGAGCTTGAACTCCCGCTCCTTCACCTCGGCGATTCCGAAGCTCTCCCAGCGCTTCTCCTTCGAGTCGCTGGCCTTCCGCTTGCCTCTGCCGTTTGGATCCGAGCCGAAGCACTTCTCGAATTCCTTGAAGTGCGCCGGGGTCAGCGGCCGATCCTTTTTCGTGATGCCCGGCACGTTGGTCCTAGCGTCGTAGATCCAGACCTTCTCGGTCGGCTGCCCCTTCGTGAAGAACAGCACGTTGGCTTTCACCCCCTGGCTGTACGGCGTGAACGTTCCCCTCGGCAGCCGCAAGACGGTGTGGAGGTCGCAGTCTTCGGCGACGATCTTCAACACTTCGCCCGCCTGATCGGCGAAGAGCACGTTGTCGGGCAGCACTACCGCAGCACGACCGCCCTGCTTCAGGATCGTGAGCACATGCTGGACGAAGTTGAGCTGCTTGTTGCTTGTCGAGATCGTGAAGTCGTCCCGCTCGGGTGCCTGACCTGCACCCTTGGTCCCGAAGGGCGGGTTCGTGAGGATCACGTCGAAGCGCTCGGGTGCCGGTGGCTCCCCGATGCTGTCGCCGAGCCGGATCTGGGGCTCGATGCCGTGGAGGAACAGGTTCATCAAAGCCATGCGGCGAGGCCGAGGAACCAGCTCCTCGCCGAAGTAGGTCTTCGAACGGATCCGCCTCATCGCGTTCCGGTCGATGGCCCCGCCCCGCGTCTCGTCCTTGAGCCACTCGTAGGCCGCCACCAAGAACCCACCCGTGCCCACAGCAGGGTCGCAGATCGTGAAGTCGGACTTCGACCTCGGGTCCGGCTTCATGCACCGCACAATGCTCTGGATGAGAACCCGAGGAGTAAAATACTGGCCCGCCCCTTTCTTCCCTTCGGCGGCGGCCTTCTCCAGCAGGCCCTCGTAGGCTTGTGCCTTCACGTCTACGTCGAGGCTTGTCCACTCGGTCTCATCGATGAGCGAGACGAGCTTCTTCAGGTTCACTGGGTTGTTGAACCTCGACTGGGCACCCGCGAAAATGTCTCCGAGGATGCCTTGGCTCTTGCCGAGCTTCCGCAGGGCCTCGATGTAGTGGTCGGTGAGGTCCGTTCCGCTCTTGTCCCTGATCGTCGGCCATGAGCAGCCCTTGGGCACTTCGACATCCCGCTCGTCGGCCATCTTCAGGAAGAGCAGGTAGGTGATCTGCTCGATGTAATCGCCGTAGTCGATCCCGTCGTGCCGCAGTGTGTGGCAGAAGCCCCAGAGCTTTTGGACGATGTCGGTCACGAAAAGACCTCTCCATTCTCAGGTGGGTCATCCACCGGGCAAGTGCAGTCCTTGGGAATCCAGATCCACCCCTCGTTCGCGATCCGAGAGTCCGCAGGGGGAGGGCTGAGCAGCGGACGGTCGAGCTTCCAGAGGGCTGCGACGAGCGCACACCAGAGCGAGTCCTCTAGGTCGGACGTGACGTTCTTTCCCCGAGCACGGCGTGCAAACGTAGGGGTAGACCGAAGGCGGTCGAAGTGGTCTTGCAACGCCTGGCTAGTTCGAACCGGCGTCGGGTAGGTTTCGATGACCGTGTAGCCGGTGGACTCCCACACCGCCGGGGACTCCTGCCGCATTTGCCCTTTGCGCAATACGTAGAGCCCTTTGCTGGACTGGCTTCCAATCATGTCCCTGACCGCTGACAGTGGAGTGCGACCCTTGGGAAACAGCCCCAGCGCAACAAGGTGCTGTTCCGCGAACCGGAAGGTGTAGGGGTTCTCGATGACCGTTTCGGTGACCTGTTCCACCGTCATGGAGCCCGCCAAGAGCGACGTGAACGCCGACGGCCACCCGAGCGGCGTGTCTGCCGCCACGACCACCTCGGCGTCCTCGCGCCTCCCTAGTCCCTCAACTACCGAAAGAATCGCCTCGGGGCACGGCCGGGTCACGAGGGCGGCCCGAAGGTTGGCTCGCCATGGAGCCGCCACCAGGTGCAGGTCACCCATCGACGTTCCGGTGAGCACTGAGAGCGCATCCTGGCTCTTGCCGCCATCGCAGTTCCACGCCCCAACATCCCAGCCCACGAAGAGATGGGTCATGCTGCGATGGCCTCGTTCAGGTTGGCGATCAACTTCTCAAGCTCTGGTTCCCCGAAGATCCGGCGAGCCACCGGCCAACCACCGGCATCCGAGAGCACGGGCACCAGCTCGAAGTCTTCCTTGTCGATGGAGAGGTTCTCCCGGAGGTGTTCTCGGATCCGATCGAGCCATCTCTGCTGGTCGGGCGTGAAAGTCATCCCGGCAGTGATCTTCTCCACGGCCAGCTCAACCCGCTCAGTTGCCGTGAGCAGCGGGGCCTCCTCGTGAGCGGCGTGCTTCACCATGCTCACGAGGTCCACGAGCGCCTTCTTGTAATGGATTTCGTGCGCCTTCTGGAGGTTGTCCGGCGAGAACCGGTATCGGCTCTGCGTGAGCTTGGTCTTCAACTCCGTAAGCGCTGACGGGCTCCAAGACCTCGGTCGGTCGAGCAGGATGCGGACGGCGTCGATGTGGTCCTCGTTCTCGGTTACGAACTTCGCGAAAACCTGAAGATAGTCGGCCGGCTTGTACTCGTTCCCGGCGATGTCCCGGAACATGTAGACGGAGGTAACGTTGTCGGTTTGTTCATACGCCTTCATGAAGGACCGCTGCGGCCTCGGATACGCCACCAGAAGCTCCTGGAAGCCCTCGTCCCGGAGCAGCTTCATCGAGTCCACGAAGTCGGACCGTAGTGCTCCCGGTAGCTGGCGGGCGTACCTGGCGAGGTCTCCGTCCGGTACGTGCTTGGCAAACAACACGCGACCCTCAGCCGACATCGCCTTGTCGATCCGCTGGAGCCGCTTCACGAGGCAACCGATGTTGTACCCGCGATCTCGGTTGCTCCAGATGTCGTCGATGATCTCCTTGATCGGCCTTGCTGGTGGTGCCGGCGTCTCTGCCGTGATTCCCGTGGAGCCCTTGAAGTACGCCAGGAGCGTGCCGTCGAAGCAGTCGAAGACCGTGAAGTGATCCTTGTCGGCGTGCTTCTCGCCCTTCCTCGTGCCTCGGCCGATCATCTGCTCGAACAGGATGCGGCTCTTCACGGGCCGCAGGAACACGATGTACTCCAGGTCGGGGATATCCACGCCCGTGGTGAGCAGGTCCACCGTGACGGCGACGCCCGGGTTCGGACGGTTCCTGAACTCCCGAATCTTCTGGAGAGGCCGATCAACCCGGCCGGTGATCTTCTCGATGAACGCCTCGCCCTTGCCGAAGATGTCTCGGGCGAGATCCACGAGTTGATCGGCGTGGCTCGTGTGGGGCAGATCGTTCACGGCAAAGATCAAGGTCTTCGGGAAGCGGCCGTGCTCGGCCTCGTGTCGGTCCGTGTACTTCTTGATCTCCTCCAGAATCTTCTTGTTCGACTCGGGCGCGGTGACCTTGGCCTCGATCTCGGTCGTGTCGAAGGTCCGCTCATCTTCGAGCTGGTCCATCTTGGACAGGCCGCTTTCCGCATCGACGACCTCAACGTTCTCCCCCTCGTGGAGGAAGAGGCCGTTCATCCTGACCTCGGAGCGGACGTTCACGGCGTCGTAGTCCACAAGGTACCCGTCCTTGACAGCCTGCTCGTAGCCGTACTCGTAGACCTTGTTCGTGAAGAACGCTGTCGTGTGGCTTGCTGGGGTCGCCGTGAGCCCGACCTTGATCGCATCGAAGTGGTCCAGGGTCGAGCGCCAAGTAGAGACCTCTTGCGACGTGTAGCCCCGGTGACATTCGTCCGCGACGATCAGATCGAAGGCGTGGATCGGGATGTTGATCTTGTCGGCGTCATCATCGACCGCTTCATCACCGAGCCCGAAGATGGCTGAGCGGCCGAGGATGTTGATCGCCATTCGCTGGATGGTGCAGACATAGACGAAAGCGTGCCCTGGCTTTGGGTTTTCCAAGTAGTCCCGGGGCATGATCTTCGGGTCGAACTTCTCGTCTTCATCGAAGTCGCCCATTTGGAATCGCGACGAGTAGACCTCGTAGTCGCTCGTGAACTTGTAGCCGGGCCGGACCTCGAATGCGTTGAATGCCCGGACGGCCTGAGCAGCCAGTGCTCGACGGTCCACGAGAAAGAGAACTCGCTTGGCGATGCCGGTTTTCATGGCCCGGTACGCCTGGTTCACCATGGTGAAGGTCTTGCCCGTTCCCGTCGCCATCGGCACCAAGAGGTTCCTCTTCCTCTCAGAGATGGCTCTCTCGACGGCTGCGTTCGCTTCTTTCTGATACGGCCGCAGTCGGGGATGATCGTGCGGAAGTGCAAGCGCCTTGGAGCAGGCCTCATCGAGGTCTCGACCAAGAAGCTCTCGAAGTGCGCTCGGCGTGTGGAAGTTGGCGATTCGACGAGAGCGATTCAGCGGATGCCGAACATCGTGGAACCAGATGACCTCGCCATTGGTGGCGTACAGGAACGGGCACCGGAGTCCGTCGAAGTCGAGGCTCGATCCTCGGATGCCTCGGGCGTACCTCTCGGCCTGCGTGAGTACGTTCTGCGGGCCGACCGTGAGCTTCTTGGCCTCGACCACACCAGCGACTTGGTCGTCCAACCAGAGGGCGTAATCGGCCGGCCCGTTGTCGGTCTCCTCTTCCTCGGACCGGTAAGCCTCGGGCTTGCTCTGGCCTCTTGGAAAACGCCAGCCGGCAGCATCGAGCTTCGGGTCGATGCGCTTCTTTCGGGTTTTCCACTCAGCTTCGGTCATGTCGTTTGGCTAGGTCCACTGGTAGAGAAAGATGACTTCGTAGAGCGCCCTCATCGCGACCGTCGCCATGCGTGCCAGCTCCTCCCGGTTGCGCTCGGGCTGATCCAGCAAGTGTGCGTCTGCATCGGGGTCTGCGACGTGAACCCAACCGTTCCGGTACCTGCGGACCTCGTGGAGTCGAGTAGCCAGGTCGCTCGGCAAGTCAGAGCGATCAATCAAGGCGGCGAACCCCTCGCCCCTTTCCGCTCCATGCTCGTGCCGGAGGTGAGTCTCCATGGCCGCCTGGGCCGCGAGTAATGCGGCTAGATCCGCTCCAGCGCAGAACGCCAGATCCGCATCTTGAACGAGGAAGGTCGAGAACTCCGATAGCGTGACGCCGCCCTTGAGCAGCTCATCTTCCCACGTGCGAAGGAGCGCCCAGCGGGTGGCCTCGATGGGCGACGAGCTTGCTTGCCGTTCAGGTTCGGAAAGGTCGGCTTTGCTCACGCCAACCAGATAATCACCCGACGAAGACTTGCGGCCAACACCGATGCTCGCGACCTGGATTTCGCCGGCTGAGCGAATCACTTGACCGAAGTCATCGTCGGCCCCGGGCAGCCGGGACGGCTCAGCCAACCGGTAGCCGCTTTCCGGTCCTGCGACAGGAGCGTTCGCACCGCCCGGGTAGCCTGGGGGCCTCTTTCTCGCAACTGGGGTGAGCTAGGCCATTGAATGTCCGCCCGCTGGCTTGACGTGGGCCGAGATGGAGCGAGCGTCCATTGAGCCGGGGAGGCCCGCACGATGTGGACGAAGAAGCGCCTATTGATCTGGGGCACGACCTATCCGGAGTTCTCGAAGACGTACTACGAGACCGTCTGCACGGGTGCTCTCGACGGCGAGACCGGGAAGCTCATTCGCGTCTACCCGATAACACTCCGGTATATCCAGGAGCGGTTCAAGCTCTACCACTGGATCGACTGCGAGGTGGAACGAAACACGAGCGACTTCCGTCCGGAGTCGTTCAAGATTCGCCAGGACACGATCAAGGTCGGAGAAAAGGTGGAACCCAAGGATGGCTGGGCTGAGCGTCGGAGATTGCTCCTTCGCGATGCGAATGTCTTCAAGTCTGTGGAGGCCCTTCAAGCTGCCGAGGCTAGGGACCACACATCACTCGGTCTGATCAAGCCGAAGGAGATCCGCCGTATCTACGCCAAGAAGAAGACGGACGCCGAGCGCAAAGAATGGGACGAGCAGCGAGAGCTGGCTCTCAAACAGAGGGAGTTCTTCGTTGATCCAGACGCGAAGACGAAGGACTTGAAGTTCATGCCAGTGCAGTACCGAATCTGCTTCACCTGCGACGACGCCACCTGCACGACGGAGCACGACTTTTCCATTCTGGACTGGGGTCTCTACGTCCTCAGCCGCAAGGAGTTCGCTCGGGGCGGTGCTGCTCTGGCGGAGAAGCAGGTCATCGCCAAGGTCAAGGAGGTAACCGACCCCGGAAAGAAGGACTTCTACTTCTTCCTGGGGAACACCAAGGGCCACTGCGAGAAGTTCATGGTCGTGGGCCTGTTCTATCCGCCACTGCCAACGACGAAGCCGGCGAAGAAGGACGCCGGACCGCTGAAGCTTCCGGGCTTCGACTAGAGATGCTTCACCACCCGCTTCGGGTCACGAGCGAGCAGACGAGCCATCAGCACGGAACGGTGGCAGCAGTGAACGTCGCCCTCAACGCAGAGCAACGCCGCACGGTGGCCATTGATCACCGTCTCGACCTCGACGACAACCTCGGGATGAGCATCCAGATGCTTGGAGTACAGGGCGAGGCACTTTTCGATGTTGTTCTTCTGATCACGGAAAGGATTGCCGGCAGAGCGGACGTGGACGTACTCGATTCCGCCGTCGGAAAGAGCTTGGCTCAGCGGGGTTTTCGAGAAGCCCTTCCGTCGGGAAAGGGGAAGGGCTCGCACATCCACGACACGCTCGACGCCTTCTTCCTGGAGCAGCTCGACGAACTCCGGGACCGAGCGGCCCTCGTAGCCCACGGTGAAGGAGAAAGTTTTGGCGGGGCGACGCTTGCTTCTACGCGGGGCGTTGGCCATGACGTCGGCATTCTCCATCACCCGCTGGGGGTCGTCGAGGGCGAACTCCGTGCAGGGCGGGCTTTTACTGTCCGAGAGTGCCTTCGAGGCGACCGGAAGTGGCGGTACCTTCCGGGCGGGGCTTGCCGAAATCGAGCCTGACGTGAAAGCTCCGACTCTGCTCGCAAAGGAAGTTCCAGAACGAGGCGAACCATGATCGGCACCATCACGAACCGAAACGTAGCCGTCGAGGTCGGACAGGCATTTGGTGAAGCTTCCGGGGCTGTTCGAGAGCGCCTCCATCGGGCAGCGGCGAGGGAGGCCGAGGGTCAAGCCGCCACCAGGGAAGATACGTTCACGGACGACCTCGCAGACGCCCTCGACAGGGTCATCGCCGACCGCCTGGAGCAACTGTCGGAGACGCTCTCGACCTCAGGGAGCAACGTCCGGATCGAATTCGAGAGCACGAAGGCCCCACAGGGCGAGGAGGCTGACTTCGGATTGGACCTCGGGGTTCGAGTCATCATCGAAACGCCCGGGTACGCCGCCCAGAAGGCGATCCTCGTGCAGTGCAAGCGCATGTATGGGGTCGGCAACGCCGGAACCTTCCCAAAGCTTCGTGGTGACGGCGAAGACCAAGCCAAGAAGATGCTGGAGGTCACCCCAGCATCCTTCTTCTTTCTCTTCAACGGCGGCGACGAGCACGACCTGCTCGAAATGATGGCCTCGGCCACGCTGTTGCCTTGGGACGAACCATTCCGGTGGTTCCACCTTCCGAGGGTTCACCCCGACTACTTCGACCCCGGCGTGGCCGTCTTGCCTGCCGCGAGGGTGCTCGCGATGTCGGAAGCGTCCTTGGCTTCGAAGACCAGTCTCCCGATCGGCGCCCGTGATGTACTGGCGGGAAGCGTTCCGCTCGGGCACTTCATTGCCGGGCTGTTCGCTCCGTGCTTCGTCGGAGATGTCCGGACGCCGATTCTCCAGCTCGCCACGCCACCGAAGGACCGGCAAGAGATCAGGGGACTCGACGCCCAAGTTCCAGAGCTGGGGCAGCTCAAGGCAAGACGGTTTCACAAGCTCAAGGTCGTGAAGCAGGTGGCTCCATGAAGCATCGTTCCTCCGGCCGCCGACGAACCGTCGAGCAGGAGCAGGAACGAGAGAGTCGTCTACAGCTTGCACTCGCGTGGAAGAGCTGGCCTCTCCAATCAAGTGCCGAGGATCTCGGCGAGGATCTGCTGTTCCAAATCTATGCGGACGGGAACTTCACGGGGCTGTCCTTCTACGTCCAACTGAAGAGCACGACCAACCTGGACGCCCTCGTCCCGAAGCGCCGGAAGGACTCGGTCGCATACACGTTCGAGGTCAAGGATCTTCGGCACTGGGAAGATTCAGTGCCACCGGTCGTCCTCGTCATCTGGGACGTTGAGAAGAAGGCCGGCGTTTGGCACGACGTGCCCGAGGTCCTGAAGGCGCTCGACAAGAAGGGGAAGGCGTGGCGGTCGAAGAAGACCGTTCGAGTTGTCCTGCCAATGAGGCGCACGACCGACGATGCCGGTCGAGAGGCCCTTCGCGTGACGATCGCACACCTGGCGCTACCAGTACTGTCACATGGGAAGACGACGACGATCAAGCCGACGTTCACGTTCCCGAAGACCCCCGAAGGCCAGGCGCTCTTTGCAGCGCTGCGGAGAACGATCGATGAAGGCGACGGCGGCGTCACCATTCCTCGTGAAAACATCACCAAGTTTCGGATGTCGGATTGGTGGGAACGGGCATACGGAGTTCGCATCCCAGACTTCGTGACTATCTCGCCGAGCAAGTCATCGATCACCTTGCCGCTTCGGCTCCAAGCGGTAAGTCCCCAGAGGAGCGCATCGATTAACCTCGCTTTGAATCGCATGAAGGCGGGCCTGAAGCGGGCCACCTTCGAGACACCGGAAGCATCCCCGCTCCGGGTTCGGCTCGTTCTACATGAACCGGACGGGGATGAGGCGAAGATAGACCTCAAGGTCGCCTTCGAGCACCCCTGCGACGGGGTCGAGGATTCACTTTCACTCACCCGCTTTCTCCTTGTGGCTCGCCAAGGTGGAACGATCCAACTCGCTCTCCAGGACGGCACCGTGCTGGGTGAACCGACGCTCAATCTCGACAGCGGCCAGACGCTCGATGACTTCCTCTGGTGGGAAAACGTGCTCCAGAAGCTCAGCTACATCCAGTCACGGGTCGGTAGGTTCGGCAGGTTCCCAGTGAAGAAGCTGACCAACAAGGATATCCCCACGATCGAACGCATGAACACTATCCTTCAGACGGGGCAGCTCAAGGCTCGAATCAGTTGGAGTTTCACCCTTTCCGAGCGTCCCACTCTTCCAGAGAGAGATGATTCAAAGCCCGCGACGCTTTCGATATCCGCAAACCCCTTCGGGGAAGTGAAACTTCTCGGCGTTAGAATCCCCCTGGGTGAGGTCGCCATCGACTTCTTGGACCCCGGCGCTCTACTGGACCAAACGAGGGCGATCCCCGTCGGAACAACTGAGTCCACTGTAGTCGCTGTGAAGGACACGCCGGTCGTTCTACGCTACCTCGATTGGGTTTCTCCAAAGAACGGCCCGGAGCCGGTTCCGGAGATCCTCAAGAAGACGAGCCGGAAGAAGAAGGCAAGCAAGGATTGACCACTGGCTTCTCAGCGCATGCCCACGGCCGTGGTTCGAACTACAAGCCCTGTGCCTGAAGCTCTGCTGCGAGACTGTGGAGTTCTGCTGCGAGGTTGAGCGCCTCGTCCGAGCGACGATACAGCTCTGCCGAACTGAGCCGAGATTCTCCTGCCTGACCGGCGTGAGAGCCGTTTCCGTTGCGGTTGTCGGTGCTAGCCATGCCCTCGATCGTGCCGCTTTCGGGGTGCTGGCCGTTGCCGTCGTCGGTCAGCGCTTGAGTGGCATCTTCTTGGTCGCCAGTATGAGTGTCTCGTGCATCAGTCCCGATTGCTGCATCCACCTCGCATCGAATCTGAGGTGCGTCTTCCCCCGGAGGCGATTCGCTGGAGTAGGACTCAAGGGGAACGCCCCGAGGAACACCCCGAGGCCGGGGCTCCTGACGGTGTTGCCGACACCACCCGAGACGCCGAGGAAATGTGATCCCGGTGATCCGAAGGACCGCATCTCGACCCGCCTGATGCGGGTAGTGCCGCCCTTCGAGCCAACGATACACGGCCTCCGGCGTTCGAACGACCTGAACCGCGAAAGACTCCACTGAGATGTCCATACTGACGAGCCGGTTTTGAAGACAGATTCCACACATGATTTGATCCCGTATCTCTGCTCCCCTGCGGACCGATGGTCCGCTTACGGTGGCCGGTTGAGGGCGGGGAGCTGGGCCACCGTAACGGCGGTGGTCCGGATCGGGTGAAGTCGGCGAAGTTCATGGATCGAGCCTTTTCTTGGTTTGTCTCCATGCAGTACGAACATGGTCAGCCAGGATCAACCCTCGGCTGCGGAAAGCCGAGTTCAGGGCCGCCCCTGGCACCGAAAGACATCCCAACCCGTCTAGGCTCGGCCACCCTATGGTCGAGCCGACAACGAGGAGTTACTCGTCCAAGAACCAGGAGACGTCGGTCTCGTCGTGGCCGGATTGGTCATCTGGTGATAGGTCAGGAGCCTGGGCACCAAGTTCACGCAGCGTCGCCGCGAGAGCATTCAGGTCGGTCGTCTCTGTCAGTTCGACCGCCATGTTGAACAGCATCCTCGAAATCCGGGTCGGGGTGCGCCGAGTCGGAAAGTATCCAAGCTCCCGGGCAAGGCTGAGGCATTGGCGGATTCTCGGACTGACAAGCCGTGCTGGGATCTGCCATGGATCCCAGCCGGCAACCCCGGCCGCTCGCAGGAGCCGCTCTTGAGCTTCCGCTCGCTGGAGGTGAACGATCTGGCGAGCGAGGATTTGGACCTCACCCTGTACCTCTGCCTTGGTGAACGTCTTCGGGCAGAGCAAATCGAAGAGGTACTTATCTTCCATCCATCGGCTCCTTCCAGGTCCCAGTCGCAACGTGTCTTCTTGAACTTGACGATTCTCCGGCGTATCTCGGCCCCATAGAGGAAGTCCTTAGAACGCTTGCTGTAGCGTGCTGGAATAGAAATCGTTCTTCGCTCATCGCTTGCCCCTCTGGATCACCAGACCTGAGGCTGTGATTGTTGCAGCGTGATGAAGGTCGTCTCTGTCCCTGCGACCGATGGCAACCCAGTAACGGAGCTGGAGCCCCTCCCGCCAGGGAAAGACCTTCACTACTCTGCGATGGTGTTCGTCGCTCCACTCCAACTCCGCTACGGCAGGAGCGGCGAAAAACTTCTCCTTGTTCACGACGCAGTTCACGAGCACCTCTTGTTTTCCAGGTAGGAGATCTTGAGCGTACCCGGCAAGAAGGACGTGACCGAAGACGGGGTGTTGAAACTCAGCGACCGGGATCCCCCTCTTGAAGACGTGCTTCACGTCCTCGAAAGTGAGGACGGGCGTGTCGTCCAGGCCATCGAGTTCATCGCTGGCTTCCGTTGGAAGAACTTCCGTTGGTTCGGCACTTACGGCTCGCTCAGGTTCAGCAACCACAGCAGGCGGGTCCGGAGGATGCCGAAACTGCGCGAGAAACTCCGGGTCGAAGTCGTCATCTGAGATCCGGTCTTCCTGTGAGTTCATTTCAGCTTTCCTCCTCGAAGGCTGGATTTGGAGTTCGTGTGCTCTCCACGAACTCGCGAATCGCGGCGAACGCCTCGATGACCTCCTGGTACTCACGCTCGTGGACTCGCGAACCACCATTGCGGTCGGGGTGGTACTGCGCCACGAGATCCCGCATCGACTGCCGAGCCTGCCCGAAGTCGATGCCTCGACCATTGCGCGGGGCGGGGAGCCCCAGGGTTCGGCACGCTCTGTAAAGGCCAACGGACCTTACCTTGCCTCCGAGCGTGAATGGACACTTCTCCTGGAGCATTCTCCGGAGACGGACCACGTTGCAGTCGAAAGCGGCCTTGTGTTCGACCAGCATCCAGCGAAGAAGCGCCTCAGCATCGGGTGAGCGAGCACTCTCATGGATGCGATCACCGAACTCGGCGTCCAGTCGCCCTTCGATCTCGTCGAGGCCATGACCCATGTGCCGTCTGATGATCTCTTCCAAGGCGTTCCAAAGCCCCGGGCGAGGCTTCTTAGATTCGGCAGCCTCACGTTTGGGGGCCGGAGCTATCGGAGCAGGGGCATTTCCCCAAAACCGGGCTTGTGCCTCAGATGGTAGAGCCCTGACCAGATCAAGTAGCTCACCATCGGAGAGCTGGGCCTCACGCTTTGGGCGTTCTTCGAGACTCGTCGGGTCAGTGGAAGGTGCAGCATCGATTGCAACGTTGCAGTCCGGGTATCCCCGCCCGTCCTCCCTTGTGGGCTTAGTTTCAAGTTTGTTTTCGGGTTTGGTTTTGGTTTCAGGAGTGGTTTCAGGTTCAGGTTTGGTCTGGGCTGGCAGGTCTGACTGGCAGTCGGCCGTTGCATCGGGATTACTCTGAACTGTCTCATCGGGATTCGGGGTGGGCGGTTCCGCTTTCTTGCGGGGCTTCCTCTTTCGCTCAAGTCCCTTGAGAGCATCAACGAAGGTATGGCTGGTACCCGTGAGGGCTGCGATCCTGGTGCTGGGCAGCGATTGGAAGTTCTGAATCTCCAAGACGAGCCTGACCGCCCGACGCTTGTCTTCGCGAGTACGTGCCCGCCCGACGGCCTTGTCACTTCCCGCCGCACGATAGACGGACTCCTCGTAGCTGCCCCAGCGACAGATTGCATCGACCCACTCGTGTCCGAGCCGTCGATGAACCTCCGCACGGTGCTGGCCGTTGTCGCAGTAGAGGTGTTCGCCGTCGTGCGTCACCTCAATGGGTGGAAACGTCGTCCCCAGAGACGCAAGCTCCAGGTACTCGACCACAGTCGCCTCATCCAGAGGCCGGATGAGCACTGCTGGCTGGCGATCGAGCGCATCAAGACGAACCCTGGCTGGAGCCTTCTTCGGCAGCTCGCCACGAGGAAGGACAAGATCGATAGCGTCCCAAGGTTGATAAGCCGAGAGGAAGTCTCCCCAGCTCTGCTCCATGGTCAACCGAACGTTGACCGGTGCAAGCTGGCCGACCTCCCGCAGGCCACGGATCTGAGCTACGAGGCCGCCAAGATCGTCGAGCACGGCGGTCAAGGAGTCGTGCCCTGAGAGGTCAACTCCCCGGGCGTGATTGCGTGCAGCCTGAAGGATGCTCTTGAAACGATCCGCAACATCCGGAAGTGCTCTGGCTGCTGAGTGCGGTTCCAGGTCGAGTAGCTCGGAAAGGAGCAACTCGATTGCCGTCCAGGTCTTGGTCCGACGCTTCTTCGCCATCATGGTGAAGCCTCGATCTGGTGATGCGCTTGTCTGAGGACTCGGACTCCAAAGCCAATACCTGGAGCATCGAGAGGGAGCGGTGCGGGCTCGAATTCGACGACTGACATCCCGTCCAGTTCCCGGCTCGTGTCGTGTCCATCCAACCAGGGCGAATCGATGGACATCCCATGCTCCTGCTCGTGAGTAAGAACTGGTTTTCGGACCCGTGACGGGTACTGCTCCAGGAACATGGTTCTGAAGAGGCCGACACAGGCATGACTGAAGGAGTCGGGGGCCGACCCAGGCGGGAAACCCAACTTCTCCAACCGACGCCTGAGCTTTCCGATCTGTGCTGAAGAAGGCCCAAAGAGGTCCCTCAACCTCTTGCCGGTGCCGTGGACCGCTAGGAGTTGGTGCGTGGATACGAGCTGGCAGAGGGCGGAGAAGGTCAGCTTCTCACCACGCTTCTCAGCCGCAGCCAGCAAGGCACCGGCCAGCCCGGCCGTGGTGTCCTGAGCGGTGGTTGCCACTGTGATGCTCCGGTCGAGTCGGAATCGCTTCCGGACCTCCTGGGAGAGGACGTAGGCCGCAACCTTGGGCGTGATCAGAGGAAGCATCGGAAGCCAGCCCGGTCTGAGCCCGAACAGGTGGCGGATGTCGGCGGACCCGAGCGTGACCTCCAGGCGAAGTACGCGGGGAAGCTCAGGACGCTCTTGGAGGAGGCGCTGGTAGGCCCCCCGGCCCATTACACGCCTGAGCTGCTCGGCTTTCGAGTAGAGCTGGGTCTCCTTGCTCCCGCTGTCCCATCGGACCGAGGTGTTGCGCAGTGTCCGCTCACCAGAGTGGGGGAGATTCGCCACGGCGTTGAAGATCCCGAGCTTGTGCTTGGCGTACTTCTCGGGCACGAGGAGGTCGGCCGTTACGGCCAGCTCACGGACTCCGAACTCGTGCCAGCGAAGGTGGACACTGGGGATGCCGACGGCCCTGCCAATCAGATAGGCAGGGACGGAAGCCGCGAACATCCTGATGTCGAACTGATGGAGAGGGTAGTTGGTTTCCTGCTTGCCCATCACCCGAGGAATGGACAGGCGGATCTCCAGAACACCTCGGTCCTCTTGTTGGTCGATTCTCCATCCAAGATGGGATTGGTCGAGCCGATGCCAGGTCTCTTGGTGATAGTCCCCTGGGTGACGACGTTGGTGAGGAAACCAAGGACCGTGGCGATGGATGCGTTCATCATCATCGAGCTTCCTCGTGATGATGATCGTGTCGATGCACCCTGATGGGGTGTTCCCTCCAGAGGGGATCTTCCCCCGAACACCTGGCGGGGCAGGTGGTGTTGATTTCCCTCCCGACCCTGTGGGTCGTCCAGCGCTCCCAGGGGAGCGATCTGTCTCCTGTTGGCTCTGCGGGGTGCCGACCTGAGGAACTGGTGTATAGTTTCTAGTCGAGGGCATCTTCGCCTCCTCAGGCCCCGTCCCGCTGCTCCCTCCACAGGTCGCGGGTTCGGGGCCGAGTGCTTTTTCAGGGGGTAGTGGTACTGAGCCAGAGCCTCAGGTCATCCACTGGGACGCGGACAACTCTCCCTCTCCTGATACAAGGCGCTCCTGCGGCTACCCACCGACGGATAGTCTGAGGGTTCACCGCGTAGACGGAGGCCGCCTCCTTGATGGTAAGGTACTCTCGGACCTGCTCGGTCGCCTGCGTGCTCTGTGCCATGCTCGTGAGCTATCAGATGCGCTCACGTTGATCCCATGGATAGAGGGCTTATAGTGGCGACATCGACATGCCTCGTCCTCCGAAGACCCCACGAGAACGAACACAGCTCAGGCTCATACGAGCGGAAAAGAAGCGGCTAGCCAAACGGCGTGAAAGAGCGGCCAAAGCTCAGGGCGTGGTTCCTGACCCACTAGAGACGGCGCGGCAGCGGAAGCTGGAGAAGGCGGAAATTTCGGAGGCTGAGTTCGCGCCGATCTTGCGGGTTCTAGAGCGCCGACTGAGGGAGAAGTGGCAGCACGTGGCCGCTCACGAATCTTCGTCCCGGAAACTCGACCCAAAGAAGGGGCGGTAGGATCCGGTGAACATTTCGGGACAATCATCTCGATCGTCGCGAAAGACGTGTTAATCCAGTGGGTATACTTAGAGCCCATCGACCCAGATCGATAGAATGAACGCAGCACGCATTCTCACTGCCCTCGCTGTCCCCAGCCGCTTGGCGGTTTATCAAGCTCTTGGAGACACCGGGCGACCCGTAGGGCACGTCGCTCGGGAGCTTGGGCTGGCTCAGTCCACGGTTTCCCATCATCTTGGGGTTCTTCGGCGAGCCCAACTTGTTGAGCTGGAACGACGCGGCCGTGAGCACCGGTACAGGTGGGGCCGGCGTAAATGGTTCCTCGTACAAGGGGTCTGAAGCACCTGGCTCGGTCTCTTCAGAGCACTCCGAAGAGTCTCAGGAATCGGGAATCCTGAGGGTGGACGGAGGCTTGACGAAATTCTCCAGAAATCTGTGACAGCCGGTGTAACTGCTGAAGGTGGAGAACCCCAACAAGCTCAAGTCGGTCGAGATCCCCCAAAACGTCCACCGGGCAGCCAAGGTGGCTGCCGCCGCAGAAGGGAGGCGCCTCGCGGATGTCGTAGTCGATGCGATCAGCGCCTACGTCGCCGCTCGACTCCCTCAACTCCGGGATCACCTGGCTTCCCCGAGGTCGTCGGGGAAGCCCAAGAACCCCAGGAACCCCAAGCCTCCCTGTCAGCCCCCGGCCACGACCGGCCCCGGCTCGGTTGGGTACGTAGCTCCGACGCCTCCGGCCTACGAGGAGTCCCTGTCGGAGCCACTCCCGGTCGCGGGGGCCGACGAGAACCCGTTCACCGATGACGTCGGTGAAGACCTATTGCCCGACAGAGGGGGTTGACCAAGTGCCGCGCATCCGCACCCCCTGGGATCGGGACGCCGAGGTTGATCCATCCGACGCTGGTTCGTACTCCGGCCAAAAGATGGACAGCCCCGCCCAAAACAACATCGACCCCGTGCCACCGGCACCCCGAGAGCCTCGACCTGAGCCGAGGGTCCTGTTCGAGGCCGTGATCCGGAAGGACGGCACGGTCGAGCTTCCGTCGGGGCTGGTCGGTTCCGCTGCTGCATCTGTCCTCAAGCGGTTGCGAGGCCAGTCCGATGAAGCAACGGGGGGCGACCTGATTCGTGATCCGCTCGGAATCCTCCTCTCGGCAGTCCGGGCCGAGCTGCATCAGGCCGTTCGGGCCGCACTCGTCGAGCAGAGGAGCGAAGTCCCGGAGGACACGACGATGCTCACAGCCAATGAGCTGGCTGGACGCCTCAAGGTCCATCCGGAGACCGTCCGCCGCTGGAGCACGAAACCCGGGTTTCCGACGACGCGGATTGGTCCGCATGCGGTGAGGTTCGACCTTGCTGCTGTTCTGGCC
>Ga0154020_10001682_pt1 | contig 27208 bp, 23 predicted proteins | sample Klosneuvirus_201_FD_109709 | JGI IMG/M metagenome (GOLD analysis project Ga0154020, IMG submission 109709) | Active sludge microbial communities from wastewater, Klosterneuburg, Austria - Klosneuvirus_20160825_MG | ecosystem: Engineered > WWTP > Aerobic digester > Activated sludge | place...
AAGAATTTGTTAATCAGGCACATCAGGATATATACACCAATAAGCAGGTTCGCTTAATGATCGATCTGAAGTACGTGGACGATGAAGATTCAGAGGATGAAGTAAAATGCATAGGATGTGTTGATCTATTTGATTTTGATCCAAAGAACAAAAGGGCAGGAGTTGGAATTCTCATTGCGAATCAGGCAGATCGGGGTAAAGGATTTGCAACAGAAGCACTTCATTTGATCATAGATTATGGATTTGAAGTGCTTGACCTTCACCAGTTGTATTCCAATGTACGTGTTGATAATGAAAGTAGTGTAGCACTTTTTAAAAGACTGGGTTTTGAAATCACCGGTTTAAAGCAAGACTGGGTTTTTTATCAGGGGAAATTCTATGATGAATACAATATGCAGCTTATTCGTAAATAGACTTTCATGCAAATGGAAATATATGACGCGCAATTTTTCTTGTCTGCTGCATCGATTCTATAGCTATATAGTACTCTCTTCAGCCATTGCGTTTAGTGCATCTTGTAATTTTTCGAAAGATCCCTCTCAATCAAATTTAAATGCGGAGGCCAATTATGCGAGTCTGCTCGATTCGACGCAATATGTAGGAATGTCGATGTGCAGACAATGCCATTCAACTATATATGACAGTTATATTCAGACAGGAATGGGACAGTCATTTGGATTGGCGAATCGCTCAAAATCTTCCGCTCACTTTGATGAGCATGTACTAATTCGTGATTCTGTGAATGGATATCTCTATCATCCAGGTTGGGATGGTGACTCTTTGTATCTTTTGGAGTTTTTAATGCGCGGAAAGGATACTGTCTATCAGCGAAAGGAAAGGATCAATTATATTGTTGGTTCGGGACAGCATACCAATTCACATATACGGGATGTAAACGACTATCTTTTTCAAGTTCCGGCAACTTATTATACTCAAAGCGGACAATGGGATTTACCTCCCGGTTTTGAAAGGGGCTTTAATTCCCGGTTCAGTAGAAAAATTGAGTTGGAATGTATGAGTTGTCACAACGGGATGCCTGAACTGGTAGCCGGTTCAGAAAATAAATATTTAAAAATTCCCAACGGAATTGATTGTGAGCGATGCCATGGGCCGGGAAGTAAGCATGTTGCTGAAAAAATGAATCGTAACCTTGTTGATACAAGTAAGTTCATTGACTATAGTATTGTTAATCCGTCAAAACTTCCAATTGCTCTGCAGATGGATGTTTGTCAGCGTTGTCATATTCAAGGGAATGTTGTGTTGAATGAAGGGAAATCTTTTAGTGATTTCAGACCCGGTATGAAGCTTTCCTCCGTCATGAATGTATTTATGCCTGTTTACAAAGGAGATCAGGATGAGCATATCATGGCTTCTCACGCAGAGCGTTTAAAGATGAGCCGGTGTTTTATTGGGGCTGCTGCCAGGGCTGAAAACAGTTCAGATAAAAAGCAATTGAAACCATATAAGAATGCAATGACCTGCATCACTTGCCATAACCCCCACATTAGTGTGAAGAAGACCGGGAAGGATGTATTCAATAATTCTTGTTTGTCTTGTCATGATCAGTCTTCCGATGCAAGCAGAGTAAAAAATACAGTCAGCCATAGTAATTTGTCCTGTGCAGAATCTGAAGTCACAAGAATGAAATTTGAAAATAATTGTGTTACATGTCATATGCCGAAAAATGGATCGATTGATATACCTCATGTTCGGGTAACCGATCACTATATCCGTAAACCGGTATCAGAAAAAGAAGTAAACCGGATTAGGGAATTTATCGGACTGGCATGTATCAACAATGAAAAGGTTGATTCGATTACTAGAGCTAAAGCTTTCATAGCATATTTTGAAAAGTTCAGTTCAAATCCTGCATTTCTGGATTCTGCTGAGCAGCTGATTAATATAGGCGGAGAGAAAAATTTGATGCAAAGTTTTCACGTGCTTGTTCATCTGTATTACCTCAAGGAGAACTATGAAAAAGTATTAGAAATTAACCGCAAGATTTTTAAAGAAGCAATTTTTCCTTCGAAGACAAGTGCTGACAATCGTGATGCCTGGACTGCTTATCGAATTGGTCAATCCTATATGGAAAGTTCAAATATAAAATCTGCTATTGAATATTATCAACTGGCTGTGAATCTCGCAGCTTATCAGCCGGACTTTAGAAATAAACTGGCCTCTGCGCAACATGATGCCGGAATGGTTTCTGAAGCAGAAAAAAATTATTTGTTCATAATGAAGGAGAATCCTGATTTTGTACCTGCCTATACCAATTATGGTTATTTGAGACTTACAGAATTTCAAGATGTCATGCAGGCCGAACAAATGTATGACAGGGCATTGACTCTGGATCCATTAAATGAGCAAGCCATGATTAATAAGTCGGGTGTATTAATATACAGGAAGAGGTTTAGGGAGGCGGAAGCAATCCTCAAATCACTCATATCAAGATATCCCGCTAACGCACAGGCTAAAGATCTTTATAGAAGAGTTCAGTCAATGAAATAGAGGAGAGGTCTAATGCATTTAAATCAACATTTGATTAACCATTTGATTAACTTCGCTTAACATTAAATTTACAGGCCAAGCCTAATTTCACAAAAATTCTAAAATGGCCGATACTAATTTGAAAATTCTGCTGGTTGATGATGAGCCGGATATTCTTGAATTTCTAAAATACAATCTCCAAAAGGAGGGTTATAAGGTATTTGTAGCTCCGAACGGAAAATTGGGAATTGAGATTGCCAGCAAGGAAAAGCCGGATCTAATTATTCTTGACATCATGATGCCGGAGATGGATGGAATTGAGACTTGTCGTCTGATGAGAGAGATTCCTGATTTTAAGGATACGATGATTGTTTTTCTGACGGCAAGAAATGAAGATTATTCACAAATAGCCGGTTTCGGCGTTGGGGCGGATGATTATATTACAAAGCCTGTCAAACCAAGGGTCTTACTGAGTAGGATCAGTGCTTTATTTCGCAGGTACAAGGGCCGAAATGGGGCTGTCGAGCAAAATGAAAATGTATTTGTTGCAGGGGACCTCAAAATAGATAGGGAGCAGTATATAGTAAGCAAGGGGAATGAAAAACTTGAACTTCCGCGTAAGGAGTTTGAACTGCTTGCCCTCATTGCCGCAAAACCGGGGAAGGTCTTTACCAGGGAAGAAATCCTTGACCGGATATGGGGAACTGAAGTAATTGTAGGAGACAGGACTATTGATGTCCATATCAGAAAGCTTCGTGAAAAATTTGGCGATGATATGATTAAAACGGTTAAAGGAATAGGGTACAAATTTGATTTATAGGCAGGGAGTTCTTAAGCCCAATCCTTTTGATAATAGGATGTTTTCTTTTGTGTATTATTGGGGTCAGGAATTATGAAAAATCCAACACCACGAAAAATTGCATTAATATCTGCCTCTGTAATCGCACTAATAGTTTTTTTTACAGAAATTCTATTTTGGCAGGCAGGATGGTTGAGCACGACATGGGTTCCAATCCTTGTCTCTTTTCTTGTTTCTTTTATTTCGTCCTATTTTATTTTTATTTTTTTACTTGAAGTTTTCATTTATCGTAAGATCAAGTTAATCTATAAAACCATTAGCAGGTTTAAAGATTCCAAGGAAAAGACTCTGGGACAATTAGTGCTTAAGAATGATATTATCGGCAACGTTGGGAAAGAGGTAGAGGAGTGGGATAAAAATCGTTCTGAAGAAATTGCAGAACTTAAAAAGCTGGAATTATTTCGACAGGAATTTTTAGGGAATGTTTCCCATGAATTAAAGACTCCGATTTTTAACATTCAAGGGTATATTCATACTCTGCTTGATGGCGGCTTGGATGATGCAGAGGTTAATATCCATTATCTTCAACGAGCTGCTAAATCTGCAGAAAGGCTTTGTCTCATTGTTGAAGATCTGGAAGAGATCTCAAAACTCGAGACGGGTGAGTTGACTTTGGACATCAGGATCTTTGATTTGTATGATTTGGTCGAAGATGTTTTTGAATCACAGGAGTTACATGCTAAAGAGCGAAATATTACCTTAGGGTTTAAGGAGAAAAGTTTGCGACCTGCATTTGTCATGGCAGACAAAGAACGTATACGCCAGGTTTTTGTCAATCTGATCGTGAATTCAATTAAGTATGGCAAAGATGGAGGAAATACGCTCGTTGGATTTTATGATATGGATGAAAGCATTCTTACAGAAATCACTGATAGTGGAATAGGAATCGATCCGGAGCACTTGCCAAGATTGTTTGAACGATTTTACAGGGTGGATAAGAGCCGTTCAAGAGATCAGGGTGGTACAGGTCTTGGACTTTCAATTGTGAAGCATATCCTTGAAGCACATAAGCAATCCATTAACGTGCGTAGTACGAGTGGAATTGGGACGACTTTTTCTTTTGCGTTGAAAAAATCTAAGTAGTGAATTGTTTCAATTGAGGTACAGATCCAAAAATTGAGTCCTGTGCTGAGTTCATCATGTCAATACCACGCAGATTCAATTTCACAGATCCTTTTTCATTTTGAAATGTTTGATTATACCAAAGAGAAGATAGGAGTCAGCGACGACTGAATAATTGTTTTTCAAATAAAAGGGAAGAGCCGGTTCGCGGGCATCCAGTTCCATCGTTTTAATTCCTCTTTTTACGGCCTCTTTTTCGAGGATGTTCATCATGAAATTTCCGATGCCCATTTTTTGATAGTCAGGGTGAACAGCCATGGATCTGATTTGTCCAAGCACCTCTGAGTTCAACTGCAGCCGGCCCGTTGCCACGGCTTGGTTTGATTCATTCATTAATAGAAAGTGGACAGACTTGTTTTCCCATTCATCCATGGTGGATTGTTTGTCCTGACTCCATGGCTTTCGGAGAACTTCATAGCGCAGGCCATAGTATAATTCCAGCTCCGTTGAGTTAGCAGGCTGGATAATTTTCCAGTCGGGAGGTAATAAAAATTTCATTTGTGATTCTGACAAGAACCTTAGTTTTTTTGGACTTTATTCTCAAGACTGATTAACTCATCACCTGCACGATACGGCATCCATGTAATAATCAATTGAAACATCTCGTCTGTGGTCCGCATACTTCCATCTCTTTCTGAAACCTGAAGTGGAGGATGGTTTGGATTGAGCGGGTTTTCACTGGTATTGTCGAAAGTTGCTACTGCAATTATTTTATAGTCTTTTGGAATTTTTAGTACTTTTTTAAATGTATAAAAATACTGCCACCTGAAATCCCATTGATTGATACGGATGATCCGTATGGTATCACCTGATGGACCTAGTGCATAGGCAATAAAGTTTTTCCCCAGCAAGTGCATGTGAGGGTTAACAGTAATTATAGAGATGTCTTGAGTTAATTTATATTCGGTGTAAAAAGTTGAAATGCTGTCAGCAGGAATTACTAATGGTGGAATTACGGGTGCAAGGCCTGATGTTCCAAGAATCATTTCTTTCAAAGGTCTTTGCGGAGCAATCGGGCTAAAGAAAATATTAAATTTCGTTTGATCTGTGGTGTCGATCGGACTTGGCCCGTAGTGTATGTTGTCGAGCAGCAGAACACCCCTTCTTCGGACCTTATAACCACCAATTCCTGGCGGGTAAGCTGCAACTTCAACACCCGGTAAATAATTGGTTACTGAGGGTGTAAGCAAGGGATAGGTTCCATCATCATTGGTCAAGTCAAGTTTTTCGTAAGCTTTTTGTTTATCCATCTTTTCTGTATCAACAAAAGGCAAACCGCCGGTCAAATTTGATTTTTCGTTTTCTTCATACTGTACAAGGTGAGCGTTGATATGATGGACTAATTTTTTATTACCCGGAATTATTTCAATGGCTCTGATAAATGTATCTTTTGGAAATTCGTACGGTATTTTAAGCATGAAAAATTTGTCTTTATTGTCTCCTTTCAAAAAGAGAGGATGTTGCATTTGAATCACCAGATCGGGAGTGCCAAGTAAACTTTGTTCCGGAAATTGTGGTACAGCAGTTGTTAATGCAGGATTGCCTTCCGGGGCCCCATCTTCAATCCATTTATCCAATAAAGATTTTTGTTCTTTGCTTAATATTTTCTCATCCCGAAAAGAGACATAGGTCGGATCTGCCGGCCAGGGTGGCATAAGTCCTGAGTGTACACTCAATTGAATGGTTCTTAATTTTGATTTTACATCCTGATATGTGATAAAATTTATAGGAGCCGCTGAACCGGGTCGGTGGCAGGGAGTGCATTTCGTAAAAATAATCGGCGCGATGTGTTCTGAAAATGTGGGATTCTTAATTTCTTCGTGTTGAGTCGATTTATTTTTGCATGATAAATTTGAGAATAAAAGAATGAAACATATCCAATTTAACGAGGAACGAAGAGATTTAAAGGTCATAGTAATTAAAATGGATAGAATTTAATCTAATACTCAAGAATGCAACCTATGGCTTGTGTTTCTTTTACACGGATTGATTTTCCGGTAGAAACAGCTTGCAAAGCATCATCCAATTCATGTTTTGTAATCACCGCTCTTTTTTTACCGAGTGCATACATCCAATCATCAATTCTTCCTTTATAAAGCGTTTCCCCATTGCTGTTTATCAGAAATGCCGATGGAACAATTTTAGCATCAAGAGATTTGACCAATATATTTTCAGGGTCTGTTAAGAGGGGGAAATCTATTTTATAGGTTTTTTGAAAGGTCAGCATTTCTTCCTTTGTATTAAAGGTTCCGGGGAAGACGCCATAGAATTCGATTCCGGAACTTTTATATTTTTTTTGCAGAGCAATTATGGTCGATGAATAACTTTCACATGCAGGACAATCAGGCAGGAGGAGTACCAACACGCTCCAATTATTCAATGATAATTTTGACAATGCAAAGCTCTCATTCGATAGGGTAGTCAATTTGATTCCGAATATTCCGGGAAGGCGCGCAGAAGAGAATGAAAAAAATATAGGTATAACAAGAATCAGTAAAAACTTTTTTGCCATTGTCGACTCTTTAGAATGATATGAAGTGTTTTTTTATAATCTAATATGTTAAAAGAATATCATTAGTTTTTTGGTTGAGGTGATACCTGATGATTCTGTGAACATCACGGTTGTCTTGTCTAGGCACTACGATGTCTCGAAGAATGTCTACGGATTGACCGGTAAATTCGGGTTCAAAATATCCGAAGCCCATGTACCTGCCATCTTCAATTTGTACCACTGTTTTTTCACCTGATGTCCTGCCATCGCCAATGATCATGAAATTTGGGTTTTTGTATTCCAGACTTTTTAAAGCGGATTCAACCCTGACATTGTACTCAAGAGAATCTTCTTTGCCAACACAGGCGCCATTGCAACGATTGATGCTGTATTGGAAGCACGCATGCGAGATATTATATAGACCTGTCAGTTTTTGGCAGAGTTCAAATTTTTCTGTGATGCGTTCAATAATTGAATTGGCTTCATCATGAGTTCGCGTAATGAGTACCGGTTTATGTGAGCTTTTTACTTTTCCGGCATTAAGGGTGATGTAACCATTTTCATTTATACTTTGAAAAATTCCATAGTTATAATAGGAATTTTTTTGCGATCTGTTATATACCGGTTGAAGTTGTTTGATCTCTTCTGATTCTAATAGCAATGCAACCAATTCGTTCCCGGTTACTTCAAATGAAATATCGCGAATAGCACTTCGCATCTCGATTGCCTTTCTTGTTTGTTTGTTATTGAAATGCATCAGCACTCTTTTCCGGATGTTATTGCTCTTACCAACATAAATAATTGAGTTGTCAACGTTATGAAAATAATAGACACCCGGAAGTTCAGGAAGTTTATCGAGAACAGTTCGGTTGAATTCCGGAGGGAATCTTAAATTGAGGTAGTCATTCTTTGTGAAGGATGAGAAAACACTTCGTTCGGGATCTCTTGAAAGCAGGAGTTCGAATAATTTGACAGTTGCCAAGGCATCTCCACCGGCCCTATGTCTGTTGAATAAAGGAATTCCAAGAGAGTTGCATAGATTTCCAAGACTGTATGATTTGTAGCCAGGAATGAGTTTTCTGCTTAATCGTACAGTACATAAGTAGTCTCTGGAGAAAGTGTAACCAAGCGATTTATATTCGTGACTGATAAACCCATAGTCGAAAGGAGCATTATGTGCGACGATGGTTGCACCTTCAGTGAGTTCGATGATATCTTTTGCAATCTCATAAAATTTAGGAGCATCGCTTACCATTTCATTGTCGATACCGGTCAGTCTTGCTATAAAAGGAGGGATGTTACATTCCGGATTGACGAGGCTTGAATATTCTTTAACGATTCCATTGCCATCATGAAGATAAATGGCAATTTCTGTTATTTTATCGTGGATAGCGTTCCCACCGGTTGTCTCTACGTCTAAGATTGCAAACATGGCCTTCGTTACACGAATTTAAGTAAAATTGTTGATATGCCCGGAGATGGCTTTTTTTGGTTTTGCACGCCTCGGGTTTATAAAAAAAAGAGGCACAATTTGAAATTGTGCCTCTTTTACCTCTGTTAGAGGAGGATTTTTTTATTTATTATCAACCAGGAAAATATCGCTGGCAATAGTGTTTCCGTTTTCATCCTGTACAGAATAAAAATAGTTTCCTGAAGCAAGAGATTCACGAGTGATAGTAAAGTTGATGGAGTTGGAAGAGCTGCCTTGTTCAGCCTGAATAGTTCTGATTAATCTTGAATTGCTATCATAAATAGTAAGAGTAGCGTTGCGTACATCCTGACTTGTTTCCAATGCCAAAGTTGATTTTACCGACATAGGATTAGGATAGAATTTTTTACTGCTCACAATTGCTGGAAGTTCAGCTACATTAATTGTATTTGAACTCATCGACACGTGATTTAAAGAAGTAGCCCCCGCTGTGAATGCTCCACCAACAACTATTTTTCCATTTAGGTTTGTGATGGCATAAATATCACCATTAAAGCTTGCACCTTCAGCAAAGAAAGGAGTATTTCCCTTTTGAGAAAGAAAATGTGGAAGAGTAATTGTTGGAGTCGAATTAGGAGCAGTGGTGAAAGATCCACCGGCAAATAGTTTTGAAGGAGTAGAGTACATTGCATAAACCGTATTGTCGAGGCGGTTAATTGCCGCACCAACGTTTGTACCTGTAATCTTAGCGATTCTAAAGGCAGGAAGTGTAAAAGCTCCACCAACATAAAATTCAGTTTCGTAAGTACGTAGTGAGTAAACTATGTCATTAAAATTGCTGACATCCTGCCAAGTTGAGCCAACTAATTTTTTGAGGTAACTGGATGAAAGACTGAAGCTGCATCCAACATAAATTTGATTGTTGTATTTCGAAATGCACTCAACGGTTGCTGCAGGATCAGTACCAACTTGAGTAAAAGTAGTGCCTGTTAGTTTGGCAATTTTAGCAATTGCCGTAGATCCTGAACCGGAAAAATTCCCACCAATGTATAGATCAGTTCCAGCACTGAACAGTGATTTTACCAAATTGTTAAAGCCCAATCCGATCGGTTCCCACAGATTGGTGGTTGTGTTCAGTACAGCAATTCGATCCATTGAAGTTCCACCGCCACTATTTCTGAATTGACCGCCGGCATACAATTTTCCATTGTGAACTTCGAGACAAAGTACTTTGTTATCAAATCCATTTCCTGCCATTACCCAAGTGTTGGTTCCGTCATCCCATTTTGCTACGTATTTGAGGTCTGCAAATTCACCTCCGGCATATATTTGATTGTTGAACACAGTAAGCGCTTTGACATTTCCATTAAGTCCGCTGCCTAAAGAGCCCCATTGTGCCTGAGAGAGGGTAGTAATTAAGACTAATGTGAGTATGAGTAGAATTCTTTTCATGGTGTTTATTTATGTATGGATTGTTTTTTTTAACGGGCTGAAAATAAGAAGAATTTTCTGATTAGAAGGCTGATAAAACAGCCAATTATTTCAATTTTCAGGTTTGTAAATGAAATTGATTGCACTGCAAGATTTTAGGTCGGAGGAAAGCCGGAATATTCTTTTTCTTTTTCCGTCAATAATCTCTACTGCTGCTGTATTCGGAGGGGTTTTACCCAAATTGTTGGCGAAGAGTACCAGAAAATTATTTGTATTGGCTTTAAACTGAAGTTCAACCGGCATTTTCTTTTTGGTGACTCCATAATGATCAAGGATCCATTTCCCATTAAAAAAAAGCGACATGGTATCTCCGTCCATATAGCCGTTATCATAAACAAAAATAGTTAGAGAAGGAGAATTAACTTCCACTCGTTCTGTACCGGTTACATTCCTTCCCTGAATCGTTGTCGGTGTATTTTCGACATCCATAATCACACCGGGAATTGTCGGGTTTGAGTCCGGTAGTTCAAGAACTTGGGTCGGTTTGGTCATCGTAATTGGTTTTTCTTGAGGCTTCGAAGGAATGAACGTTTGGCTGTCAGGTGATTCAGAATATTTCCATTCGATAACAGTATTATCTGCGCTCCCTGTGTAAAGTGTTTTTTCATCTTGTCCGAAAACGGAGCAAACAACTTTGCCTGTATGTCCAAATAATTCCTGTTTGATTACTTTAGTAAAGGGGTTCCATACACGAGCCCAATTTCCTGTGTTGCCACTTACCATGAGCGAGGCATCTTTAGAAAAATTCATCAGAGAGGGGGAGCCGGCTTTAAACCAGTGTGAAGGTTGGATAGCAAGTTGTCCAAAGTTGTAGGGCCAGAATCGTATGATGCCGTCACTGCTCCAGCTGGCAAGTAAAGTATCACCCAGCAGAGTTAGGTATTCAATGTTTGAGCTTCCTGCAGAGATCTCCTGGCGCAACTGATCTGAACGAGTGTTCATTACCAGTAATTTATTTCCTGTAGCAAGAATGAGCGAGTTTCTGTCTGTTGTAATGACGGCAGCATACAAACTGTCTGAGTACTCTGAAACCAGATTTACGGTCTGACTGAGGTCTGATCGGGTTTTATAAAGTTTATTCTTGCTATTAAAATAAATGAATCCGTCTGCAATGGAAAACAATACGAAACGTATACCATTATAATCAGGTGAATAAATTCCTTGGATTATTTTTTCCTTATCAAAATCATAAATCTTTATTTCTCCGTCTACTGTAGAGGAGATCATCAGCTTCCCGGTGGAGTTAAAGTTAATCGTGTTTACAGCGTTTCCGTGTGAAGAAAGTGTATTCAGCAAAGTTGCATCGCTTAGTTTTCTGACAAAAATGTTTCCTTTTTCATTGCCATATACCAATCTGTCAAGGATGGTATTTTTGGTGATCGAGGTGATTCCGGATTTTGATTCTGTAAAAGTGTTTTGAATAATATAACCTTGTCCGAAGAGTTGAACCGAAAAAAGTAAAAATGTCAGAAGCAGATAGCGTTGCCTGACGGAAATAAAATATTCATGCCACATAGGTGACAAAGGTAAGGATCATTTAAGCCTTGAGACGATTAAGGTGATTCAGTATTCAACAATTTGCTTTTATAAATTTGCTGCGTGGATTAGTTAACACAGATTCTACTAGCGTAAAATCTGGATTGCCCATTTGCTTGAAAAAAATCCTATCGCGGCTAAAACCAAACCTAATACTGTGCTGGCCAGGATATATGACAAGGCATGCATATAATGTGATTGCCTTATTAATTGTAATGACTCAAGGGAAAAGGAAGAAAAAGTTGTGAAGCCCCCTAATAGTCCTATAAATAAAAAAGTTCGTATTCCGGGGTTCATCAGATCTGATTCATTCAATCCTGCAAGAATTCCAATGAGCAATGAGCCTGATAAGTTAACAACAAGAGTTCCCCATGGAAATACCGGATATCTGAAATACTGGGCAGTAGAATTTATTAATGCGAAACGGATTAAAGTTCCAAGAGCACCACCTGCAGCGAGAGTAATGTAATTAAGCATGTAAAAGATTGAAGTGTAAAAATAGAAAAAACCGCGGGATGCGCGGTTTTTTCAGCAATCGATGAAATAAGCCAGATATTTTATTTGAAAATATCTTGTTCTTAGAATTTATACCCAAATCCAACGCCGATAACTTGCTTGTATTGAGTTCTTGCAACAACATTTGCATCATATACAAGTTGAGCTAAGACCGAGGCAGTAATGTATTTATTGACCTTCATGGTAAGTGAAGATTCCCAGTTCACATCAATGGCTTTTGCATTGTCTTTATCATCATCTGTGTAGTTGTTGAATAATTCAAGTTTGGTAGAGAAAGTAACATTCTCCATTATGTCTTTCTTGAATAACATATTGAGATAGGCTCCGAATTCCGAACGAAGCTTTTCTCCGGTTCCGGGTTGCGGTAAACTATTTGCATCCAGTGTAGCCATCTTTACTCCGTAAGCACCTAAATCGGCCAAAGTCTGATCATTCACGAAAGTCCATTTTCCTGTTGCAGGTGAAAAGAATACTTGAAAATATTCAGTTGGCTTATAGGTTAAACCTAAAGCAAGTGTAAGGTATCCGGGAGACATAAATTTAGATACAACATTTGAATCGTCCGGATATTTAAAGCCTTCTGCAAACTGACTCTTGAAATTAAGGAGACCGGCGTAGTACCATTTTCCTTCACCTATCTGATAGCCGTACTTAGAAGTAAAATCAATTTTATCGTCACTTTTTCTTACAGGATCGCTGGAAGTTTTAATTAGCGCATAAGCTAAGTCAAGTGAGTTGCTCCAAATCGTTTTTCCTTTTTCGTAATTGGCAAAGAGGCTGGCTGAAGTGGAAAGGCTTAAGTTATTGTCTCCCCCCGGAGCCCATTGGGATAAGGACACCTGATTAAAATTTATTCCGATGAAGCCACCTTTTTTCCAGGAGGTATCAGGCTCAGCAGTTTGAGAAAATGCAAAGGCAGAGATGAACAACAAAGATAATAGAGTACTAATTTTTTTCATTTTTCGTTTTTTAAGATGAATTTATTTACGTCATATAAATAAAAATCTCAGGGTCAATTATACATTGGCCCTGAGATTTTTAGTAGGGTCTTATTTTTTTAAAAGGTCCCGGATTTCGGCCAGAAGTTTTTCTTCCTTAGATGGTGCGGGAGGAGCAGCAGGCGCAGCCTCTTCTGCTTTTTTCATTTTGTTAATTCCCTTTACCACCATGAAAATAGCAAATGCAATAATTAAAAACTCAATCAATATTTGAATAAAGTTTCCATAATTCACTGTAACGGCTGGAATAGCGGCACCTGCAGCATCCACGGCAGCTCCTTTGAGCGTCATTTTAAGATCTGTAAAATTCACACCACCAAGGGCTAAGCCAATTGGGGGCATGATCAGATCATTAACAATTGAGTTCACTATTTTACCGAAGGCAGCGCCGATGACAACACCCACAGCCAGATCAATAGCATTTCCCTTGTTTATAAAGTCTTTAAATTCTGAAATAAGTCCCATAAATTTTTTTTAGTTTTTAAATTATAGCGGAATATAGCTAAAAATAGCCGATCCAGACAAATGGAAAAATGAGTTTTGAGTGAATGAAGGGATGCAGTTACGTATATATGGTTCATTTACAGTGAAATATGGCAATGTTAGCAAATTGTGAATTCTTTTTTTCGGTTAATCAAGAAAAACCATGTCAATTGTTTGTTTTTTACCGGATATGGGCTAATTTTTCTCATTTTTGCACCCGTGCTAACACTTAATAATATTCGTTTCGAATTTGGGGGTCGCTATCTTTATAAAGATGCAACCTGGCAAATTAATCCGGGGGAAAAGATTGGTCTTATTGGACTTAATGGAACCGGAAAATCAACCCTTTTAAGAATCATTAATGGGGAATATGCCTTAGAACAAGGTGAAATCTCCAAGCTGAAGAACATGACCATAGGCTTCCTGAATCAGGACTTGCTGAGTTATAATTCTTCAGAAACCATTCTTGAAGTGGCGATGCAGGCCTTTGAGGATGCATTGCGCCTGGATAAAGAAATTCATGAGCTTCTTGAAAAGCTCGAACATGACCATTCTGACGAGATCTTACATGCCTTGCATGACAAACAACAAGCATATGATATGCTCGATGGATACAGTCTGAGGCCTAAGGCTGAATCTCTACTGGAAGGACTTGGTTTTTCGACTGCGGATCTTAACAGACCCTTGAATGAATTTTCAGGAGGATGGAGAATGCGGGTAATGTTAGCACGCATGATGTTGCAGCAGCCGGATTTATTAATGCTCGATGAGCCGACGAATCACCTTGATCTTCCATCAATAGAATGGGTTGAGCAATATTTACAGGATTATAAAGGCACTGTGATTGTGGTTTCTCATGATCGGTATTTTCTGGATAAGGTGATAAATAAGATTGTAGAAATTTCCGGTCAGCAAATACGTGGCTACACCGGAAACTATTCATTTTATCTTGAATCAAAAGCCGAGAGGGATGAGCTGCAAAAATCTCAGTTTAAGAATCAGGAGAAATATATTAAGGAACAGGAGAAATTAATTGATCGTTTCAGGGCTAAGGCATCAAAGGCAAAGATGGCACAGTCGAGGATTAAGATGCTCGATAAGATTGAGAGAATAGAAGATGTTGATGATGGAAACCCCGAAATCAATATTAGTTTTAAAATTGATAAGCAACCCGGAAAACTAATATCACATCTCCATATTAAAAAGAAGGCTTATGGTGATTTAAAGATTCTTGAAAATACAGAACTTAAAATTAACAGGGGAGATAAGATCGCACTGATAGGTGCGAACGGAAGAGGAAAATCAACGGTTCTTCGGATGATTAACGGATCAGAGCCCTATGAAGGAAAAGGGGAGCCTGTCCACAATGTACAGCCGGCTTTTTATGCACAGCATCAATTAGAGGCACTTAATCTCTCCAATGATCTTATCACAGAATTGATACATTTTGCACCTGACAAGAAGGAGGTAGAGTTACGATCCTTGTTAGGAGCATTTTTATTTTCCGGTGATGATGTTTTTAAAAAAATACGAGTGTTATCAGGTGGAGAAAAGTCAAGGGTTGCATTGGCCAAAACAATTTTAAGCAAGGCGAATTTCCTGATTCTTGATGAGCCGACCAATCACCTGGATATGCAGTCTGTTAAAATACTGATCCAGGTTTTGCATGACTATGAAGGAAGTATTATCATCGTTTCTCACGACCGTTATTTTCTATCCCAGATTGCCAATAAAATATGGTGGATCGAAAATCATCAGATAAAAGAGTATCCGGGCGACTATGAAGAATATGAATATTCCCGGAAACAAAGTCTTCTTAACGCAAAACAGGAAGCAGCCAAAAAGAAACCGGAACAGAAAATAAAAGCGGAGACGAAATCAGATAAGAGCCCTGAACAGGAGGAGCAGAAGAAGGCAAAAAAGAAATTGCAGCAACGCTTTCAGAATTTGGAAACTAATTTATCTAAACTGAAAGCAGAAAAAACAGACTTGGAGAAACAATTATCGCTTCCTGCTGTATACGGGGATCCTGCTAAATTTCAGGCAACTTTGCAGTTATTCAATGAAAATGCCGAAAAACTGAAGGCTTTTGAACTGGAATATGAAGAAGTTTTTGAATCATTAGCAGGAATGGAATAAATGCGTAAATTGCTAATGCCTATATGGTTCTGCTCAACCGATATTTAAAAATATTTATTCACCGGAATAAAAATCAAAGGAACTTACTTTGGTATACTCGCCTTGCTGCAGGGATGGAGTTACTTATAGTTTTTCTTGTGATAGGCTTTTTTCTGATCCGCTTTGGTTCTAACTAGAGGGTTTTTTTGGCCGCCTCCATCATTCGCAAATATTCAATGTTGCCAAAGCCGCATTCAGAGCGGTTTTCAGTGCATTTACCATTGTTGGCCTGACTTTCGTCAAATTCTTTTTTAAAAACAAGCCTGCTTTCTTATATTTGATCATTAGAAACGACAATTATTATGTCTATGATCACTCAGGTAACTTCCGGAATAAAAGTCAGTGTTGAGATTTTCTACCGTCCAGATCAGAGCAATCCACTATTAAATCAACACATATTTGCCTATCGCATTACTCTCACGAACAACAGTGATTACTCCATACAGCTTAAGCGTCGTCATTGGTTTATTCTTGATGCAGCTGCAACAAGCAGGGAGGTAGAAGGAGAAGGAGTAATCGGTGAACAACCAATTATTGGTACCGGAGAAAGTTTTCAATACGTATCAGGATGCAATCTTGATTCAGAGATGGGAAAAATGTACGGGACTTACCTAATGGAAAGATTAATCGATAAGAAGCAATTTTTTGTTCGCATTCCCGAATTTCAGTTGATTGTACCTTATAAATTGAACTAAGCTCAAATTTATCACTTCAATATAACTCCCGTTAAAGACGGGAGTTTTTTTTTGTTAAGGATTTGGGAACGTAAATTTATCCGGAGATTATGAGATTAGTTTAGTCCTTAGCCAATTTGAAGCGCTCTGTAATGGGACTGGAGAACTCAGAATGAACCGATCCACCTGTAAAAAGTGATTCTTTAATTTGTGGAGGAGCTGGTAATAATGGCTGAGGTAATTGATTTTTTTTTACTTTGTGATAAAACAAAAACCTTATGATGAAAAAAGCTACGAGACCTCTGATACTTGTATTTTCATTGCTACTATTGATTCTTTCAAATTCATTGCTTGCTCAGCATCAAAATGCTTTGGACTTTGATGGAATTGATGATGCGGTTGAAACTACGGGGGCTTTATCTCTTATAGCAGGATCAACAACCCTTTCGATGACTTGTTGGGTGTATCCTACGAATCCCAATCCCATATTTCCTGATTTCGATGGTTTTTGTGGATTCCGGAATGATTTTGATGCTGACTTTTATTTCACGCAAATTGGTCCCGCCACAATTGAGGCGCGCTTTCGAGGAAGCGACGGGATATCCCGAGATATAGTTTATGCAGGACTTGTTTTAAATTCCTGGAACCATTTTGGTTTGGTGCATACAGGAAGTTATGTCAAACTTTATCACAATGGCTTGCTTGTGGATTCTGTATCAAGTGCATCGCCAATTACCAACACGGCAGGAAATTTTTTCATCGGCACCTTACCATATTTTTCAAATGATTACAGGCTGACAGGAAAAATGGATGAGGTAAGCCTATGGTCACGCGCACTCGACGAATCAGAAATGGACTGCATTTACCGCGGAGGAATAAATCCTCAATCGAGTGATTTGAAAATGTATTATACGTTTAACCAGGGAATATCCGGAGGGACTAACACCAACATTCTGGCTCTGCAGGATTTCAGTCAGAGTCTTCAAAATGCAACATTAAGCGGCTTTGGATTGATAGGAACAGTTTCGAATTTTGTTGACGGAACCCAAACTTATCCGGTGACTGCGGTTTCACTTTGTCAGGGAGAGAGCTACCAGTTCGGGAGTCAAATACTTAATACAAGCGGAAATTATTTAGAGGGATTTTCAACTGGTGGTTGTGATTCGATTAGTCAGCTAATCTTGACTGTTGCACCTTTATCATTGAGTGTGACTGTAAACAATGAGACATTGACAGCTGATCAAGTTGGGGCTACTTATCAATGGTTGGACTGCGACAATGGGAATGCAGCCATATTAAATGCGAATTCCCAAAGCTATTCCCCTGCATTAAATGGGAATTATTCTGTGATAGTTACACTAAATACTTGCTCGGATACGTCGCAGTGCGTCATGTTAAATTCTGTTGGTATTTCAAACCAGCAATTTTCGAAAGAGGTATCGATCTATCCAAATCCTTTTTCTGAAAAGCTGAATATCGATCTGTCAGGATCGCTCAAGGAATTTAATATTGAAGTATTCAATATGCAAGGACTTCTGATTTATCAAAGCTTAAGAATCGGAGGCAGCATTCATCAAATTTCAATTGGGGATTGGGCAGAAGGAATTTATCTTATGAAAGTTTCGGATGGAGACAGCTATATGATTCGATCCCTAATAAAGGGATTTTAACTCCTGCCCAGCGAGCCTTATTTGTATTTTTTAATAATCTACACTTCGCTCATCCAGCTTGAGCCCCGGGATCCCGTTTGTTCATAATTGAGGGGTAATTATTTTATAGCTGAGGTATCTGAAAGTCAATAGAATTCATATTTTTAGAGAAATTATTCAATCCGGTTAATCCTTTTTAAGGATAGCCAGTCAAATCCTTTTTTAAAATACGAATCTATGGATCGTCGCGATTTTCTAATTCCTGAGAAACCCAAACAATCGAAACAAGATTTTTCAAGGCTTTCCAGGACACAAACAGGACTCACACCCTATACCGGTAACTGGACAATTGAAGAAGTGAAGCATCTTCTAAAGCGGACCATGTTTGGTGCAACAAGAGATGATATTAATTATTTCCTGGCACAAAGTCCTTCGGCTTCCGTTGCTGAAATTCTGGAGCTGATAAATCATCCTGCATACGTTGAGCCACCTCTGCCAGTAAATAATTATAATGCGACGGTTAATGATCCAAATTGCGCATTAGGACAAGCCTGGCCGGGAATTCCGGATTCTGTCGGCAGCATTAACACCTATTCTTCACGAAGAAAAAGCCTCAAATCCTGGTGGGTTTCTCAGATGCTCAACCAGGCCAAGAGTATCAGGGAAAAGATGGTTCTGTTTTGGTCGAATCATTTTGTGATAGAGTTAGATACGGTAACTGTTTCGACCTATGTTTATAAATACAATGCTCTTCTCAGACAACATGCACTCGGTAATTTTAGAGCATTGACAAAAGAGGTTACTATTAACTCAGCTATGCTGAAATATCTGAATGGTGAGTTAAATAGAGCAAGCGCACCGAATGAAAATTATGCAAGGGAGCTTCAGGAACTTTTTACGGTGGGTAAAGACGCAAATGGTTTGCCGCCATACACCGAAGATGATGTTCAGGCTGCAGCACGTGTGCTTACCGGATGGAGAAATGATTTGACAGGCGGGGTAAATTCTGCCAATGGATTCAATTCATATTTTGACCCTACCCGACATGATTCGAACGATAAACAATTCTCAGCATTTTATGGTAATCAGGTTATAACAGGAATGTCGGGAGCTGCTGCTGCAGGTGAAGTGGATTTATTGCTGGACATGATTTTCTTAAAGGATGAAGTTTCTCTCAACATTTGCCGGAAGTTATATAACTGGTTTGTTTATTATGATATTGACTCGACGGTTGAGACTGATGTTATCGTTCCACTTGCTAATATTTTCAGGACAAATAATTATGATATAATTCCTGTGCTTTCGGTATTGCTAAACAGCGAACACTTTTTTGATGTGTTAAACCGGGGCTGCCTCATAAAGGGCCCTCTTGATTTTGCAGTGGGAATGAGCAGAGATTTCGGAATTGTGTTTCCGGATGCGACGGACATTGCTACTCAGTACGCTCAATGGGATCGTGTTCGTTCGCAGGCATCACTCATGCAGCAGGACGTTGGAGATCCACCCAATGTTGCCGGATGGCAACCATATTACCAGACACCTTCATACCATGAGTTGTGGATCAATTCAGACACATTGCCGAAGCGAAATATCTTTACAGATCGAATGGCAAATACCGGTTATACTGTTTCCGGACAGAAGATTTGGATTGATGTGGTAGCTTACACAGAGACGTTAACCAATCCATCGGATCCAATAACTTTGATTGAAGAGGTTTTGGCATTGCATTATTCAATTGATACAGGAACCAATCTCAGGAATTATTTACTCTCAATTTTACTTTCGGGTCAGGTTTCAAATTCATACTGGACGACAGCCTGGGATGATTATATTGGAAGTCCTGGCAACACCACCTATTACAATATCGTCAAGACCCGCTTACAGACTTTTTACAAATACATTCTGGATCTTTCCGAGTACCAACTCAGTTAAACTTATCACATGAAGAGAAGAGATTTCCTCCGAAAAACTATACCTGCAACTGTTCTCCCAAGTTTGTTGAACGGCTATTCGTTCAAAGCATTTTCTTCCAGCCCCCTGGTGAATGCCTTGTCAAATTCTGTTCTTACCGATCATGTATTAGTCTTGATACAGCTGAACGGTGGGAATGATGGGTTGAATACTGTTATCCCATTAGATCAGTATGCTAATCTTTCATCTGCACGTCCTAATCTATTGATTCCCGATACACAAGTTTTGCCATTGTTTGGTACAAGCAGTACAGGATTACATCCTGCAATGTCAGGAATGCAACAATTGTTCAATGATGGAAAGGTTTCAATAATCCAGGGTGTGGGATATCCCAGCCCGAATTTTTCTCACTTTCGTTCTACAGATATTTGGTTGACAGGTGCGGACAGCAATCAGGTTTTGTCCAGTGGAGTGGCCGGAAGATATTTGAGTTATGAGTATCCAAACTACCCGACAGGTTATCCAAATACGGCCATGCCTGATCCACTTGCGCTGCAGATAGGTTCTACGGTTTCTCTTGCATTGCAAGGGCCTGCAGCAAGTATGGGGATGGCGATATCTGATCCGACAAGTTTTTATAATTTGATAAATGGCATTCAGGATCCGGCGCCAAATACACCGGCAGGTAAAGAGCTTACATACATACGACAAGTATCACAACAATCGCAGCAATATGCGAGTGTGATTCTTGCTGCTGCCAATAATATCACACAACAGAGTCCGAACTATCCGACCGCAGGATTAAACTCTCTTGCGGATCAACTTAAAATTGTATCACGTCTAATTGCGGGTGGATTAAAAACCAGAGTGTACATGGTAAATCTCGGAGGATTCGATACGCATTCAGCGCAAGTTGATAGTGGTAGTGCAGCAACAGGAGATCATGCAGAATTATTGTCGAAATTATCTGTTGCTGTTAAAGCCTTTATGGACGATTTAGATTTTCTTGGTATTGAAGATCGGGTAGTGGGTATGACATTTTCTGAATTTGGCCGAAGGATTAAAGAAAATGCCAGTGATGGAACGGATCATGGAGCGGCCGCTCCAATGTTTGTTTTCGGACAGCCTGTACAAAGTGGTTTGGTTGGAACGAATCCGATTATTCCTTCAACTGTTGCTACAAACGATAACATCCCGATGCAGTATGATTTCAGATCAGTTTATGCTTCTTTGCTGGAAGACTGGTTCTGCGTTCCATCTACCGATTTAAGCTCCATTCTTTTAAACAATTATCAGCATTTGCCAATAGTACAGGCAGGTTTGTGTTCAACTGTGAATACGCATCAGATTAATAGTGGAGCCGGCATCAATTTGATTTCAAATTATCCGAATCCATTCTCAGATAGCACATACATTACATTTAAGACCAGTGGTGGACATACGCTGGTTCAGATCTTTGATAGTGAAGGTCATCTCATTAAAACTCCTGTCGATGGCGATTATGCTGCCGGGGAGCATAAGATCTGGTTTGAGAATGAGAACTATGCAAGCGGTTTGTATTATGCGCGGTTTCAGAACGGAATAGTTCAGCAGGTTCGAAACATGATGATCGCAAAGTAAATTTTGATTTTTTAGGGATAGTTCCGCAGACATAGATAATTGATGTCCTGTTGGCGAGCATTTGAAGAATTATTTGCAATTTGCCCTCTCAAAATTCTAAATTATAAGAATGAGCGAAAGAGCAGAAGCCTTTGAAAGACTTGCAGTCATTTTAGACGAATTAAGAGAAAAATGTCCATGGGATAAGAAGCAAACCATGGATTCACTAAGGCATTTGACGATAGAGGAAACCTATGAATTGGCTGATGCCATCATGGAAAAAAATCTTCCTGAAGTCAAGAAAGAATTAGGTGATATTTTATTGCATATCATGTTCTATGCAAAGATTGCCGATGAGCAGAACATTTTTACTCTTGCTGAGGTAATACATACCCAATGTGAGAAAATGATTAGCCGACATCCGCATGTTTATGGAGACGTTAAGGTTCAAGACGAAAATGAAGTCAAGCAGAATTGGGAAAAACTTAAATTGAAAGAAGGCAATGATTCTGTTTTGGGCGGTGTTCCTAAAACTTTGCCTTCAATGATTAAAGCTATACGCATTCAGGAAAAGGCGAGAGGAGTTGGCTTTGACTGGGAAAAACCTGAACAAGTATGGGAAAAAGTAATTGAAGAGATGGACGAGTTTTTGCATGAAACAAAAGTCGGGAATCAACAAAAGTCAGAGGAAGAATTTGGCGATTTGATTTTTGCATTGATAAATTATGCGCGTTTTAAAAATATAAATCCTGAGGAAGCTCTTGAGCGGACAAATAAGAAGTTTATTAAACGCTTCCAGTATTTAGAGAAATCGGTGAAGGAAAAAGGTTTGCAACTAAGTGAAATGACTTTGGCAGAGATGGATGTTTATTGGAATGAGGCAAAGAAGTTATCATAATGCCTTCAAATCGCATGATCGATTAACAAGCTAATATTTTCTTAGATTATTTATTTACCTTTGCAACCTTAAATTTTCACTATTAATTCTATAATATATGTTACAAATAGGACAAAAAGCCCCTGATTTTAAGTTGCTTAACACAGAGAAGGTAGAAGTAAGTTTATCTGATTTTAAAGGAAAAAATGTTGTTTTGTTTTTCTTCCCAATGGCCTGGACCGGGAATTGCACCAAAGAAATGTGCACCGTGCAGGAAGATTATTCTGCTTACAAGAGTATGAATGCTGAAGTAATTGGGATATCAGTAGACAGTTTTTTTGCTTTGAAACACTTTGCTGTTGATCAAAAATTGGGATATACTCTGCTATCAGATTTCAACAAAGAGGTAATAAAAGCATATGATATGGTTCATCATGAATTTGCATTTGGTTACAAAGATGTTGCTAAAAGAGCAACGATTGTATTGGATAAAGATGGTGTGATCCGTTTTATGGAAGTACTTCCTTCTCCCGGAGATTTTCCGAACATGGATGCAATTAAAGCTGCGGTTATGTCGCTCAATTAATACCTGCTTCCAAATCATTATAAGTTTGCCACGAATGCAAGAATAAAATTTATTCAGGCGTTGGTGGCAATTTTATTTTGGAAGGTTGAAATAACTCAAACCAGAAATACCAGAGCTGCACCAAGCAGAATTACCAGGAATTTGTAGTAGTTGAATCGATGACCTTCTGAGGATTCAAAGAGGATGGTCGTGGAGATATGCAAGAATATTCCGATTACAATAGCCATCAGGCGATCGTAGTAGATGGAGATATCTATGGAAGAAGTTGCATTGAGCAAATTGCTGCTCCAGGCACCTGCAGGCGCCATAGAGGCAAAGAGCATTAAAAATAAAAGTGTACGTGTACGGCTTATTCCGGAGTCGAGGAGCATTGTCGCAAGAGCAATTGCGACGGGAATATGATGAAGGATTATTCCCGCAAGCAGACTTATCTCGACACTTTCGTTATTAAATCTTTGAACAAGCGGAATCCCTTCGAGAAAGCTATGGAGGCAGAGCCCAAGCATCATTCCATAGGGAAAGGCAGCATTTTCATGCTTGTGAATGTGCATGTGCCCATGCTCAATTCCTTCTGAAAATATTTCCAATAAAATCTGAATAAAGAAGCCAAGTAAGACAAAGGCCCCGATAAAATGATCTTTGTTGGTGTACACACTTGGAATTAGATGCATCACTGTTAATGCGAATAAGAATGCGCCGCTAAATGCCAATAATAATTTTAGCGCTTTACGGTTGATTTTTTTAAATGCGAAAACAGATGCACCACTCAGTACAATGCTGAAAAAAAGCAGGAGGTAGGAGAGAAGTTGCATTCTATGGAAGTATTTATAATGCAGGAAAGAGAACAATATCCGGAATTCAAAGATAGAATTTATTTTACCGGAATATAATTTGGCTATTGAACTTTATGTATTATTTTTTTTCAGCAAGGAATATCATCCGGTCAGAACTTGAAGGGATGAATTTTTCAAGATTGTAGTTTCCGAAAATTGAAATCAGGTTCAAGCCAAGGCTTATAAAATAGGATTCAAATTCAGGTCGTTGAATCAGGGCAACATGTTCTTCAAACTGAAATTCCCGGTTCTTGTCTTCGAATTTAATTCCCTTGATAACCCTTTGTCCGATTATTTTTTTATCGATATGAAATCTAATGCCGTCAACAATTTTTTCATGACTCATATCGCCTGATTCAATAATCTTTGTAGTATTGAAATAGTCGAGAATGAACAATCCTCCTTTTTTCAAGGCAGCTGTGTGGGATTGCAGGCAACGGTAATTGTCATGTGCTTTGTCGAAATAACCAAAGCTGCTGAATAAGTTTAAGACAAGGTCGAAATAATTTGTCCGGAAAAGTTCACGCATGTCGTGTAAGTAAAAGTGCAGCGTATCATTTTCCAGTTTTAGATTATGTTTGATACTCTGCTCGGAGAGATCATAACCTGTTACATCAAATCCTTTTTTGTTGAGGTAGACTGAATGCCTCCCTTTTCCACAGGCTACATCAAGAATTCCTGAACCCTGCTTTAATTTTATATGTGATATAAGATTGTCAAGAAATATTTCAGCTTCCCGTTCATCGCGCTCTTTATAGAGGATGTGATAATACGGGGAATCGAACCATGTCTCGAACCAATCTTTCTTGTCGCCGGTGTCGGCTACCATTGGTTTTACTTTGGAGATCATGAATAGTATTTTTATGTGATATAAATTAATCCTAAGAATGATGAGAGACTGAACTTTAGTCAGCAAATATTTTTGTTGATTTAATTTTCAGTACCATAAAATAACCGCTTACTAATGCCAGTCCGAAACTGATTAATGCTGCATTCCATTCATGAAAGATTAACTTACCAGTACCAATCAGGATGGAATAAGTCATTATCACCGCAAAGAACCAGCAAAGAACCAAGCCTGTCATTCTTGATGGAGTTTTAGGCAAAGCTAATGATTCTCTTACGGGAACCCACCATCCTTCGGGTTTTACTTTTTTATAAAATGCTTGTAGTGTTGCAGAGCTTTCCGGTTCTGTGAGATACATTACTGTTATCCAAGCCAAAGTGGTGAATCCAACGGTGAGGAAAAAGCTATTTGGAAATTCAAGATGGAAGACATAGCGTGTAAGAGTATATCCAATAAAAGGTGCAAGAGTGGCAGCAATTTCAGTCCAGGCATTTATTCTCCACCAATACCATCTTAGTATAAGCACCAATCCCAGTCCGGCGCCACATTCTATAATGAAACTCCACACTCCGCTTATAGTGGTGATTTGAGTAGTTGCGAATAGTGCTACACCCATAGCAAGAAAGGTAACGATCCTGCTAATTTGAATGTAATGTTTTTGAGCAATTGCTTCAGAAGGAAATTTATCAGAAGGTTTTATAAATCGTTTATAAAAGTCATTGACGAGATAACTAGTTCCCCAGTTCAGTTGCGTACTGATGGTACTCATATAGGCAGCAAGAAAAGCTACGAGTAATAATCCCTTTAAACCAGGAGGCAAAAACTCTTTCATGGCCATCACATAGCCTAATTTTTTATCTGCAAATGAGAGATCAGGGTATAAAACGATGGCACATAATCCGACTATGATCCATGGCCAAGGACGCAAGCAATAATGCGCGATTTGAAAAAAGAGTGTGGCAAAGATGGAGTGTTTTTCATTCTTTGCACTCATCATTCTTTGTGCAATATAGCCACCACCGCCGGGTTCAGCACCGGGATACCAGCTTGCCCACCATTGAACCGAGATATAAGCAAGGAAAGTTCCTAGAGAAATAGTAAGAGTGCTTGCTATTTGTCCGGCTGTACCAACTTCACCTATTCTTGGAAAAAATTCCAGAGACCAGGGTGGAAGTTTGGATTTCAATCCATCGATGCCTCCAATTTTTTCTGAACCCAAAACAATTACAGCAAGGATTATGCAACCTGTCATCGCGATGACGAATTGTACCATATCGGTGATTGCAACGCCCCACAATCCACTCATAGCCGCATAAATTGAAGTAAGAATCATGGCACCGGCAACATAGTAGAGTGCATCTTCATCGGATATTCCAAAAAATATTTTAAGAATAGCAATCAATGCAACGTTCACCCAACCAACGATGATTGAGTTCATAAACAAACCAAGGTACAATGATTTGAAACCTCTTAAAAAAGCAGCTGCTTTCCCACTATACCGAAATTCGATCAATTCCACTTCAGTGAGTACTTCGGCTCTTCGCCAAAGCCGGGAGAAAAAGAATGTGGTGAGCATCCCTCCAAATAGAAAATTCCACCAGAGCCAGTTTCCTGAAATTCCGCTTTGACCCACCAATTCATTTACGGCCAAAGGGGTGTCGGCTGCGAAGGTTGTTGCCACCATGGAGGTGCCGGCTATCCACCAGGGCAAATTCCGTCCTCCGAGGAAGAAATCGCTCATGCTGGCACTTGCCTTATTTTTATAATAGAGGCCGATTGCCAACGAAAGCACGAGATACAAAGCAATGATTACCCAATCAATAAGGTCGAGAGACATATGATTTTACGATTTAAATTGAAAGGTTTAAGTTTCTGAGACAGGTTGAAAGTCAGTAACATTTGTTTTCCTTTCTATATTGATCAAATGTGTCTATTTTTAACATCTTCAAACCAACTATTTGTTGTAATTATCAACAATGCCAGTTGAATAGCTTATGAAAAACAGGACATCATCCCGAAAATCCAAGAAAGCCAGGAAGAAACGGCATTCTCCACCAGGGTCCTCCCCAGGATTTATACATCTGGAGCCGGATGCATTGAAGCCCATTATAAACACATTTTTATATTCTGCAGGCGAATGCCATGAGCATCAGTTAGAGTCTATTGATGATATCAGCAAACAACTGTTAGCCGGCCCCGACAAATTTCATTGGATAGATGTGCATGGATATGGGGATCAGATTTTTCTTGAGCAGTTAGCCGATAGTTTTGGAATTCATCGCTTGCAGATTGAGGATGTCGTGAATGGATACCAACGTCCCAAAGTAGAAGAACAAAAAAATTATCTTTTTATCGTTTCCAGAGTACTTGAAGAAAAGGAAGGGAGACTGGTGAATGGGCAATTGAACATTTTTCTTGGAACTAATTTTGTGTTAACCTTTCAGGAAGTCTATGAAGACGTCTTAGAGCCGGTGAGAGTAAGGATCAGACATGGTAAGGGCTTGATTCGTACATCGGGCTCAGGCTACCTGACATATGCCTTAATGGACACGGTGATTGACAATTATTTTCCTATCCTCGAGAGAATTGGAGAACAACTGGATCACCTGGAAGATGAACTGATAGAAAGTCCTTCGAGAGAG
>Ga0154020_10001683_pt1 | contig 27200 bp, 24 predicted proteins | sample Klosneuvirus_201_FD_109709 | JGI IMG/M metagenome (GOLD analysis project Ga0154020, IMG submission 109709) | Active sludge microbial communities from wastewater, Klosterneuburg, Austria - Klosneuvirus_20160825_MG | ecosystem: Engineered > WWTP > Aerobic digester > Activated sludge | place...
AATGGCGAGCCCAAAAATATTGATGAATGAAAAAAAGCGATGCCTTAATAAACTGCGCAGGGTGGTTTTAAAATAATTTCTAAGCATAGAAATTTCAGATTAGTGTTTACTAAATGGTAATTGGTTCTTGCAGGATTGAAATGATCCCCTTTGTTCGTATTACTTCAGAATTTCCCTTTTGATAATGAAGTAGTAAAGTAAAAACCCAAACGATACCGAAACTGCGAACAAGCCATAAGGAAGAGGTGAATCGCCTGCTGTTGGAATGAACTCCATAAGAATAAGTGAAAGCCCGCCAAAGAAAACAATCAGTCCCCACTTTAACGCACTGAATCTGTTGTCAGCGGTATGCTGCTTAAAAATGGCCTGGGTGTCATCATTTACAAATCCTTTTTCAATCATCTTCTTTTTAAGGATATAGTCTGTCATCACTTTTGTAAAAAAGTAAATCGTGGTTCCAAATCCGCCAATGATTGTAATGCCCATTAATACGTTTTCTAATTGCATAATATTATTAGTTAAATTGTTTCTGAGGCGTGAGACACAAGCGGAGTAGATAATGTTGCAGTGAGGGTAAAAAAGATACTGGATTCTGGATACTCGTTTCTGGCAATCCGGTGGCCAGTATCTAGTATCCAGCAACATTTTATTTAAATTTCTGCAACATGTATCGAAAAGCACGCGTCTAACCTCGAAATGATTGATGACCGAGCTCTTGTCTCACAAATATTAAGTGGAGATAAGCAGGCTTTTCGTATGCTTATTAAGCAGAACGAGCGGCTTGTAGGTCACATGATCGGGCGATTGATTGATCGTAATGAGGATCGGGAAGAGCTTTGTCAGGATGTGTTTATGAAGGTGTATGAGAAGTTGGGGGAATTTACTTTTCAATCAAAACTAAGCACGTGGATTGCTACTATTGCTTACAGGCATGGTATCAATCATCTGCGAAAGCGAAAAATTGTCATTAGCGATTTGCCGGAAGAGGAAAATAAAATAGAACGGTTTATTGCAATTGATGATGCATCCGAGGCATTGGCTGATCAACAACTGGAAGAAATGGTTTTTGCGTTTATTGAAAAGCTTCCGCCTCAATACAAAGCAATATTGACTTTATATCATGTGCAGGAAATGAGCTACCCTGAAATTGTAGAGATTACAGGGTTACCAGAAGGAACTGTAAAAAACTATTTATTTAGAGCCCGACAATTGTTGAAAGAAAAAGTAAAAAAGTATCTTGGCAATGAGGTTGAATTATGAAACTAGCTGACGAAGGGTTACAAAATAAAATTGAACACGGCTTGCCTGAGACAAATGCGGATGCGCAAGCCTATCATTATATTTTTAACGTTTTAAAAAAAGATCCTGAATTTAATTTGCCCATTCAATTTGCCGATCGTCTTGTTTCTATTATTGAAAAGAAAGAAGAGCAGCGAGACTACTATTGGCTTGCTATTGGCATTCTTTTCTCGATTGTCTCATTAATAATAACTATTGTGTTGCTGGCCGAGCGCTGGTCAATCAATGCCTTTTCATTTCTTTCAAGTAATGTTGGATTGGTTATTTTCGGAGCTTTCTTTGTAGCACTACTTCATTGGATTGACAAGAAAATTGTGCGAAAGCAGTTGGAATCACATAAGCATTAATTGGCTTATTCCCCTTCGGCCACCCATAGAAATTAATCTTTAGCCACAGATTCATTGATTAAGTTCCGTGAATCTGTGGCTTAGTTTTTAAATCCTACCGATCACACGGCTACACACACTCCTGTAATTTTATGCAACAGTAATTCGTTTTGCGTAATTTGGCCGCTTGTGAAACGAGTAGCTGTCTATATTTTCTTATTAATTCTTGCCACCAACCTGGTGGGTAGTTACCTCTATTTTGGCGTGCGCATGCTACAAATTCACGATGAGAAACGAGCTGAGCTAAAGACGAAAGATCTGAGCGAGTTAGAGGTTATTACATTATCTATAAAACAATTCAGAAAAGCCCTTGTAGAAGATGATGAGATGGAATTGAACAATAAAATGTATGACATCGCCCGCACGGAGACTAAAGGCAATTCAATCATAGTATATTGTTTGCACGATGTAGATGAAGACAACTTGCTTTCATTACTCGATAGTATTCTTAATAATTCCTCAAAAGATAAAAAACCTGTCCCTCCTCAGCTTAGCCAATTACTGGCAATAACTCCTGGGGCCCAAAATTTTTATTACTCCAATTCTACAGCAGTCATTTCGCATACAACTTTCTATCAAACAACAATCTATCAGTTTGATGTTGCCATTGATTCTCCACCACCTCAAGGTTAATAATCTTCTATTTTAAAAGCGCGCAAAACCATTTCCACCTTTATTGTTTCTTGGTGCTCTGGCAATTTTTAATGCGCCTAATTTTAAATTACAAACCTATTAGATCGCAAATGAAATTAATTTATAAAGTAATACTTTGCTGCTGCGTAACTATTCCCTTAGCTGCGCAAGAAAAAACAGACACTACAAAAACTTCTTATTTAGAGGAAGTGATAATCTCAGCCAATAAAATTGCAGAGCCCAGAAAATATGTAGCTCAGCAGGTGACTATTATTAGTCCCGCAACTATTAAAAATCTGAACGCTCAAACTGCTGCAGACTTAATTCAAAATTCCGGTCAGGTAGGAATGCAGCGCAGCCAGCAAGGTGGCGGGAGCCCCATCATCCGTGGGTTTGAAGCCAGTCGTGTAGTTTTGATGATTGATGGCGTGCGCATGAACAATGCGATTTATCGGGGCGGTCACTTGCAAAATATTATTACCATGGATAACAATGTGTTGGATCGGGCCGAGATTTTATTCGGCCCGTCTTCAACAGTTTACGGAAGTGATGCCTTGGGCGGTGTCGTTCATTTCTATACGCGCAATCCACAATTAAGTGCTGATACAAAATTGAACATTTCAGGAAACACGTTTGTTCGATTTGGAAGCGCTAACAATGAAAAAACCGGTCACCTTGATTTTAATATCGGAGGCAAAAAATTTGCCTCGCTAACTTCTTTTACCCGAAGCGACTTTGGTGATTTGCGTATGGGTAAAAAAATAAACAAGGCGTTGGGCGAAGAATATTGGGTTCGAAATACCTATGCTCAACGGGCTGCTGATAACTCGGGCGATGTGTTGGTTGACAATGCTGATCCCTACACACAAAAGTTTAGTGGTTACAAACAATATGACTTTCTTCAGAAGTTTCTCTTTAAGCAAAGCGATCGTATTCAACACGTGCTAAATTTTCAGTACTCCACGTCAAGCAACATTCCGCGTTACGATAGGCTTACCGATGCACAAGGTCCTGGTCTTCGTTCAGCGGAATGGTATTATGGACCACAAGATCGTCTGCTGGTTTCTTATCAATTTAAATTAACTGATTTAGGGAAATTAGCCGATGGGCTTACTACAACAGCAAGCTACCAGGATATTGAGGAGAGTCGCAATGACCGAAGATTCAATAGCAACAATTTAAATCATCGCACAGAGAACATTAAAGTTGGCGCGTTAACGATTGATTTACAGAAGAAAATAAAATCTAATCAACTTCGCTATGGGTTCGATAGTCAATTCAACAACTTAACCTCAACAGCTTATCGCGAAAATATTTCTTCTGGTGCTATCACGACTATTGATACACGCTATCCTGATGGAAATAATACCATGAACTATTGGGCATTGTATGCTACACACACATTGCCCTTAAATGATAAATGGACATTGAATGATGGAGTTCGTGTTGGGGGAAGTTCGTTGAGTTCTACTTTCGTAGATAAATCTTTCTTCCCTTTTCCGTATGATAACATCAAGCAAAACAACACCTACGCAAGCGGCAATATTGGCATCATTTATTCGCCAACAAGTTGGAAGTTTTCATTGCTGACAAGTACCGGCTTTCGGGTGCCTAATATTGATGATTTCGCAAAAGTGTTTGAGTCCGTTCAAGGATCACCAACCACCACCGGTACGTTAGTTGTTCCTAATCCAGACTTAGGGCCTGAAAAAACAGTAAACGGAGATTTAAGCGTTACCAAGTTTTTTGAATCGCGCGCGCGACTTGAAGGGACTTTGTTTGCTACCAATTTCTTTGATGCTATCGTTACACTGCCAACTACATTCAATGGTCAGCCAACGGTTAGTTACAATGGATTTCCGGCAAACGTAGTAAGCAGCCAAAACGCAAACAAGGCCTATATTTATGGATACAGTGTAAGTGGTCATTTCGAATTAATATCCAAACTAAATCTAACTGCATCTTACAACTACACACATGGCCGGGCTAAAAATGATAACAGCCCCGAAACTCCGTTAGATCACATTGCCCCAACCTTTGGCAGAGTTGGATTAAGTTATACAACTTTGAAGTTGCATACCGAGTTGTTCTCTAACTTCAATGGTTGGAAGCGGCTCGATAATTATAGTAGCAGTGGGGAAGATAATTTGCAATATGCAACTACGGAAGGAATGCCATCGTGGTACACAATAAACATCAGAGCATCCTATACAATTAACAATGTATTTAGTCTGCAGGCTGGTGTTGACAACATCATGGATTTACAATACCGCCAATTTGCATCGGGTATAAATTCGCCCGGCAGAAATATTTTTGGCACACTTAGAGTTCGTTTCTAATTTATTTGAATCTCTGCGACATTCCCTAATCGCAGAGATTCAAATTTTTTATACAAACTGTAAAGATAGTTTTAGAGTCCCGGTGATCAGGGTCTATCAAAATTCAAACAATTTTGAACGTTTTGACTTAAGCCTTTAGTTGTTCTTTACTAATTAAAGGAAGCTACTTTTTAAGTAAGAACCTGTCTTCAGGCTAAATCAGAAATTTTATTTTCCGTTTCGGTAAACGAAAACTCTGCGGATTCGTTTAAAAGGCCAACTACCCCGAAGGTTTAATTACACTCTACAACACGTTCAAATCAATCAAACCTTAACTCCTCATTTATGAAAACTATCCATAAACTTAGCGTTGGCTGTGTTCTGTTAGCCACTACCTTTTCTTGTGCTATCGTTCGCCCCGGTGAAGTTGGCATTAAACAAAAACTAGGAAAAATAAAAGGGGATCACCTCGATCAGGGCGCATATACTTTCAATCCATTCACTACTTCAGTTAAAAAAATTCAAACACGCACGGTTGAAGTATATAACGAACTGGATGTTCCTACTAAAGAAGGTCTTACTGTAAAATCGGAAATTTCTTTGCTGTATCACATTCAGCCTTCCGCTGCTAAAGATGTGTACATCAAGTATGGTAAGAATTATCAAGAAGTTATTGTAGAAACTAACTTTCGTGCCGTTGTAAGGCATATCTGCGGATTATATTATGCTAAGGAACTATTCGCGGTGGATAGAAAAAAAATTGAAAATGAAATGTTTGAAGAACTCGTTTCCAGTATTAGTGATAAGGGTATTATAGTAGATGCCATTCTATTAAAAGGCATTACCATGCCACCTCAGATTTTTCAGGCTGTCGAAAATAAATTGAAATCTGAACAGGAGTCTTTGCAAATGGAATTTGTTATCTCAAAGCAGAAGAAAGAAGCGGAGAGAATGCAAATTGAAGCCGAGGCGATCAAAAATTACAACAAGACCGTATCTGAAAGTTTAAGTGAAATGATGATAAAATGGAGTGGCGTGCAAGTTTTAAAAGGTCTTGTAACTTCGCCCAATGCAAAAGTTATCATCACCGATGGCAAATCTCCCATGATGATAAACGATAAATAATTGAATTTGAAATAAATTTCACCGTCATGGAGTTGTAAGCCCTTGCGTTGAAAATAAATTATGAAGCCTTCATAATTTATTTGGAACCCCAGCTATAGTGCTACAAAATTGTCCTGCATTTTAGATGATGTAGCACAATTTTTTTAATTTTCATCCATGGCTTTGCAAAATCTAGTAAATCGACTTCGTCAATTTCGTTCCATTCATAAATGGGTTGGCATTAGCGTTTTCCTTTTCATGATTATAACCGCCTTTACCGGTGTGTTACTTGGCTGGAAAAAGAATGTAGCACTATTGCAACCCGCCACATTAAAAGGAACGAGCCTTGCTTTTTACGATTGGGCAGGCTTTGATCAGATAGCCACAAATGCAATTCTGGCAATCGATTCTGTAGTTGGAAGAAAAATTGAAATAGACCGCATGGATGTGCGACCGGATAAAGGAATTATTAAAGTTACATTCAAAGAAGGTTATTGGGAAGTTCAGGTAGATGCCACTACCGCTAGAACGCTTTCTGTGGCGCAGCGCCATGCCGATTGGATTGAACACATTCATGATGGCTCAATTTTTAGTGAGGGATTCAAATTATTTTATACAAATTACTTAGGTTGGGGATTGCTATTTCTTTCAATCACAGGCTTCTGGCTTTGGTATGGCCCAAAAGCAATCCGAAGAAAAAAGGGAGTTGTTTAAAGCACAACTCACTCAATAGCAATTCTCAAAAATACGCATGTTGAATTATATAAATCCATTAATGTGCCTCCAACCAGTTTTTACCAATTCCTACTTCAACTTCCATCGGCACATCTAGAATAACTGCTGATCGCATAAGTTCAATCACCTTGGGTTTCACAATGTCTTGTTCATCTTTATGAAGATCAAAAACTAATTCGTCATGCACCTGCATGGTCATTTTGGTTTTTAATTTCTCGCGCTTAAGCCATTTATGAATTAGGATCATTGCTATCTTAATAATGTCAGCAGCGCTACCTTGAATAGGTGCATTAATTGCGTTGCGCTCAGCAAAACCACGCGTGGTTATATTTCTCGAATTAATGTCGCGCAAATATCTTCTTCTTCCCAAAATTGTTTCTACATATTCATTTTCGCGCGCAAAGTTTATGGAGTCGTCCATGTAGCGCTTGATTGCCGAGAACTCCGTAAAGTAGGATTCAATTATTTCCGCTGCTTCTGTTCGTGGTATTCCTAAATTCTGAGAAAGACCAAAAGCTGTGCTTCCATATAAAATTCCAAAGTTTACTTCTTTGGCTTTACGCCTCATGTCGGGTGTTACTTTTTTTAGGTCAACTTTAAAAACCTTGGCAGCTGTAGTTGCATGAATATCGCGCTTATTGCGGAAGGCCTCAATCATGGTTTCATCTTTGGCAAAGGATGCCGCAATACGTAGTTCTATTTGCGAATAATCGGCAGACATAAAGAAATAGTCTTTATCACGCGGTACAAAAGCGCCTCTAATCTGTCTTCCCTTTTCGGTGCGGATCGGAATGTTCTGAAGATTTGGATTATTAGAACTCAACCGACCTGTTGCAGCTACCGCTTGCCGGTAATCGGTATGAATGCGGTGATCAAACTTGCTTACCATTTTTGGCAACGCATCAACGTAAGTTGATCTTAATTTCTCATACTCTCTGAAATCAAGAATCTTTTTAGCAATCTCATGTTCATCCGCCAGCTTAATCAATACTTCCTCGCCCGTTGCATATTGCCCGGTCTTGGTTTTCTTTGCTTTGCCAGCCTGGCCCGAAGGTAGATCTTGCAACTTCATTTTATCAAATAGAATTTCACCCAATTGTTTTGGTGAGGCAATGTTGAACTCTGTTCCGGCTATTTCAAAAATTTCCTTTTGCACTTTCTGGCTATCACTCTTAAGTGCGTCCGACATCCATTTTAATGTTTCCGAATCAATACTTACACCTTCAAACTCCATAGCAGCCAACACGGTAAGCAATGGCATTTCTACATCATGAAGTAATCGCCATTGCCCTTTGCGCTCAAGCTCATTTTGCAGTGGCGTTTTTAACTGAAGCACTTTATCGGTGCGTTCACAAATTTGTTCAACGCGCGAAGTCGCTTCAGCTGTTAACTGATAATCTAAATATTGACTGCATAAAATTCCTAAATCATGAGAGGCTTCGGGCTCAATGAGGTAGTGCGCTAACATGGTGTCATACAAAGTACCTGCCACATGAATATTTAATTTCTTCAAGGCCAGTACTGCCGACTTTATATTATGCCCTACTTTATTGATACGCTCGTCTTCGAAAACTTCCTTAAAATCTGAAATAATGTTTTCACTTTCAATTGGCAGAAGAAATGCCTCGCCAGCATTAAATGATATTGAAAGTTCTTTGATCTCGTAATCAAAATTCTCTTCTCCGTTGGTAATCACCTCGAATGAAAATTCCTTTTGTTCCTTTAGTTTTTGAATCAGATTTTGTCGCGCTTCATCTTTATCAACAAGCTGATACGAAATCGATTTACTATCAAACGTTTTTTTTTCACTCTGTTCCGTAGGGTCTTCAACCAATCCAAACATGGAAAGCTGTGCTGCCTTTGGTGATGATGATGGTTCTGATGTTGTTGAAGAAGTGTCTGGTGCTTTCAAGCCAAAGATGCGCGGCATCATGGTTTTAAATTCAAGCTCCTCCAGAATTGGTTTTAACTTTTCAGCATCCGGCCCAGTATAGGCAAGATCTTCTTCATTCCATACTACAGGTACATCGGTAATGATAGTGGCTAATCTCTTTGAAAGAATTGCCTGCTCGCCAAACTCTTCTACCCGCTCTTTCTGTTTTCCTTTTAGTTCGCTCGCATGTGCGATAACATTTTCAACTGTTTTATATTTCTTCAGCAAGTCGGCAGCCGTTTTTGGTCCCACACCGGGTATGCCGGGTATATTATCGGAGGTATCCCCTTGCAACCCAAGTATATCAATCACTTGCGAAACATTTTCAATGTCCCATTTCTCGCACACTTCTTTGGGCCCCATAATATCAACCGAGTTGCCCATGTAGGCAGGCTTATATAATTTGATTTTATCCGAAACCAACTGACCAAAGTCTTTATCGGGTGTCATCATAAAAACTTCAAAGCCTTCTTGTTCAGCTTTTTTGGCGATGGTGCCAATGATATCATCCGCTTCGTAGCCATCCATTTCGAGTATCGGAATATTAAAGCCGCGAATGATTTCCTTAACCGTTGGAATTCCAGTCTTAATATCTTCTGGTGTTTCCTGCCGAGTTGCTTTATAGGCTTCGAAAATCTCATCCCGAAAGGTAGCCGCAGGGGTATCAAAAGCTATTGCAATGTGTGTTGGTTTTTGTTTTTGAATTACTTCCAGTAGTGTATTGGTAAATCCAAACGGCACCGAGGTATTATGCCCTTTAGAATTTATTCTTGGATTTTTTGTAAAAGCAAAGTGAGCCCGGTAAATAAGTGCGTATGCATCCAGCAGGAAAAGTTTTTTATTAGCCATAGGGCGAAGGTAGAACAAGCCACCGAGGTTTAAAAGTAACCCTGATGTGTTGTTCATCTCTTTATTTTATTTTCATAAGAAAGAAATTTGCCGATGAAGAAGTGCTTATACATGCCTATACTCCGTGCTGGCTTTGTTTGCAGAAGGAAGATTATTCTATATGGTTAAGTAAAGCAGCCGCAACAAATAAAGTCGGTCACATTTTTCTGATAGCAATCAGTCTTTTAATAAATTTATCATTTACATGCCTGTCAAAACGAAAACAAATTCATTATCTTTAGCTACCTAAAACCCAAACACCATGAAACGAATTTCAATTACGCCAAACTCTTTACTTGCTCTCGCCTTTATTTTTCTCACATCCTGCGGGGGCTCATCATCAAGTTCAGAATCCAAGGACTCAACAGATACGAATAGCGGTTTTCAGTTTAGCGCCTCGGCAGGCGTAAAGATGGATATAAACACGGGCACTAAAACCAATTATTCAGGATTTGCTGTTGATGATATTTATATTGTTGATAGCGAAGACAAACAGCTTACAAGCAATGAAGTTGCTTTGGACACCAAGTTTTCGATTGTTTACGAAGGGGTTAAAAACTATTCATTAAAAGATGGAAAAGCTTTTCCCGGACTTTCCTTACAAGTAACCGATGCGGCCGGAGGATATATTTTGAATGAAAGCGACTTGCTTGCTTCATATACGGATGGGTTTTCGGCTGAAGATGCTTCTGTCTTGCGCGGGTCGGTTACAGTAGGTAACCCTATGATATCGGGCAGCACCTATCATTGTAAAATAAGAGTGTTCGATAAAAACAGCAAGGCTGAAATTGTTTCGGAACTAGATTTTAAGGTGAAGTAACTTCACCCAATTAATCTACAAGAGATTATTATCGCGGGCAATCTTCAGTAGTAGTTGCACGTTATGTGCATTAAATTTTCGCAGCAGATTTTTACGATGGGTTTCAACCTTTTAAGGGCTGAGAAAAAGTCTCTGCGCAATCTCGGGGTCGTTCAATCCATCTGAAAGTAACTTAAGAATTTCCTTTTCACGTCTGGTTAAAACCGGATTTGTTTTTGTTGATCCTAACCGGATCGGATAAAACAACAGAAGTCTCTTTTGCATACGCGTATCACCTTCCTTTAAACAATGACCTAACTTTATCATTTGGTTTGCAGGGTGGAGCAATCAATTACTCAAGCGACTACAGTGACTTAACAATCAATCCTGCTGATTCCAAATTCACTAATCAAAGTTTATGGAAACCCAATTTTGGTGGTAGTTTGATTTTGCATAGCGAAAAAATTATGGTGGGCTTGTCAATGCCTAAAATGTTAAAGAGCACATCCACCGTTGAATTGTTAAGCACCAGTTTATACAATCAACATGCGTATGCAATAGTTGCTTCCGTATTTCAATTATCGCATCGAATAAAACTAAAACCGTGGGTATTGGCCCGCATGGTAGCTGGCGCACCCATTTCGCTGGATTATGCCGCTACGTTAAGAATAGATGATAGCTAAACCATTGGATTATTCACCCGTGATTTAGGTACTTATGGGTTGCTTGCACAAATTAACCTTGGTGATAACCTAAGAGCAGGATATGTTTTTGAAATACCTACCAAAAAATCGGTAGGCACCCAATTTACCACACATGAATTTACTATTGGCGTGCGCTTGAAAGCATTGTCTTTTCATGACGTGGAGGGTATTCGCAACTTCTAAAGCAGCGTCTGAAATAACCTTCGTTATAAGTTTGCTTTATTATTCAAACATTTATTGCTAAATAGGTTCACTAAACCAATTGCGATGAGTGACAGTACTCCCCTTTCACAGTTTTTAAAATGGGAAAAAGAAATCCCCAGTCAAATATTCCTGCGGCAACCTTTTAATGGAGTATGGAAAACATGGACCTATCAGGAAGCGGGGAATGAAATCAGGCGAATTGCCAACGGGTTACTCTCTCAAAATTTCCCGAAAGGAAGCAACATTGCTTTAATCTCTAAAAATTGTGCGCATTGGGTAATGGCCGATTTGGCAATTATGATGGCCGGTCATATTTCGGTGCCGATGTATGCAACGTTAACGGCCGATTCTATTCGGCAGATTTTAGAACACAGCGAATCAAAATTAATTATAGTCGGCAAGCTTGATGATTATGAAAAGCAAAAGCCGGGCATCCCTTCAAACGTAATTAAATTGGGCATGTCATCTTACGATACCGTTGAGGACAATACCTGGGAGCAATGGATTGAAAAGTACGATCCAATAAAAGAGCCTCATGTTTGGAAAGGTGATGACTTGCTTACCATTATGTACACATCAGGAACTACCGGCAAGCCTAAAGGAGTTATGCATAGTTCTTCCGCTTTTGATAAAACGGTAACCCAAGGTGTGAAAGAACTCGGCACTCAACTGCATCCAAGTTTGTTTTCTTATTTGCCAATGAGTCACATTGCTGAGCGCATGGGAATTGAAATGATGGGTATTTACCAGGGTGGTATGTTTTCTTTTTCAGAAACACTGGAGTCGTTCCCTAAAAATTTATCAGACACACAACCCACGCACTTTTTTGCTGTGCCCAGAATCTGGTCAAAGTTTCAGGAAAAGATTCTTGAAAAGATGCCGCAGAAAAAATTAGACACGCTACTTTCCATTCCTTTGGTTAGCACACCCGAAAAAATAAAGTCAAGAAAGGTCTTGGACTATCGCGAGCTCAACAAATTTACAGTGGAGCAGCGCCTATCTCTGTTGATATTTTACAATGGTACCAAAAGCTGGGCGTAACTATTTTGCAAGCCTATGGTATGACGGAAGATTGTGTGTATGCCCACTTCAATCGCAATGATGCGAATAGGCACGGCACAGTTGGCAAACCCTTGCAAGGCCTTCAGGTAAAAATAGCTGAGGGCGGAGAAATACGGGTAAAGTGTCCAGGACTTACTATTGGATATTACAAAGAGCCGGAACTATCAAAAGAACTTTTCGATGAAGAAGGTTATTTAAAAACCGGAGATCAGGGTGAAATCTCTAATGATGGCTACTTAAAAATAACCGGGCGGGTAAAAGATCAATTCAAAACGGATAAAGGAAAATACATATCGCCTACGCCCATAGAATTGAAATTACTGAGCAATCCAGACATCGAACAAATTTGTGTTGTGGGCATGGGTATTCCACAACCTATCGCACTAGCGGTTCTCTCAGCAGCAGGTAAAGCAAAATCAAAAACCGAACTCACACAAAGTTTAACCGAATCACTGGGGCAGATAAACCCCGCGCTTGAATCGTATGAAAAACTTGAGAAAGTAGTCGTGATGAAAGGCGATTGGAATGTTGAAAATGGTTTGCTAACTCCCACCATGAAAGTAAAGCGCAACGAAGTTGAAAAAATTCACTTGCCTAAGTATACTGCCTGGTACAATGTGCAGCCGGGCGCAGTTGTGTGGGAGTGACGGAAATCATAGCATAGGCTGATCCATCTCATGGTATAATATTAAAAGGAAAGTAATCTTTAGTAACACAACAAAGATACTTTACACTTAACTATATACTTATGAAAAAGCGTGAGCCCGTGAGTACCATCATGACAAAAAATATTCAGGTGGTAAAATTGGAAGACAAACTTACTGATGTGCGCGACCTTGCTCGAAAATATTCGGTCAGGCACATCCCCGTAGTTCAGGGAAATCAATTGGTAGGCATAATTAGTAAAACAGATTTAAACCGGCTAACCTTCAGTAGCCTTTTTGCCGGACAAGATGAGGCTGATGAAGCAGTCTTTGACATGCTTACTATTTCACAGGTTATGTCGCACAAACCACGGGTGGTTAAGGCCAGTGATAGTATAAAAGAGATTGCGGAAATTTTGTCTAAAGAAGAGTTTCATGCACTGCCTGTGGTCGATGATCAAGATGATGCCAAGCTAGTGGGCATTGTAACCACTACTGATGTAATTCAATATATGCTAGAGCAGTATTGATGGTAAAATAAATTACGATTTTAGATTTACGAAGTACGAATTGTAAGGACCATTGCAAAAAATTCGTACTTCGCCAATCGTAATTCTAAAATTACTTAAGTCTTGCTTTAAAAAAATCTAAAGTATTCTTATAAGCATCGGCTGTAAACTCTTCCTTGAATTTAGGATTGCTTGGATTTGCAAACGCGTGATCGGCATCATACGCTTTTACTGTTAGTTTTTTACCAGCCGCTTTCATGTTAGCTTCAAACTTGTCCATCACCTCTTTATTGATCCACTTATCTTGTGTAGGCCAAATGTTTAGCACATCGCTATTCAGTGTTTTTAATTTCGTAACATCTTCTTCAGGCATGCCATAATACATAACGGTTGCAACAGCTTGTTTTCCGGCAGTTAACGAAGCTTGTAAAGAAAGGCCACCACCAAAGCACCAGCCAATAGTTCCAATCTTGGCCGACTTACCAGCAAAATCCAAGGCACCTTTAAAAATTGCTGTGCCACGGTCAGCTTTAAACTCGCCCATGTATTTGCCGGCATCCGCAGGCTCAGTGGCCACCTTGCCATCATACATATCAAGTGCCAGCACATTTACATTACCCATATCATTATATAATTTCTCCGCTTCGCGTTTGATGTGGTCATTCAAACCCCACCATTCCTGAAATACAAAAATCCAGTTGTTGGTCTTTTTTGCAGCCATAATTACAAAACCACTCGCATCCTTTCCATCAGGAGTTTTGAATGTTACCATTTTACCAACCTCACTTACGTAGAGGTAAGGCTGTGGCTTTAGATGCTGCCTGCTAAACTCTTTGTTTGATGCAAGCAAGGCAAATTTATCAGTGCTTGATGTGTGGCAAACCGTAATGCCGTCTGCAATGTCCATTTGCGAAAAAGCTGCGAGCGAACCAAGTGCGCCAACTATCATAAGAAATAATTTTTTCATAGTGTTTTAAGTTTTTGTCTTTTTAATAATTAGTCTGTCTCAATCATGAAGTCAGCTGTCAACCTGACACCTGAATAAGCTAACACTTCTTTAATCTTTTAATTGCCCTGAGATCATTCGATCGTAGGTGATGTAATCTGTATTAATTGGTTCAAATCCATTTTGGCGCAGCAACATAGCCACTTGCCCCCGATGATACGATCCATGATTAACCAAATGAATCATGATTTGTTCAACATTATTTTCAAAATAATTATTTACGTAGTTTTTGTACTTGAGCACCCGGTTAAAACTATCCGTTGTGTTCAATAGTTCCATCCATTCTTTATCGGCAAGCTCTACCATGTCGCGCAGTTCTACTATTGAATAATCGCCCCACAATTGAACTTCACTTTTGGGCAATCCTTTTATCCGTTTTATCCAAATAAAATTGGCACTCACCAGGTGTGCAAAAATTCCAAGTATTTTTTTGTCCGTTACCGCTTGTCGCTCCAGCGCACCAATTACCCTGCGGTTGGCCCAGGCGTTGTAACTATACCATTTTAAAAAGAAATCCTTCATGTGTAGATTCGTACGTATAAAATTAGATTTTATGAAAGCACTTGCAATTTACACGGTTTACTTTATTCTAGCAGTCTGCCAGACGACTCAATCTGCGTTTGCTCAGAAAAAAAATCCTACTGCTGACATTGAACCATACTACGATCTCTCTTTTACTCAAGCCGAGCGCGACTCGTTGCTTCGAGGCTTGGAAGATTATCAAAAATCCTTTCAGACGATTCACAAATACAAATTACCCAACAGCACCGCGATGAGTTTGGTGTTCGATCCCATCCCCATGGGCATGCAATTAGAGACTTTTCAAAAGTCAATCGATTGGGGCTTGCCAAAGGAAGTAGCGTTGCCTGCTAACAAAGAAGAGCTGGCTTTTTATCCCGTATATAAATTATCGGTTCTTATTCGCACCAAAAAAATTACCTCCACAGAAATCACTAAACTTTATTTAGCGCGCATAAAAAAATATTCTGATACCCTGCAATGTGCTATCACGCTGTTGGAAGACTTAGCCTTGAAGCAAGCCAAACTTGCTGACGATGAAATTGCAAAAGGAAAATATCGGGGGCCGTTGCATGGTATACCTTACGGGATAAAAGATTTGTTATCTGTTGAAGGTGTTGAAACAACGTGGGGTGCGGCACCTTATAAAGGCCAGGTGTTTAGTGAGACCTCAACCGTGGTAAAAAAACTTGAAGCAGCAGGCGCAGTGCTAACTGTTAAACTTAGCATGGGTGCATTGGCTATGGGCGATATTTGGTATGGTGGTGTAACAAAAAATCCGTGGAATTTAAAAGAAGGTTCGAGTGGATCGAGTGCTGGTTCTGCTTCAGCGACTGTTGCCGGGTTAGTTGCTTTCGCGATTGGTACAGAGACATTAGGTTCTATTGTTTCGCCTTCTACGCGATGCGGTGCGAGCGGACTTCGGCCAACGTTTGGTCGGGTGAGTAGGTATGGTGGCATGGCGCTGAGTTGGAGCATGGATAAAATCGGGCCGATCACGCGATCGGCATTGGATTGTGCAATTGTTTTTGATGCTATTCGGGGAACCGATGGGCTAGACAATCAGGTGCGCAATGCGGCATTTAATTATTCTGCTAAAACAGATCTTAAGAAATTAAAAGTGGGCTACTTAAAAACATTGTTTGATGCTGAGTATTCTACTAAAGAAAATGATCAAAAAACATTAGAGGCTATAAAAGCATTGGGTGTTGAACTCACACCGATAGTGTTGCCTTCTGATATTCCGGTGGGTGCCGTTCGGTTAATGCTTACCGCAGAAGCGGCTGCTGCCTTCGATGAGTTAACGCGTTCCAATCGCGATAGTTTGTTAACCAATCAAAGCCGGTGGGCGTGGCCAAACACCTTTCGTGCCGCACGGTTTATTCCGGCTGTTGAATACATTAATGCTTCGCGCATTCGTCAACAACTTATACAAGAGTATTATGCTGTTACGAAAGAGTTTGATGTGATCATCGCGCCAAGCTTTGGCGGTACTCAATTATTAACTACCAATCTCACAGGTCATCCATGTGTAGTAATACCAAACGGTTTTAATGATAAAGGCAGCCCTACCAGTATTTCCTTTTTAGGAAAGTTGTATGGCGAAGCCAATGTGGTTTCATTGGCGCATGCCTATCAGCAGGTGAGTGAATGGGAGAATATGGTGCCGCCAGGGTTTAAGTGAGCAAATTTCTAAAAAGAGACCACCCTTATTTTTAGTTGCATTAGCAATCTAAGTTTCACTTTCGGACAACTTTTCATATCTTTGCCAGGTTGGACAAAAAGAAGAAACAGCGGACAATTATTTTCTATAAAAGCTACTTTGACGACTTCTTCAAAGAACAGAAGCAAAAGGTAAAGGATAAAATTATCTGGACTTTTGATTTAATAGAAGAACTTCGAAGAGTTCCCGAAACCTATTTAAAACATCTGGAGAATACTGACGGACTATATGAAATCCGTGTTCAACGAGGAAGCGACATTTTTAGAATATTCTGCTTTTTCAACCAAGGACAATTGGTTGTATTAGCAAATGGATTTCAAAAGAAAACGCAAAAGACACCTAAAAAAGAAATTGAGAAAGCAATTAAAATAAAGGAGGAGTATGAAAGCGAAAAAAAGTAGCACCACAACGCTTGACCAATTCAAGGACAAGCATTACGGAAAAAAGGGAACAACCAAACGTGACAAACTAGAAACAGGTTACGAGAACTTTAAAATTGGAGTTTTGCTTTATGAAGCTCGACTCGAAAAAGGATTGACTCAAGAACAGCTTGCAGAAAAAGTTGGGACAACGAAATCATATATTTCAAAGATTGAGAATAACATCAAAGAAGCACGCATCTCGACACTTCAAAAAATAATTGAACTAGGACTCGGTGGACACTTAGAGCTATCTATTAAACTTTGACACATTAACAATAACATGGAAAAGTGGCTAGCCGGAAATCGAAAGAAAAAAAACGAATTGAATGTTGACTTTATTGGTGACCCCGAACCATTGACAAAAGAGGAAGAGAAAAGAATCAGTGAAGTGATAAAAATGCTGAAGTTAAAAAAAGGCTTGACTCGCAAACCGACAAGAAAGTTGACGGTCAAGAAAAAAGTAACAGCATAGTCCTTTTTCGAGAACGATGCTTAATAAGGGCGTAATGGTTTGTTCTATTTTCAAAGAAGGACAACTCAACCCCACTTCACCCTTGGTGTCAAATCTTTTACTTCGACACCCGCTCCAATCCTTCTTTAGCTTCCCTTAACGAAGCATCTGCCTTTAAGGCTGACTCATAAAGTTTTTTTGCCTCCGATTTTTTTCCGCCCTTTTCCATAATCTGCGCCAAGCGCATAGCAGCTCCGGCAAGCGAAGGTTCATTCTTTTGTGGTTGATAGGTCAAATACTTTCGCAAGCATGCCTCACCTCGTTCTAACTTCTGCCCAGACAGTGCGCTGGTTTTTCCGATCTGATAAGTGGCCATCATATCAGTTGGATTTTTTTTCAACTGCTCTTCAAAAATCGCGAAAGCTTTGTCGTATTGTTTTCGGTTAATATAAAAATTTGAAAGACCGGAAGCATAGGCCGGGTCGGTATTGGCCATGGTAATAAATTCCTTTTCCGCTTCCGGATATTTCTTCTCTTTATAATAAATGTTTCCCAACTGGCGGTGACCTTCTGCTGGTTTGAGTTTAATAATCTCGTTGGCTATCTCCATTGCTTTATCAACACTGCCTCCGGCAATTGCGGGCGCCTGCAAATAATATTGTATCAAGGACTCACGCGCATCAACTGTATTCTTATCTAATTCAACAGCACGCTCCCAGGCACTCTTCATTTTGGGGCCTAGCATAGCCTGTTTAAATAAATTAGCATCTGCGGCAACGGTGCCAAGGGTGTTGCCATACCACGTATGGTATTCGGCTACTTTATTATTTGTCTCTATTGCCTCTTCGAAGAAATCTTCCGCTGCATCATAATCCTTTTCATCAAAAGCTATGCGCCCCAGGTAGTACTGCGCGTTCGCATATTCTTTACTTTCATTTTTTACAGTCTTTAATAATTGTTTGGCCTGAGCAAAGTTTTTATCTGCCCAGAGTTGCTTTGCCTTCTCAAGTGTTTGGCCATAGCCAGAAACAATTACCATCACAAAAAAAATTGTACAAATAAATCGCTTTTGCATTATAGCTTCATTTTAATGATGCCCAATACTACAAAACACTTCTTGGCTATGATTGTTATCTTTACTCAATTGTTGAATTTGGCCGACCAATTGTGAGTTTTTATTAAATATTCTCTAATTTGAAAACAGAAAACTAACAAATCATGAAACTACTTATAACCCTTCTCCTTCTCTTTTCTGGTCTTGCACAAGCACAACGTTTAATTGTTGAACAGCGAACTGTAAAAAACGAAGAGGGTAATGATCAAAATTCGTGGACGGCTCGCCTCGATCAGGACATGAGTACGTGTATGGACTCGTACGAAAATTTCATGAAGGAAAAGTTTAGGGCCAAAGTAGACAAGCGTGGCAAAAACATGTTGGTCGCAGAAAAAATTCAATTGCCTGAACTCACTAATCTTAGACTGGATCAACGAACACTTTTTACTACAGAGGCCAGCGGCACAGCAGTTTCATTTATGTTTAGCTTGGGTTACGATGTTCATTTTGGATTAGATTCTTATCCAGATAAGTTTGAGAAGGCCGAGGATTTTGTAAAAGCTTTTGTGCGCTATCATTACGAAAGCGCTTATGCAAAAAGAATGAAAGAGATTGAAGAAAAAATTAAAAGCAAGCAAGACGATATTGAATCGAATGGAAAGCGCACTGATCGCAACAATAAATCAATAGCCGATAATAATAAGGGCGGTGGCGATGCCGACAAAACCAAAGCAAAAAACGACAAGATGTTACGCGAAAATGAAGGCTACTCCGATGACAGCGCAACCAAGCGTAGAGAAGTTTCGGATTTAGAAGATGAACTAAATAAACTTAGCGAGAGCCTCAAAAAGGTGAAAGAATTCAAATAATTTGCTTCCAACAATCTTACTCCGATCGCAAGCATTTCACCGGGTTTACCCTTGATGCTTTGATCGCCTGCGAAGCAACGGTGATCCAGGCAATAACCAAAGCGATCATGCCAGCCAGCAAGAAATACCAGATTTCTAAATCGATGTGAAAAACAAAACGCTTCAGCCACTCATCAAGTAGATAGTAACTAACCGGCAAACCAAACGCAATAGAAATTAACACCATGATGGTGAAGTCGCCTGATAACAATAAAACAATACTGGTAGACGAAGATCCTAATGCTTTGCGAATGCCGATCTCCTTCAATCTGCGCTCCGCAGTGAAAGCGGCCAATCCAAAAAGGCCTAAGCAAGAAATCAGGATAGCCATGGTTGCAAAATAAAATGATAAGGAAGCCACACGCTGTTCTGCTGAATATTGCTGTGCATATTCCTGATCCTGAAATTTATATTCAAACGTAAAGCCCGGATTGAAGTCACGATAAAATTTATCTAATGCCGCCAGTGTTTCTTTTTCTTTACCAGCTTCCAAACGAATCATGATATTCCAAGTGTCATTAGGGTATAATCGGAAGAACAATGGATTTATGGCATCATGAAGTGATTGAAAGTGGAAATCTTTTACAACTCCAATGATTTGCAAATTGTATTCGCCCCACAACTTAATCGTTTTACCGATTGGGTTTTCAAGATTCATAACGCGAATGGCGGCTTCGTTGAAAATAATTTTTGTTGTGTCCGATCCATATTCTTCTGAATACATGCGCCCCGCTGCCATCTCGACACCTAATGTTTCTAACAGTCCATAGTTAACGCCAACATTCTCAAACAAAATATTGTCTTCCGGATTTTTACCATCCCACTCAAGACCACTGGTGTTACTGTTGCGCCCCAATAAGCTACTTCCCGTGCTTGCTGCGTTTACAATTCCAGGCATTCTACGCACTTCTTTTAGAAAAGTTTCGCGACTCGATTCTACTTTTCCTTCGATCGGAAATTGAATGAGATGTTCTTTTGTGTAGCCGAGATTCTGAGTTTGCACATAATCGATCTGCCGATAGATCACCAACACGGATACAATCAAGATTACAGAAAGTAAAAATTGAAAAACCACCAGCCCTTTGCGCGCCCACAACTCGCCCCACGATCCGCGCACTTCGCCTTTCAACACTGCCACAGGTTTGAATCCCGAAAGGTATAGAGCCGGATAACTACCTGCGACTATACCCGTGAATAATATAATTCCTGCTAACCACATTAATAATTGCGGATCATTTAAGTTAAGCGTAATTTTTTTATCGGTGATGATATTGAATTGCGGAAGCAACATCCACACTATAACAAGTGAAAGCGCAACCGATAAGATTGTCATCACGAGTGATTCGCTTAGATATTGGGCGATTAAGGAAGAGCGCTGTGCGCCAACTGACTTCTTAATGCCAACTTCTTTTGCTTTGCGCGAAGCGCGCGCAGTTGATAAGTTCATGAAGTTGATGCACGCAATAATTAAAATAAAAATGGCAATGATTGAAAAGAGTTGAACATACTCAATACGACCGCCAGACTGCACACCATTTTCAAAGCGTCCATGCAGGTAGTGCTCAGAATATTTCTGAACAAATAATGAAACATTGGAATCGTCCTTGTCTTTGCTTTTAACAAAGTCTTTTATCTTTTCTGAGAAAGCAATTGGGTCAGTTCCTTCGTGCAATATGACGTAGGAAGATGGGCCATTATTTCCCCATTCGGTTACCCATTCGTTATCGAGTTTGAATTCTTCAAACGACAAAACAAAATCAAACTGAAGAGAAGAATTGGTAGGTACGTTTTCAAAAACTCCGGATACGGTAAAATTTTTGTTGTGTTGTAACTCTACAATTTTACCCACCGCATTTTCATCCGTACCAAAAAGGCGCACGGCTAAATCTTTCGAGATAACCATGGAGAGTTTGTCTTTTAAAACCAGATCGGCATTGCCTTGCAAAAGATTAAATGAAAAAATATTGAAGTAGTCTTCGCCCACGTAATACCCTTTTGCTTTTACGTTGTGATCCTTTACTGAAAGCGTGAATGGATTTATCCAGGTAGTAGTAGCGGCATATTCTACTTCGGGTAATTCCGCTTTCATCGTTTCGGCTAAGATGCCCGGAGTTGAGGTTGTGGTCATCAGTTCGCCTGCATATTTTTGATGTTCCATCACTTGATAGAGGCGCGCATCTTTTTCATGAAAGGTATTCATGTTTAATTCATCGCGAACCCACAAATAAATTAACAACGTGCAAACCAAGCCCGCTGCCAACCCAATCAGGTTTATAAAGAAATAGCCCTTGGCACGTAAAAAATTGCGGTAGATGAGTAACAGGTTGTGTTTGAACATAGCAATGGCATTTTAGAAAAACAGTATATAGACCGCTGCTTTGGTAAAGCGTTGCAGGGAATACTGATGATTGATGAAAAAGTTACAGGAAGATATATAAGCCCCTCTTAATATTCCTAATTGCTTGACGCCTGCCAATTCCCTACTTTTAATTCTCAACTCATCAAAATAAATCCCCATGAAGATTTTTAGTAAAACTGTACTCTTCTGTTTCATTTCTGTTTCATCGATTGCACAAGGCACACGTTTGCTACGGCAACCAACACTCAGTGCTACTCACATTGCATTTGAGTACGGAGGCGACTTGTGGATTTCTGATTTTGCTACCCAGAAAATTGTGCGCCTTACCAGCACGGCAGCCGTTGAAAGCAATCCACATTTTTCACCCGATGGAAAACTAATTGCTTTCACTTCTAACTGGTCGGGTGCCGAAGCTATTTATACGGTTTCCATCAATGGCGGTGAAGCCACGCGTCATACCTGGCATCCAAGCCCCGCAACAGCACGCGGCTGGAGCAATGATGGAACTCAAATTTTATATTCTTCAACACGCGAAACTGCTCCGGCATCGCACGAGCGATTATGGACTGTGCCAGTAAAAGGTGGTCCTTCAAAAATACTGGCGAAGCAATGGGGAACAAATGGCTCTTACTCACCAACCGGAGAAAAAATTGCGATCGATCGTATTGACCGGTGGGATGTTGAGTGGCGCAATTATAAGGGTGGACAAAATACTCCGCTCATCATCCTAAACTTAAAGGATTTTTCTGAAACTCTTCTACCTAACGAGCGCTCAACAGACATTCAACCACTTTGGTTGGGCGAATCAATTTACTTTTTATCCGATCGCGATGGTGTTGCTAATATCTGGTCATACAATCCCGCAACAGCTGCATTAAAACAATTCACAAAATTTACAGGAGCTGATACAAAATGGTTGGCAGGTTATGGTAACAAACTTGCGTTTGAGCGCGAAGGCTATTTGCATTTGCTTGATCTTACAACCAATGCAACCACTCAACTTAACATAACCATCAATGGCGATTTTCCGTGGGCCAATACCAAGTGGGAAGATGTGAGTAAAGGTGCGCGCGCTGTTTCACTTTCGTCAACAGGCAAGCGCGCCATCATGGAATCACGCGGAGAAATTTTTACCATTCCGGTAGAACATGGTGATGCGCGTAACATCACGCAATCATCGGGTGTTGCTGATCGTGAGCCTATCTGGTCGCCAAAAGGAAATCAGGTTGCCTGGTTTTCCGATCAAGGTGGCAATGGTTATTCGCTTATGATTGCTGATCAGGATGGATTATCAAAACCAAAGAGTATTTCTATTGGCGAATCAAAATTAGGTTGGGAGCCAACTTGGTCGCCCGATGGCAAATTCATTGCCTTTACGGATGATGATGTGCGCGTAAGAATTTTAGATGTTCAATCTGGGGCTATTCAAACTGCTGATGTTGGTGGCACTAATTTAGAGCGTGGCGAAATGGGGCTTGCCTGGAGCACGGATTCGCAATGGCTTGCGTATGCAAAAACAGGATCGAATGGATTTAGAAGTATTTTAGTTTGGTCTTTAAAAGACAGAAGTATCAATCGAATCACTGATTCATTTGCCGATTCATTTTCACCGGCATGGGATTTAGATGGCCGGCATTTATATTTCTTAGCAAGTACCGATTTAGCACTTGGCTCTGGCTGGGCTAACACCAGCTCGATGACCGCTGATCCGGCATACAGTGCTTATGTAATCAACTTGCGCAAAGATGATCCTTCGCCATTTATTCCGCGCAGCGATGAAGAAACAGTGGAAGAAGAAAAAGCACCTTCAAAAGATGCTGACAAGGATAAAGACAAAAAGAAGGATGATCCAAAAAAAGATAAGGACGCTAAGCCAGAAGAAACAAAAAAAGTTGAGCCCGTTATCATCGACTTAAAAGGTATTGAGCGCAGGATACTTGCCTTGCCCATACCAAAAGCAAATTATCAGTTAACAAAAAGCGGCCTAAGTGGAAGTGTTTTTATTGGTGAGCGCGTGCCAAAGGGAAATGGATTAACGCTACAGAAGTTTACACTGAAGGAACGCGAAGTAAAAGAATTTTTAACAGGCGTAAGTCAGGTAGCGGTTTCAGCCGATGGCAATAAAATGCTTGTACGCATGGGAAGCAATTGGAAAGTGGTAAGTGCGGCCACCGGAAAAGATGATAAGTCACTCGATGTAAAGCTCAACATCCTGCTTGATAGAGAACAAGAGTGGAAACAAATTTTTGAAGAAGCGTGGCGTTACGAGCGCGATTACTTTTATGACCCAAACATGCATGGCCGCGATTGGAATGAAGTGCATGCGCGTTATGCTCCGCTTATTCCGTTTATCAAACATCGCGCAGACTTAAGTTATGTTTTAGATCAGGTAAATGGTGAACTATCGGTTGGCCATAGTTTTGTTTTTGGTGGCGATTTTCCGGAAGTAGAAAAATCACGCGTTGGACTTTTAGGGGCCGACTTAGTTGCAGAAAATAAATATTGGAAGATAAACCGGATTTTTACCACCGAAAGTTGGAACCCGGAATTATCTAGTCCACTAGAGCGGCCAGGTTTAAAAATTCAGGAAGGATATTACTTAGTGGGTATCAATGGAAAAGAGTTAACAACTGCAGACGATCCGTTTAAATTTTTAGACGGCACTGTTGATAAGCAAACCGTGTTGCACATAAATAAAACTGCAGACTTTGCCGGATCGTGGAAAGAAACAGTAACGCCCATCGGCAATGAAAATAATTTACGACAGCGTGCGTGGGTAGAAGACAACCGAAGATTAGTTGATAAACTTTCTGGAGGCCGACTTGCCTATGTGTGGGTTCCAAATACCGGTGGCCCGGGCTTTGTTTCTTTCAACCGCTATTATTTTGCACAACAAGATAAAGAAGGTGCTGTGATTGACGAGCGCTTTAATGGCGGTGGACTTTTAGATGACTACATGGTTGACTTAATGGTGCGCAGGTTGCGCGCTTCGTTAACGAACGAAGTTCCAAACGGAACACCAAGTCGTTTGCCTGCCGGAATTTTAGGGCCCAAAGTTTTATTGATTAATGAAATGGCCGGCTCAGGTGGCGATTTCTTTCCATGGGTTTTCCGTCAGCAAAAAGTTGGGCCATTGATTGGCGCGCGCACGTGGGGTGGTCTTGTTAAATCATCTGTGCATTATGCGTTGGTTGATGGTGGTGCGCTAACAGCGCCCGACAATGCCGTGTTTGATCCGATCAACAATAAGTGGGTCGCAGAAAATGAAGGCGTGCCACCCGATATTGAAGTGCGCCAAGATGCAGCTTCGCTAGAAAAAGGAAATGATCCACAATTAGAACGTGCGGTGAAAGAAACACTTTTATTACTTGAGAAAGAAGGAAGAGTTAAAGTGACTCCGCCTCCGTTCTCAACACCAGCTAAGAAAAAGAATTAATTTAACTCGATTAGGCGTCAGACCGCTAATGACAGAGACTTATAGCGGTCAGACGCCTTTATCAAAATTCTTTATTATGAAGAAAATAATCTGTGCTTTAACATTTGCTTCCATGGTCTTCACCGCCTATGCCCAGCAAAAACCAACTCGCTTAATTATTCGTGGCGATGACATGGGCTACACGCATTCGGGTAATGAAGCGTTGATCAAATGTTATAAAGAAGGGATTGAAACTTCCATTGAAGTCATTGTGCCTTCACCGTGGTTTCCGGAAGCAGTAAGTTTATTAAAGCAATTTCCTAATGTGGATGTGGGCATTCACCTGGCGCTTACCAGCGAATGGGATAATATTAAATGGCGCCCATTAACAAATTGCCCGAGCATTACTGATGCGAATGGGTATTTTTTTCCGATGGTGTATCCTAATAAAAATTATCCAAACCTATCCATCAAAGAAAATAAATGGAAGCTGGGCGAAGTTGAAAAAGAATTTCGCGCGCAAATTGAAATGGCGTTGAAGTTAATTCCGCAAATCAGTCATCTCTCCTCGCACATGGGCTGCGCAGAAATGACAGATGAGGTGAAACTACTTACGAAAAAACTGGCTAAAGAATATAAGATTGATATCGACTTGAGTGATTACCCGGTAGCCTGGATTGGATACGATGGCCCTTCAAAAACTTCGGAAGAAAAAATTCAAAGCTTTATTAAATCGATCAACAAACTTGAAGCCGGTAAAACGTATTGGTTTATTGATCATCCGGGATTAGATAATGAAGAGCTACGTGCCGTGCATCATATCGGTTACGAAAATGTAGCTACCGACCGACAAGGTGTTACCGATTTGTTTACAAGCGATAGGGTAAAAGCAGCAATCAAAGCAAAGGGTATTGAACTAATCGGCTATCGCGATTTGGTTAAGAAGTAGCATGACTCTTACCGAAGCGAAGCAGCTAATCTCAACCTCTTTACTTTCACCAAATCCGGAACAACAATGGGCTGACCTTGGTTGTGGCAATGGTTTATTTAGCCGCGCGCTTTTAAACACCTTGCCCGAGAGGTCAGTCGTTCATGCCATTGATCAAACAACTCAATCGTTTAAAGAATCAGAAATTCGATTCAAGAAATTGAATTTTGCAAATGACCCACTAAACTTGCCGCCACTTAGTGGGATATTGATGGCAAACTCACTTCATTTTGTAAACGATAAATTAAGTTTGCTGCATCGCCTTCGCGAAAGCTTACAAGTAGATGGAAGTTTTATTCTCATAGAGTATGATATGGATGCATCCAATACATGGGTTCCTTATCCGTTGAGTTATTCATCTGCTATCAAATTATTTAAGCAAGTTGGTTTTAGCTCCATCGAAAAAATTGCAGAGCAGCAATCAATATTCAACAAGTCAAAAATCTATTCACTGCATATCAAGTAGCAATTCTTACCAGTTAATTGCGCTGAATATCCATTCCTGATAAAATACTGTCGGAATGTGATTAAATACAGTAATTTCCACTTGTAAATTCTTTCCATCTTTTCGCCTTCAAATCTTACCTTATGAAAAAACTTATCTGTTGCGTTTTAGTTCTTACTGGCTTGTTCAATTCTTCGTGTGATAATAAAGGGAAATCAAGACTATCAGATGATCCGCGCAGAATAGAAATTCTATTCTTAGGCCATGTAAGCAAACATCATAACTCAGCGCAATACTTACCCATACTGGCAGCGGCACTTGGCAAAGAAGGAATCAACTTTACGTACACGGATGATCCTGCCGATTTAAATCCGGAAAAACTAGCCTGGTACGATGGCCTAATGATTTATGCTAATCATGATTCCATCACACAATCGCAGGAAGTTGCGTTGTTAAACTTTGTTGAAAGTGGAAAAGGATTTATTCCACTTCATTGTGCAAGCTGGTGCTTTCGCAATTCAGAAAAATATGTTGATTTAGTGGGCGGTCAGTTTTTAAAACATGATACCGCGACATTTACTGCTAAAATTATTAACAAAGAACATCCGGTAATGCAGGGTGTAGAAGAATTTACCGCGTGGGATGAAACGTATGTTCATGACAAACTAAGCGCAGACAGAACGGTGTTGATG
>Ga0154020_10001684_pt1 | contig 27197 bp, 22 predicted proteins | sample Klosneuvirus_201_FD_109709 | JGI IMG/M metagenome (GOLD analysis project Ga0154020, IMG submission 109709) | Active sludge microbial communities from wastewater, Klosterneuburg, Austria - Klosneuvirus_20160825_MG | ecosystem: Engineered > WWTP > Aerobic digester > Activated sludge | place...
AAAGCCGTCACCGTCGCCGTCACCCTGGTCTCCGTTGGCGGAGAAGGGGCAGTTGTCAAAGTCGTCTTCCCAGCCGTCGTTGTCGTAGTCATCAGAGTACTGGTAGGTGTCACCCAGGTCTGTCTGGGCAATCAGGATGGAGCAGCCGCAGCCGCATCCACATCCACCACCACCGGTCTGGTTGGGCGTGCCGCACAGGCCGCCGGAACATTCGCCCTGCTGGGCGTTGGACAAAGACGGGTTGAGCAGCAGCATCAACCCAACCATCACGAGAGTCCCGAACGCGGTCCGGGTGGTATTCAGGATCGTTTGCATCGCTTTCTCCTCCGCACAGCTGGGAGCAGTCCCGTGCTGTGGTCACGTGTCCTCAAAGCCAGTCTTGTGCCAACGCGCCCACCAACAGAAAGCGCTTGTGAATCAACGTGTGATCCTTCTTGAGGGCGGCGCCCGGACCTGGGGACTGGAGTCCACAACCCGGGAGTTGGGGGGTGGAGTCCCCAGCTTGGGCATGGAGGGGTGAATGAGACGGCTGGCTCAGCCACGCGCTGTCTGGCGCGGGAGGTGGGACTGCGGTGGTTGGATTTGTTGGATTCTCAGGCGGCGCGCGGGCTGCTTTGGACGCGGGTGCGCCCGTAGCTCAGGAAGGACAGAGCACCGCAAAAAGATTGAACCGAAGCGGCGCGGGTAACACCGGACCGGAGCCAAGGGTCCCAGTACCCCAAGGTTGCAGTGCACCGACCAGCTCCGCGAGGGGTTGCCAGGGAAGCGCATGATCCAAGGGAACAGGCCGCCCGGGGTAACGCCCGGGTCCTCCGGTTGCGCGGGTTCGAATCCCGCCGGGCGCAACGCAGAACCCCACGCACCAGGTTGGCTGCGTGGGGTTCTGGTGTTTCACGGGGGAGGGGTTCTTCTTCAGTGCTTGCGGCGCAGCAACAGACCCAGAAGCGCCAGGGCAGACAGCAGCGGCATGGAGGATTCGCTGTTGGAGCAGTTGGCCGCGCCGGGCAGCGGGAGCTTGCTGTTGCCTTCCACCTTGATCTTCATGGTCTGGACGTCCGCCTTCTTGGGGAAGCCCTTGGCGTCATCAAACACCAGCTCGGATTCCAGGCGGATGGTGTAGACGCCCGGCTCGGTGGCCATGAACCAGGGGGTGCGGTCCGCCGTGTAGCGGTACTCCCAGGGAGAGGAGTTGGTGACCGCGCCGCGCGGGTTCTGGATGGCCCAGCCGCGGTTGCCGTTGGGTGAGGACTCCATGGCCCACGTGTAGCGGATGGCGGTTTGCGCGCGGTTGGAGAAGAGGCGCAGGCGGGTGGACTCGCCGGTCTGGACGGTCAAGTCCGGACCGGGGCGGCTGAAGAAGGGGGCTTCCGGGTCAAGGCAGCGGGTGGCCTCGGCGGAATCAATGGTGAAGCAGAACTTGGGGTCACAGGTGTCACCCAGGCCGTCCCGGTCACCGTCCACCTGGGTGGGGTTGAGCGTGCCGCGGCAGTTGTCCACCAGGTTGAAGACGCCGTCATTGTCCAGGTCATCATCACAAATGTCTCCGCGGCCATCCCGGTCACCGTCCGCCACTTCCAGGCCGCTGACCATGGGGCAGTTGTCAAAAGAGTCCGGGATGCCGTCCAGGTCTTCATCCGTGCGGCAGCGCGTGCCCAACGTCACGGGGTCTCCCGGGTCCTGGGCGGGGTTGGCCACCAGGGGGCAGTTGTCGGCGGGGTCAAGGACACCATCGTTGTCGTCGTCGTCGTCGCACAGGTTGCCGCGGCCGTCGGCGTCCATGTCATCACCACCCTGGACCTGGCCGGGGTTGGGGAAGAGGATGCAGTTGTCCTGGACGTTGGGGATGCCATCGGCGTCGGCGTCGTCGTCGCACGCGTCACCCATGGTGTCGCCGTCGGCGTTGGTCTGCGTCTGGTTGGCGTTGACGCGGCAGTTGTCACACGCGTCACCAAAGCCGTCACCGTCGCCGTCACCCTGGTCCCCGTTGGCGGAGAAGGGGCAGTTGTCAAAATCGTCTTCCCAGCCGTCGTTGTCGTAGTCATCTGAATATTGGTACGTGTCACCCAGGTCTGTTTGCGCAATGAGGATGGAGCAGCCGCAGCCACAACCACAGCCGCACCCGCCGCCACCACCCGTCTGGGTTGGGGTTCCGCACAGGCCGCCGGAACATTCACCCTGCTGCGCGTTTGCGGTGGATGGCGTCATGGACACCACCGCCGCCGCCGTCACTGCCACAACCCCTGCAAAAAACCTGGACGTCATCATGTGAGCACCTCTCCCGTTGTGTTGCTTGAGGTCCTCCATTGCCAGTCCTGTGCCGAGTGAAAACACCGCATCAAATCAACCTGGAACGCATCTTGTGGTGCGTTGACCCCAGACGGTTGCCGCGGGTTGTGGCGCGTCCTCCCCACACGTTGTGGGGCGCGCACCCCACAACGCCAGAAACCCCACGGGCCTGCGCGGCCGCGTGGGGTTCCGGTTTTTCCGACGACACGGTGGTTGAAACTCAGCGGCGGCGGCGCAGCACCAGGCCCAACAGCGCCAGGATGGAGAGCGCGGGCATGGCGTTGCCGGCATGCGAGCAGCTGGAGAGGCCGGGCAGCGGGAGGGTGCGGTTGCCTTCCACGGTGATCTTCATGGTCTGCACGTCCAGCTTCTTGGGGAACGCCTTGGGGTCATCAAACACAAGTTCTGTCTCCAGGCGGATGGTGTAGACGCCGGGCTCGGTGGCGGTGAACCAGGGCGTGCGGTCCGCCGTGTAGCGGTATTCCCAGGGCGAAGAATTGGTGACCGCGCCACGCGGGTTCTGGATGGCCCAGCCGCGGTTTCCGGCGGGGGAGGACTCCACGGCCCACGTGTAGCGGATGGCGGTTTGTGCGCGGTTGGAGAACAGGCGCAGGCGCGCGGCATCACCGGTCTGGATGGTGACGTCAGGACCGGGGCGGCTGAAGAAGGGGGCTTCCGGGTCCAGGCAGCGGGTGGCCTCTGGGGAATCAATGGTGAAGCAGAACTTGGGGTCACAGGTGTCCCCCAGGCCGTCCCGGTCACCGTCCACCTGCGTGGGGTTGCCAGAGGTGCGGCAGTTGTCCACCACATTGAAGACGCCGTCATTGTCCAGGTCATCATCACAAATGTCCCCACGGCCATCCCGGTCCCCGTCCATGACGTCACGGCCGCTCACCAGCGGGCAGTTGTCAAAGGAGTCCGGGATGCCATCCAGGTCTTCATCCGTGCGGCAACGCGTGCCCAACGTGACGGGGTCACCGGGGTCTTGCGCGGGGTTGGCCACCAGGGGGCAGTTGTCCGCGGGGTCCAGGACACCGTCATTGTCATCATCATCATCACACAGGTTGCCGCGTCCATCACGGTCCAGGTCATCCCCGCCGGTGGACTGGCCAGGGTTGGGGAACAGCATGCAGTTGTCCTGCACGTTGGGGATGCCATCCGCGTCTGCGTCATCATCACAGGCGTCTCCCAGGCCATCACCGTCTGCATTGGCCTGGGTGCCGTTGGCGTTGACGCGGCAGTTGTCACAGCTGTCCCCAAAGCCGTCTCCATCACTGTCACCCTGGTCCCCGTTGGCGGAGAAGGGGCAGTTGTCAAAGTCATCTTCCCAGCCGTCGTTGTCGTAGTCGTCCGAATATTGGTAGGTGTCCCCAAGGTCTGTCTGGTTGATGAGGACGCTGCAACCGCACCCGCAGCCACCGCTGCACACGCCGTTGGTGCACGGGCTTCCGCCGGTCTGGTTGGGCACGCCACACAGGCCGCCGGAACATTCACCCTGTTGCGCCCAGGCTGGTGCTGAGGCCAGGGAGACCAGCGCCACCACCACCACTGCCATCACGTGAGCCAAGAGCTTGGACGTTTTCATGGGCCGCCTCCGTTGTGCGTTGCTTGGAGAGGTCCCTAAGCCAGGGCCGTGCCGATGCGGAAACTTCTCGTCCAGACAATGAGAAACGCATTTTGTGGACGGCTCACCCCACATGTGGAGCGGTGTGGTGTGGGGTGTTCTCCCCGGCGGTTGGGGGGAAGAGGCCACACCAGGTGTGGTGTGGCGGTTGCACAAGTGGCGGGGCGGCGGGGAAAGTACCGCCCGGCCGTGGACCAACCAATGAGGTGGGCACCGTGATGAAACGTGGATGTGTGGTGGCGTTGATGGGGCTGGCGGCTGCGTGTGGGCCGGTGGGCGGGCGGGACGCGGGCGGGTCCAGCGGGACGGCGGATGCGGGCGGTGGCGGCGGGGTGACGTTCTCCTTTGGCGCGCCGGAACCGGTGAGTGGCCAGGACCCCGCGGGCAGCGGTGGCCTTGGGCTGGCGGTGAACAGCGCCGGGGAGATTGCGGTGACCTACCTGGTGGAACTCACCACCACCCAAACCTGCGTGACGCCATTCACCCCGGCGCGCGAGCTTCCGGAGAGTGGCCTGCGCCTGGCGCGGTCCTCCATGGTGGACGAATGGACCGACGTGGTCCTGTACGAGCCGCGGTCTCCGGTGGGCAGCCATTGCACGTACAACAGCAACGGCAACCTTCATGTGGTGTTTGCCGGCGGTGACCAGGGCACCGGTGAATGTGGCAGCTCAGACCTCATGGAAGCCGTGGTGGCGCCGGGCGCCATGACCGGAACGGTGACCACGCTGGCGGCGGACGGCAACACCAGCCGCACCTGCCGGACCATCCAGAACGCGTGCAACGTGGGCAACGTGGTGGGCGGGTTCCCGTGGATCTCCTTTGCGGCTGATGGCCGCAAGCTGGTGGCCACGCAGGACCGCCACTTTGGTTTTGCCGCGCAGGTGGACCGCGAAGGCACGGACCTGGAGGTGCTCATTGATGGCGCCATCACCACGGTGGATGACACCAGCGGCAGCGGTTGGTTCAACCAGATCTTTGAGGCCAACGGGATGCCCAGCGTGGTGCATGTCCAGATCAAGGACTGGGACTGGGGCGCCATGGGCGGCTCCAAGGCCAAGGGTGTGTGGTTCACCCAGCAGCAGATGGATGGGACCTGGCGTGACGTCATGGTGGACGGCACCACGGTGCCGGACTCACAAATCAGCGCGGCGTGGCATCCCACGCTGGGCTACGCGGTGGCCTACCATGAGCCGGACGTGGATGATGACCTTTGGGTGGCCACCTCCCCGGACGGGCTGACGTGGACCAAGGAGAGGGTGGCCAACCTGGGCCGCGTGGGGCGCACGCCGTCCATTGCGTGGAGCCGGGACACGCTCATTGTGGCGTATGGCGCCTGCAATGGCCCCACGGACACCGGCGGCAACTGCCAGCCGGCGCGTGACGGGGTGCGGCTGTCCATCAAGGACGCCGGTGTCTGGCGCACCCAGACGGTCTACAACAGCGAGGAGTTCCTGGAGGGAACCGACGTGCGCATGGTGGTGGACGCCAACGGCAACCCCATCATTGCGTTCAAGAGCCAGGGCACGCGCCGGGTGTTGGTGGTCCGGGGGCGCCGGTCATGAACGTGGTGCAGCGTGGCGTGTGGATGCTGGTGCTGGTGGCCGCGGTGGCGGGATGTGGCGGTGGCATCCCGTTTTTGCCCAGCTTCCTGGGCAACCGGTTGGAAGGCAGCGTAGGCAGTTCCAATGACCTGCAGTTTGATGAGGTGGACGTTCGCAAGTTCCCCACCGGTGAGCTGCAGGTGCGTTACCGCCGCACGGCGGATGGGAACAACGAGGTGGTGTGCCAGGTGACGGTGCTGCCGCCCGCCGAGGGGTTGAGCTACGGCGACGACATTGATCTGCTGACCCATATGGGGAGCGTGAGCCGGGTCATCCAGGACGGCACCCCGTTCCCGCCGCTCAAGACGGGCACCATCCGCTTTGACAGCGGCGCGGTGGCGGACGGGGATGACACGCGTGGGCGGTTCAATGCCACGTTTGAAAATGACCGGACCATTCGCGGGAACTTTGACGCCAAGCTGGTCATGCTGGGGACCGGCGGCTGAACCGCGGGAACAACACAAAAGATGCGTGCGGGTTTGTGACGGGGACCGTTGGTTGTTGACGGCGCGCGGCACGCGCGTCCTAAGGTGCGCCACATGAAACGGCAAACGCGGCGGGAGTTTGGCCAGGTCACGTTTTTGGGATTTGGCAGCTACATCACGTTGGGATGGGGCCTTGGGTGCAAAAAGGAAGGTGTGGCGGGAACACCCGCTGCCGTGGCCACAGACAGCGGCGCCGCCGGGCTGGTGACGCTGGGTGGCGGGCCGCTCAAGACCTTTTCCCATGAGGAGTTCCTGACGGTGCGTGCGGCGGTGGAGCGCATCCTGCCCAAGGATGAAGACCCGGGCGCCAATGACCTGGGGGTGCCGTTCTACGTGGACAACCAGCTGGCGGACCCGGACCTGGAGGAATGGAAGAAGGCGTTTCTGGGCGGGCTGCGCGTGCTCAACCGCCAGGCCAAGAAGCAGAGCAACATGCTGTTCCACCAGCTGTCCACCGAGGAGCAGGACCAGATGTTGGCACGCTGGCAGGCCGGCGCCTCCGGGGAGCAGCGTTTTTTTGGGGTGTTGATGAACCTCACGGTGGAGGGCGCGTTTGGAGACCCAAGCCACGGCGGGAACAAGGATGGGGCAGGGTTCCGCATGGTGGGTTTTGAGCCGGGGCCGCCGCGTCCGGGGCTGATGGATCACCGCGCGGGTCACGCGCACTCCAAGGGGGGCTGACCATGGACCCGGTGGATGTGGTGGTGGTGGGCAGTGGCGCGGGTGGTGGTCCGGTGGCGTGGTCTTTGGCCAAGGCCGGCGCCAAGGTGGTGGTCCTGGAGAAGGGCCCCAACCTGAAGAATGAAGAGATGGTGCATGATGAGGTGCGCATGTGCCGGCGCAACTTCTTCATCCCGTATTTCAAGGATGAGCCGCACACCATCCGCCATGACGAGGGAAAAGCCGTGCGCACCAACGAGGCCTGGACGGCCAACGTGGTGGGCGGCGGCACGGTGCACATGAGCGCGTATTTCATGCGCATGCACCCGGTGGACCTGAAGCTCAAGACCACCCTGGGCAAGATTGACGGCGCCAACATTGCGGACTGGCCCTACAGCTACGAGGAGCTGGAGCCGTATTACACGCTGGCCGAAAAGCAGATGGGCGTGAGCGGCAAGTGGAAGATGCACCCGTTTGAGGAGCCCCGCAGCGAAGATTACCCGCTGCCGCCGCTGTTGGAGCACCCGCTGGGCGGGATGGTGGAAGAGGCGTGCAAGACGCTGGGCTACCACGCGTTTCCCACGCCACGGGGCATCATAAGCCAGCCGTACAAGGGGCGCATGGCGTGTTCCTACTGCGCGCTGTGCGGGTCTTTTGGCTGTGAGATGGGCGCCAAGGCCGCCACCAACGTCACCGTGCTGGCCGAAGCCGTGGCAACGGGAAATTGTGTCATCCGGGACCGGTGCATGGCCACGCGCATTGAGACGGGCCCGGACGGGAATGCCACCGGTGTGTTGTACCGGGACAAGGATGACAAGGAGGTGTTCCAGCCGGCCCGCACGGTGGTGGTGGCGTGCACCGCGGTGGAGACCGCGCGGTTGTTGCTCATGAGCACGTCTCCCAAACACCCCAAGGGTCTGGCCAATGACAGCGGGCTGGTGGGAAAGAACCTGATTTTCTCGTCGCTGGCCAAGGGGCACGCGCTCTACAAGTATGACGGCCGGGCGCCGGAGGTGGTGGGCAAGCTCAAAGACCTCATGCCGTTTGTGCAGCGGTCCATGCAGGACTTCTACCTGGTGGACAAGCCCATCAACGGGGTTCGCAAGTTTGGGACGGTGTTGTTTGCCCTCTACCACCCCAACCCCATCAACACGGTGGAGCGCATTGCCGGCGGCGGTCCCACGGCGTTGTGGGGCAAGACCCTCAAGAACCGCATCCGGGAAGAGTCCCGCAATGCGCGCTGCCTGGATTTTGAGACCTTTGGTGAATACCTCCCCACCGACAAGAGCTACGTGGACCTGGACCCCGAGGTGAAAGACAAGTGGGGCCTTCCGGTGGCGCGGGTGACCATTGGCCGGCACCCGCATGACTACACGGTGATGAACACGCTGGCCGAAAAGGGCATGTCCGTCCTCAACGCGCTCAAGCCGGACAGCTCCAAGATGACGGTGACCACGGGGGAGACCAAGATCCTCCAGGGCGGGACCTGCCGGGCAGGCAAAGACCCCGCACAAAGCGTGCTCAACCGGGATTGCCGCGCGCACGGCGTGAAGAACCTCTGGGTGTCTGACGGGTCCTTCATGCCCACCAGCGGCGGGGTCCCGTTGACGCTCACCATCATGGCCAATGCGTTCCGGGTGGGTGCCAAGATGGTGGACGCGTTCAAGGCGGGCAAGCTGTGAAACGCGCGGGCCTGGGGTTGCTGGCCGGCCTGGCGTTGTTGGCCTGCAAGAAGGAGCCGCCGCCGGTGCCGGTGGTGGCGGCGGTGACGGCGCAATTGCGTGATGTTGGGCCGCGGCTCATCTCCAATGAGACGGCGTATCCGGTGTTTCTCTACGGGGACGGCTTCACCGCCGGGTTGACGCTGCAGCTGGGTGGTGGCGTTGCAGTGCCCACAGTGATGTTGGACGCGCAACACCTCACGGCAGTAATTCCGCCGGACGGGGCCATGCCTCCGGGGCTGCATGAAAAGAGCGTGGAGCTCACGCTGCGCAAGGCGGATGGGACGGTGCTTCCGGGCCGCGTGAAGCTGGCGGTGGCCAATGATGCGCACTATCCCAAGCCGGTGAACCTGGCGGTGACGCCGGACGGCAGGCACGTGTTGGTTCCGGTGCAGCAGCTGGACGTGTTGTGGGTCTTTGCGCGGCCGGGCGGGACGGTCCAGTCCATCCCCATGGCAGACGGTCCCACCGGCGTTGGGGTCTGGGTGGATCCCCAGGGTGTGACGTGGGCCGTGGTGGCGCACGAGTATTCCCCGACGCTGCGCCTGGTCCGTCCTGACGCGCCGGAGGTTGCCGCGGTGGATATCCCGGTGACCGGAAACGCCAGCGATGTGCTGGTGGATGGAAAGACCCACCGCGCGTACGTGGGCAACCACCGCATCAACGCAGTGGAGGTGGTGGACCTGGTGGCCCGAAAGGTGGTGGGCCGTCTTCCCAGCGGCGTGCACCCGCGCGCCATGGTGCTCTCCCCGGACGGGAGCAGCCTGGTGGTGGCCAACACCGGCAGCGAGGATCTTTCGGTGGTGGACGTGGCCAAGGCGGCCGAGGCGCGGGTCATTCCAAAGCCCGGCATGCCCATTGTGGGCGGGCATACGGAAAAACTGAGCGCCTTCATCATGGGCGGCAAACGCACCCGCGGCCTGGCGTGGTCCCGCTCCGGGATGGTGTTTGCCTCTGGCATGGGGCCCAACCTTGGGCCCAACCCCGCGCGCGAAGAGGTCACCATGAACGGCGGGGTGAGCGTGGTGGACCCCAAGGCCGGCAAGGTGCTGCGTCACGTGTCCATGGGGGGTGGGCTGGGAGATGGCGTGGCCTTGGATGAGGCGCGCGGGCTTTTGTTTGTGGCCAGCGTGTCCACGGGTCAGGTCATGGTGCTGGACGCGCGCGCGCTGGCCAGTGACGACGCAAAAGCGGCCAAGGCTCTGTTGGGGAAGGTGGAGATTCTGCCGCCGGCGGATGTCCCGTTGTTCCGCCCGGCCGAGGACTTTGGTGTCAACGGGCGCGCCGGTGTGGCGGCCCACAGTGGCCCGAGGGCTCTGGCGCTGGTGGACGGCGGCAAGGTGTTGCTGGTGCTCAACCGGCTGACGCGCACCATCAGCGAGGTGGATGTGCAGAAGGCGAACAAGGGCGTGATGACGGTGGCCCGCACGCACCGCGCACCGACGGGAGTCACGCAGAAGGACCGTTGGCTGGGGGAGATGGTCTACTATTCGGACATTGGAAACACGGGGATGTCCTGTGATGCGTGCCACCCGGATGGAACCACCGGTGGGGTGCTCTTCACCAAGGGGAGCCCCATGCAAATCTACCGGTCCAGCCACATGCGGGGGATCCGTGAGAGCGCGCCGTATTTCACGCCGCAGCGCACGCCGTCCCTGATGACCACCAGCACGTTTGTGCTGGCGCGCAACCGCTTCCAGAACCCCGAACCGGCCAAGACGGAGATTCACGGCCTGTCCATCTTCACCGGCCTCTTTGTCGTTCCGCCCAACCCGTACGTGGGGGCCCACGGTGAACCTCCGCCCACGCTGGAGCTGCCGGATGGGAAGACCGGACGCCCCAAGCAGGGGCTCATCCTGTTTGAAGGCAAGGGCTGCTCCACCAAGGAGTGCCACCCAGGGCCGCACATGAGCGGGGACCAGGACCCCTCCACGCGCGGAAAGTTTCTGGACGTGGGCAGCGGCCAGTTCCTCCCGCTGCGTCCCGCCATGCAGGATGCGCGCGAGGGCACCTGGCCTCCGGCGCCACTGCTGGGCGCGTGGGATCTCTTCCCGCTCTTCAATTCCGGCAGCGCCGGCTACGGCGTGGCTGAGGACGGAACGTTGAAGGTCACCCACAGTTTTGCATTGCGTGCGGTGATGGAACATCCCGGAGCCGCACGGCACGGCGCCATCAAGACGCTTACGCCAACCGAGCAGAACGACCTGCTGGCGTACCTGATGACGTTGTAGCGGGAACGGGGCGAGCTTCGGACTTCAGGGGAAGCCGGGCAGGTCGGGCTCGGGGGCCTCCTCGGTGTTGCGCGGGGCGTTGCGCTCCAGCGGTGTCACCACTTCCACCTTGAAGAGGAAGTCACCCTGCGCGTCCATGCGCATCTCCACCAGGTGGTCTCCGGGCTGGAACACGGTGACCTTCACTTCCCAGCTGCGGTCCTGGCCAATCTGGCGGAACATCTCCTCGCCGGTGGTCTCAAAACGGTGCGGCTCGGCGCAGCCGGGCTCAAACGCGGTGAGTTCCACATCCTTGCCGGGGTGGATCTGCTTCTTCCAGAGGAAGTGGAAGATGAGGTCGGCTTCGCCCTCGGTGTTGACCACAAAGCTGCGGTAGCCGGGCATCTTGATCTGGGCGTAGTTCTCGTCCTCCCCCAGGCGGCACCCGGCGGTGGTGGAACACACCGGGACCGCAGCGTCGCAGTTGTCCAGGCGTGCCTTGCCAATGAACGAATCTTCGGCGCTGAGCGCGCAACCGGAGAGTGCCAGGGTGGTCCACAACACGCCGGCGGCCTTGTTCATGGCAACATCCTCCCGCGCACCTCGGTGGTGAGCGAAACAATCCCGCCGGCGCCACCATCCACGCCGCTGTCCGTCACGCGGGACGCGCCCACGTTGCGCCGGACGGTGACGTCAATGGGCTCGCTGCGCCCAAACGTCAGCCAGGTGAGCACCGCAGAGGGCACGCCAAAACAACCATCATCCCGCACCACGCAACGCGCGGTGGCCCGCAGGTTGGGGTCCGGGTTGCCCGCGCCCACGTTGAGCTCAATGGCAATCAGGCCATCCCCGGGGCCGGCGTTCCAGCGGAACAGCACTTCCTCGGCGTTGCCCACGGCAAAGCTGCCGGAGAGATCCGGCGCGGAGACATCCACGGATGCAGGCGGGGCCAGCGGGTCAAAGTCCATGTTCACAAAGCCGCCGTCGGTGCCCAGGATGTTGACGTCCACGCTGCCACCAAAAATGGCGCTCTGGGGTTGAACAGACAACGGGCCGCCGTCTGCGTTGGACAGCGTCTGGTTGCCCACGGCCAGGCCGGTGATGTCCACGCGCTCCACCGCCAGGGACGTGCGGGTGCCCATCTGGGCGGGGATGCCGGTGATGCCCTCGCAGTTGTCTCCCAGGGACAGCGGCGTGCGGTCCTCCACGCTGAAGTTGGACACGTCATAAAAGGACGCGCCCACGGTGCCGCGGGTGGTGTTGGCCTGTTTGTCCCGGGTCTCGGTCATGCGCACCACGCCCAGCCAGGCCACGGGTGTGGCGGTTCCCTCCTCGTCCGGGAACTGCTGGCGCCCTTCAGGGAGGCATGCGGGTTCAATGGGCACATCTCTGGTGGTGCAAGCCCCCCCGCCCAACAGGCAGGTGGCGGCCAACAAACGTTTCATCATGTTCATGGAGTCCCCAGGTTTTCACCAACCAACGTAAAGTCCGCGTCCACCACATTGAGCTCGGCCACATCCGGGACCTTGGTGCGCGGCGGAATGAAGATCATGGGAACCTGCGCCACGCGGAACAGCCCTGGTCCCAGCGGCGCATCCAGGGGCGTCTGCCCGTAATAGAGGAAGATGTTGTTGAGGCCTTCCTGTGTGGCGTCACCGGCTTGCTGGCCGCCCTGGAGACGTTCCACGTCCGTGCGTTGCGCGGTGTGCACCAGCGTGATGTTGCGGATGCGCCAGTCCACGCACTGCCGCTCGGTCTCCCGGACCTGGAGGGTTTCTGCCAGGTCCCGAGGGGGCAGCAGCTCCGGGGTGACCTCCACGGTGATGCTGCGCTCCAGGTCTGGGTCACCAGCCACGCTGTCAAACGCGTGGATGGTGTATTCGCCGCGCTGGCTCACGTTGACCGCGTTGCCAAAATTGGGGCCGCCATAATTGTCCCGCCACGCCAGGGTGACCGGACCACGGCGGAAGTCCAGGTAGCTGACGCCGGGATAGGCGCGCGCGGTGACACGTTTGACGTTGACGCCGGAGATGGCGCGCGGTTGTTGGATGTCCAGCAGGCGGGACAGGCCGCTGCCACGCCCGTCATCCCGCACCAGCACGCGGTAGAGGTAGGAAAGGTCTCCCCGGGTGCGGGCGTCATTGCTGCGCGGGTCCGAATGGCTCTTGAGTTCATCCCCGTTGCGCGCGCCGTCCTGGTCGGTGTCGGTGTTGACGTCATTGGTGAGGTAGTTGGTGCCGTACAACATCTCCACCAGGTCCGGGTACCCGTCCGAATCGGTGTCAAAAAGCGTGGTGTCCGTCCCCAGCAGTGTCTCTTCACAGTCATTGAGGCCGTCCCCATCCCGATCCAGGTAGCGGCCGGTGCCGTTGGGGCGCAGGTTCATGCAGGTCAACGGGTTGTCCACGCGTTTGGGGTCCACATCAAGGTTGGCCAGGATGGTCTCCAGGTAGTCACCCAGTTCATCCCCGTCGGTGTCACGGCGCAGGGGTTCCAGGCCGCGCGAGGTTTCTTCAGCGTCAGACAGACCGTCTGCGTCACTGTCTGGCACGTGCCCGGCCACGGTGGGCTTGGCGTTGAGGTTGACGGCCAGCAGGTTCTTCATGATGAAGACGTTCTTGCTGGCGGCAAACTCCAGCTGGCGGAAGCTGACTTCTCCGACGCTGCGGTATTGCAGGTAGGTGCCACCGCCCGCGGCGGCCATGCGGGAAAGCACTGTTTGTGCCTGGCATTCATCATCCGGTGCGGTGGGGCAGCACGCGGTGCCATTGGGGCCGGGGGTGGGCGGCATGCCCGTCATGAAGTGCGCGGTATGGACCACCAGGTCCGAGCCGCCGTTGTTGACCACAAACTGGCGCATCTCCCGGACGGTGCGTTCAAACGTGCAGCCATCATCACACGTGCGCATGAAGCCGGGGCAGGTGGTGAAGCCGCCCGGGGGCGGGAGGCAGGCGTCATTGCAGTAGAAGGTGTTGGTGTCCACGGTGACGGCGCCACCATCCGCGTCCACGCCGGCATCAGCCGCCAGGGTGGGCACCGGACCAATGCGCGCGCCTTCGGAGTACAGGACAATGACGTACCGGGTGCGGGCGCGGGTTCCACGGTCTGTGGTGAGGAGGTCCCCGGTGATGAGGTTGTTGGCGCGCTCCAGGCCCAGTTCAAAGCGGCGGCGGTTGCACTGCGTCATGTCCATGCCCACGCAGGGCAGGCCGGTGCGGGTGGCCGCCTGCTGCAGCTCCACCACGTCACGGGTGTACGCATCCTGGGTGAGGCTGGCGGTCTCGCCGTCGTATTTGACAACGCTCCAGGAAATTTCGGCGGCGCCACCGTAGAGGTTGAAGACGTCAGACAGCGCCTGGGTGCGGAACTGGTTGATGGCCCCGCCGGTGGCGGTGCTTCCCATGCTGGAGACGTCCATCAGGAAGACCACCTTGACGGGAAAGCGGCGCTGCAGCGGGTTGTCACTGCACACGGTTCCGGAGAAGGTGATTTTGTCTGGCAGGGATGGCTCGTCCTTGATGCCAAAGAGGTCAGCCCGGGTGCAGGCCCATGCGGCAAGGGCGGCGCACGCCGTCAACAGGAGAATGGGTGGACGTTTGGTCATGAGGAGGCAACCCTAGCATGGGCCCAACACACCCGGTCCACGGCGGGGCGTTGAAGGCGGGGCTCCCACCCTGGGGTACATCAAAAGTGTGGAGTGCAGTCCACGCCCTGGGGCCGCCTGCGCGTCCGGACGCGGCAGAATTCAGGCTCCACCACCCCGTGCACCCAGACGGTTGCCCGCCGCCGCCGGGCTCTGGTAGCAGCAGCGGCCCTTTCCCGTGCGGGCGGCCGTGGAGAAAGGCCAACACAGCAGCAGGAGCCGGCGGTGACCAAGAGTGAGCTGATTGAGTATGTCTCCCGCAAGGCGCCCAACTTCCCCAAGCGCGACGTGGAAATCATTGTCAACACGATGTTTGACTGCATGACCCAGGCGCTGCGGCAGCGGGAGCGCATTGAAATTCGCGGGTTTGGGTCTTTTGTGGCCAAGGAGCGGCGCGCGCGTGACGGGCGCAACCCACGCACCGGGGAAAAGGTGAGCGTCCCGCACAAGTGGGTCCCGTTTTTCACCGCGGGCAAAGAACTGCGCGAGCGCGTCAACGTCTCCACTGCGCCTCTGGCGGCGGACACCGACGACGCAAGCGACGAACTGGACACGCCCACCGGCGCCGGCCAGGCGCAGGGCTGAGGCGGAAGCCTCTCCACCATGGACCGGCTCTGGGCGCCCTGGCGTCTCAAGTTCATTGAAGGCAAGGAACCGGCACCGGTGGCCACGGGGACCGGTTGCATCTTTTGTGATTTCCCGCGCAGCCACGGCAGCCCGGTGGATGACACGCATGACCGCGAACGGCTCATTGTCCACGCGCGGCCCCACGCGTTTGTCATCATGAACAAATATCCCTACAGCAACGGGCACGTCATGGTGGTCCCCCGGCGCCACACCCATGAGCTGGACCGCATGCCCCCCCAGGAGTTCCAGGCGCTTCAGGAGCTGCTGGCAGAGACGGTGGCGGCGGTGCGCACGGCGTACAACCCCGAGGGGCTGAACATTGGCATGAACCTGGGGCGCGCGGGCGGCGCGGGCATTGCGGACCACCTGCACTGGCACATTGTGCCGCGTTGGGTGGGGGACACCAACTTCATGCCGGTGCTGGCGGGCACCAAGGTCATCAGCGAGGCGTTGCTGGACTCCTACGAGCGGCTGCGGCGCGTGCTGGGGCCGTGACGGCGCGGTGGCTCACCGTTCCACGCGCACCAGCAAGGCGGGGTTGAGCAGGTCCAGCAGTGCCGCGGTGGCGGCGCGGGCGGCGTCACCGTCACGGCTCTCCAGCGTCACGCGCACCTTGTGGTCCGGGTCTCCAATGCGAGGGTAGCTGCCCAGCTCCACGGCGGGAAACCGCGCAACCACGGCTTCCAGCAGTGTGGCCAGGTCTTCTTCGTGCTGCTGGGTGTAGACGCTGCACAACGTGATGGGCACGCCCACCAGGATGTGATCCAGGGCGGCCAGCAGGCGTTCAAACAGCGCGGGGATGCCCGGCAGGACAAACACGTTGTGGACCTGCACCACGGGCACCCAGAGGCCCGGGGCGTCATGCAGCGTGGCGGGGGAGGGGATGTCTGCCATGCGCAGGCGCACCGGGGTGAGCTTGTCCCCGTAGAAGCTGGCCATGCGTGCGGCCAGCTGGGGGTGGCGTTCCACCGGGTAGCCAAAGGCCGCCGCCACGCCGCGGTAGGTGAGGTCATCATGGGTGGGGCCCACCCCGCCGCTGGTGATGACCACGTCACTGCGGGCGGATTCCTGGGCCACCACGTGCGCAATGGTGTCCACCACGTCCGGGATGACCTGGATGTGTTGGAGGTCCACGCCGCGCTGGCGCAACCGCACGCTCAGGTGGTGGGCGTTGTGGTCCCGCACCTTGCCGGAAAGGATTTCATTGCCAATGACCACGCAGCTGGCGGTGAGGGCACCCATGACCCGGCATATCCTACCAGCAACCCCGTCCCACCGGTGCTTTCCCTCCCCAGCCCTCACACCCTAAGAAGGGCGCACACCGGGGTGGAGCAGTGGCCCCCCACAGTCAGCAGGTGCGGTGGTTCAGATGGGCATGCTCAAGGGTGACCTGAATGTGATGAGTATGCCGGACGTGGTCATCTGGGTGGCCAACCGTGCACGCACCGGAAAACTCACCATCTCCCGTGGTGGCATCAACAAGACGGCGTTCATCTCCCAGGGCATGGTCATCCAGAGCGCGTCTGATGACCCGCGCGAACGTCTGGGACAACACCTGCTCAACTTTGGCTACGTCACCGAAGCGCAGCTGCAGGTGGCTTTTTCCACGCAGACGGAGACCGGCGTGCCGTTGGGCCGTGTGTTGTCCATGAGCAGCGTCCTGGACGAGGACCGGCTGACCAAGGTGCTCAACTACAAGACGCGTGAATGCCTGCTGGATGCGTTTGAGTGGGAGCAGGGCACCTTTGAGTTTGTCACCGAGGAGAACCGCAACCCGTCTTTGGATGCACCCACGCCCACGCACCTGGCGGAGATCCACAGCGAGGGGACGTCACGGCGGGCCATGTGGGAGGAGATTCGCAAGCTGTTGCCGGGGCCGCAGTACCAACTGGACGTGCTGCAGGCGGTGCCCGCCACGCTCAACCCGTTTGACCGGCGCCTGCTGGAGTTTGCGTCTTTGGGCCGCAGCATTGGCGAGATTGCGCTGGAGGTGCGCGCGCTGGACTTCCACGTGTTTGCACGCCTTTATGATCTGGCGGCGCGCGGCATGGTGCGCGCGCGGGAACCGGGGCGCGGGAGCCAGCGTCCAGCGCCACCGCCCATGCCGTTGGACATGACCTACCCGCCGGTTCCGCCCGCGGCGCGGGAAGAGCTGATCACCGAGCTGCGCAGCCGCATGGAGGCGCAGGACCTGGAGCAGGCCTACGTGGTGGCCCAGCGCGTGTTGGAGCGGGATCCCAACAACGTGGAAGCACTGGGTGCGCTTCGGGAACTGCAGGCGCGCAATGCCGGACAGCCGCGTACGCTGCACGTGGGTGCGGTGCCCCAGCTGCGCATGAGCCGCGAACAGCTGGATGAATACCTGTTGACCAGCAAGGAACGTTACGTGTTGTCCCGCATTGATGGCCGGCGCAGCCTGCAGCAAATCATCCAGGTGAGCCCCATCCAGGAGACCGAGCTGCTGAAGATCGTCGAGGCGTTCATTCAGCGCGGGTTTGTGTCCCTGTAATCCAGTTTGGTGGTGGGGTGGCCGCCCAGCTCCATGAGGGCCGCGGCGTAGATCCGCGCCAGCAGGAACAGGTGCTGGTTGGAGATGGATTCATCCGCGCCACCGCGCGTGTCTGTTTCACCGGGGAAGACCGGGCCAAACGCCACCGCGTTGGGCAGCGCCTTGGCATACGTGGTGGATGACAACGTCACGGGTTGGGCCGGTTGCGCGGTCACCGTCTCATAGGCGCGCAACAACGCGGTGACCTCGGCGCGTTTGGGGTTCACGTCCAGGGGCGGCAACCCGCTGCCGTCCACCAGCAGCGTTGCGGGCCGGCCCACGGTGCTGGCGTGACGCGCCACCGCCGTCCTCACGGATTCAAGCACCCCGTCCACGGTCATGGGTGGCGCAAAACGAACGGTGAGCGTGGCCACCCACAAACCGCCATCCCCGCGAAGTTTGTTGAGGGTGACGGTGTTGGGTGTAAAACGCGCGTGGGTCCCAGCCACGCCCAGGTACTCGCCTGCAGGGTCCGCAACGACGTGGCTTTGCAGCAGTTCCAGAAGCATGGAACCGGACGCCTCCATCTCCAGTGGTGCCGTGTTGAGTGCCGTGACCAGGAGCTCGGCGGCGCGCGCACCGGTGGTGGTCACTGTCACCTGGGCATCCAGCGTGGTCACGGTGACGCCGGGAATGGCGCCCAGGCTGGCGGCAACGGCGGTGGCGCGTAATGGTGCGCACGTGAGCAGCGCGCTGGCGGACCGTGGACCAGCCGGTGCGTCCACGGCGGAAAGGGCACACCCCTGCGTGGCGGTGGCGGGCGTCCGGCGCTGCACCAGCTTGACGGTGGCCTGGCCTTTTTCCCCCGTCACCACCGGGAAGACGCCGTCCAGCGCCATGGTGAAGTCCGGTGGCGGCCGGACCTTCTGGTGGCCCTCCATGCAGGCCCAGGAGGTCTTTTGCGCCATTCCCACCAACAGGCGCGTCACAAACGGCCGTTCCAGGCGCGAACCCGCAAATGCCGCCATGGCGGCCATGGCGGCCACCAGGGGGCCTTTCCCGTCCAACGCGCCACGGCCATGGAGGCGCCCTTCCTTCAACGCGCCGCCAAAGGGATCCACCGTCCAACCAGGACCCGGCGCCACCACATCCCCGTGGACCAGAAAACCCACGCTGCGCGTGCTGCCGGGCACGGTGGCGTCCAGCGTGATCTCCGCCGACAACGGCGTCACGCGTGTGAACTGCAGCCCCAACGCCACGGCCTGCGCATCCAGCGCGTTGAAGAACGCATCCACCTGCGGTTCGGCAACGGGCGCCACGGTGGGAAGGCGCACCAGCTGGGAAAGCAGCGTGGGCAACTGGTCTGCCAGGCGGGCGGTGAGCACCGCGGCGGTGGCCTCAAGCGGTGTTGCGCGGTGTGGCTCCACCACCTGCCGCGCCGCGGGTTTGTCATGCGGGTTGCCCTTGGGGGTGCGGCTGACTGCCGTATCCACCTCGTCACGGCTGGGCGTCTGACACGCGGTCCACAGCAGGCACGCGGCCAGGCACGGCAGCCCCGGGATGTGGCGGATCATGGTTGGCCATTGACGCACGGGGCGAGTTCTCATACAAGCCGCGGCCCCAAGTTGTGCCGACATAGCTCAGATGGCAGAGCAACTGATTCGTAATCAGTAGGTCCGCGGTTCAATTCCGCGTGTCGGCTCCAACAACCATACAATGCAACGTGATGGACCGGCCCGGTGAACAACCGCCGGACGGTTCATCATATGGACCAGGCTGGCGCGCGGGCGGGAGTTTTTGCAGCTAAAGGGACACGCACCCCATGACCGCGGCAGCGTCCTCCCAGTCCGTCCCTTTGCACCGCAGCTGGCGCCGGGCGTTGCTGTGGGCGGGTTTGTTCAGCGTGGTTCCAACGCTGGCCTGGGCCAGTGGCGACGCGCACGTGGATCCCAGCGCGCAGCTGGCGTTGTACGTGGCGCTCATCCTGGCCGCGGCCAAGCTGGGCGGTCACCTGGCGCGGCGCGCGGGGCAGCCCGCGGTGTTGGGCGAACTGATTGCGGGTGTGGTGCTGGGGAACGTGGACCTGCTGGGACTCACCGGGCTTGACGTGATCCAACAGGACCCGTTTGTGGACATGCTGGCGCGCCTGGGTGTGCTGCTGCTGCTCTTCCAGGTGGGCCTGGAATCCACCGTGGGCCAGATGTTGGCGGTGGGCGTAAGCAGCCTGTTGGTGGCGGTGGTTGGCGTGGCCGCGCCCATGCTGCTGGGGATTGGCGTGAGCGCGCTGCTGCAACCGGACAAGAGCATCTATGTGCACCTGTTTGTGGGCGCCACGCTCACCGCCACCAGCGTGGGCATCACCGCGCGGGTGCTCAAGGACCTGGGGCACCAGAACACGCCAGAGGCCCGCATCATCCTTGGCGCGGCGGTCATTGATGACGTGCTGGGCCTCATCATCCTGGCGGTGGTGGGCGGCGTCATTGCAGCGGCGGGCGCGGGCCAACCCATGGCGGCGCTGGATGTGTTGTGGGTCATTGCCAAGGCCAGTGGCTTTTTGCTGGGCGCGCTGGTGATGGGCATTCGCACCGCGCGCACCGTGATGAACCTGGCGTCCCGCCTGGACGCCGAAGGGGTGCTGCTGGCGTTTGGTCTGGGCTTTTGTTTCCTGGCCAGCTGGGCGGCCAACGCCATTGGCCTGGCGCCCATTGTGGGTGCGTTTGCGGCGGGCCTGGTGCTTGAGGAGGTCCACTTCAAGGTCTTCAAGGAGCGCGGCGAACACGGTCTGGAAGAGCTTGTTGCGCCGCTGGCGCAGTTCCTGGTTCCCATCTTTTTTGTGATCATGGGCATGCGCGTGGACCTGCAGAGTTTTGCCCGCCCCGGTGTGCTGGGGCTGGCCGCGGCACTCACGGTGGTGGCCATTTTGGGCAAACAGGTGTGTGGCCTGGCAGCGTTGGGCAAGGGGCTGCGGCGCCGGGTGATTGGGTTTGGAATGATCCCGCGTGGTGAGGTGGGGCTCATCTTTGCCAACATTGGCCTTGGGCTCAGCGTTGGCGGGGAACGGGTCATCAACCCGGAGACGTTCAGCGCGCTGGTGATCATGGTCATTGTCACCACCATGGCCACCCCACCGCTGCTGGCCTGGGGCCTGCGTCAGCCTGCGCCGGGGGCCGAGCCGCCACCACCCCTGCCGCCACCCGCTGCACCGGAGACCCCGTGAGCGTCCCGCCGTCCACAACGCCAGAAACATTGGGCCTGGACGCCGCCCCAGCCATCCAGCGGTTGGAGTGGCGCGTGGGCGGGCAGACGCACGTGCTCACGTTGACCGCCCAGGAGGTCATGGTGCAGGCCGGCGCGGCAGCGCCTCAGTGTTTCCCTTTCCAGGACATCAAACACGTCTCTGCCCGCCGGTGGCATCCCACAAAACACCTGGTGACGGCGGTGGTCCTGGGCGCGCTGGCCGCAGGCGCGCCGGCGGACAACCCGCAATGGCTGAGCGCCAGCGTGCTGGGATTTCTTGCGGTGCTGTTCCTGATGGCCACGTCCTGGCGCTTTGGGGACTTCCAGCTCAACGCCGGGACGCGCGTGTTCTCCTTCCGTCTCACCAAGGGGCACTGGGCCACCGCGCAGGCGGTGGTGACCGCCATCACCGCGTCATGTCCGGAAGCCGCACGCGTGCCGTTGCGTTTTACAGACCTCATTGTGGGCGCGGCGGTGGACCTGGTGGCGCCGCGGGAGATGTTGTTGCGCCGGTTGCGGCAACGCACGCCCGCGGCCGCGTGGGACCCCAGCCAGGAAGCCCGCGCGGTCATCCTGGGCCGGCGCATTGCCGCGTGGAATCTCTTGTTCTCCACGGTGTTTCCGCTGGCGGTGGTGGGGGCGTGGTTTGTGGTGTCCCCGCCCCAGGGCCTCAGCGCCTACACCGTGGTGCGCGTGTTCCTGCTGCTGCCGCTGAGCGTGGTGGGCCTGGTGCTGCAATCCCGTTTCCTTGCGGCCGGACGCCGTTGGATGGAACGCCCGTAGCGTGTGGGTGCGCCAGCGCCAGCGGAGATCCAACGGAGCCGGTTGACATAGTGTACTGCGGACAATATGTTGGTGTTGGAGGGACACCAACATGTTCGGACTTTCCTATCTGAAGGCACCACCCACCAGCTACGTCATCCTGTTCAAGGCCGGGAAAGCGGTGAAACAGGGCGCGGGGCTGAGCTTTGTCTACTTTGCCCCCACGTCCACCGTGGTGAACGTACCCCTGGGGTCCCGGGACGTGCCGTTTGCGTTCCAGGAGACCACCTCGGATTTTCAGCAGGTCACCGTGCAGGGCACGCTCACCTGGCGCGTGGCGGACCCGCAGCGTCTTGCGGCCATGTTCAACCACGCCGTGGACAGCCGTGGGACCTACCAGACGGATGAACCGGACCTGGTGACGGACTGGTTGACCCGCACCACGCAGGTGCTGGTGCGCGGCGTGGTGGGCAAACAGGTGTTGCGTGCCGCGCTCAAGACCGCGGAGACACTGTCCCGGGACGTGTTGTTGGGCCTGCGGGCGGATGACGGCGTCACCATGATGGGCGTGGAGGTGCTGGGGCTCACGGTCCTGGGCGTCCAACCCGCGCCGGAAATGGGGCGCGCGCTGGAGGCGCAGGCGCGGGAGGCCCTGCAGGGCCAGGCAGACGAGGCCATCTACGCGCGGCGCCGCATGGCGGTGGAGCAGGAGCGCGTCATCAAGGAGACCGAGCTGAACACCGAGATTGCCGTGGAGGACAAAAAGCGCCTCATCCGGGAAAAACAGATGGCGGCGGACGTGAGCGTGGAAGACGCGCGCGGCGTGCTGGTGGACCGGCGCGTGGCCAATGACCGCAAGGACGCCGACGGGCGGGCCTATGCGTTGGAGGCGGTGCTCAAGCCGGTGCGTGACGTGGACTGGCGCACGTTGATGGCGGTGGGGGCGGGTGGGGGAGATTCGCGGTTGATGATTGCCATGGCGTTCCGGGAGCTGGCGGAGAACGCCGGCAAGATTGGCACGCTCAACATCTCCCCGGACCTGTTGCAGTCCCTGCTGGCCGCGCCCGCCGTCACCGGCAAGAAATAGACAGCACGCGGAGGACGCCATGTTTGAAAAACTGGTGGTGGTGACCCGCAAGACGCGCCTGGCCGAGCTCATCCAGCGCTTCAACACCAACGCGCAGGCGCGCTTCTATCTGGACCGCAACGGCGGGAACTTTGGAGACTATGAGGCTGAGGACAGCGCGTACCGCAAGGCACTGGACCGGTTGATGTCCCAGGTGCACCTGGGACTCAAGGTCCAGGTCATGGACCGCGCGTTGTTGGGGAGTTTCATCTTCAGCGCGCAGGACGTGGTGGTGGCGTTGGGCCAGGACGGGCTGGTGGCCAACACCGCCAAATACGCGCTGGGACAACCGCTGCTGGGCATCAACCCGGATCCCGCCCGGTATGACGGGGCGCTGCTGCCGTTCACCGTGGATGCGGCGGGGCCTGCGTTGCAGCGGTTGTTGGCTGGGAAGGCGCGGGTGCGCCAGGTGACGCTGGCGCAGGCGGTGCTCCAGGACGGGCAGCGGCTGCTGGCGTTCAATGACCTGTTTGTGGGCGCACAGACGCACGTGTCTGCGCGGTACCAAATCTCCTTGGATGGCCGGGCAGAAACGCAGTCCAGTTCCGGCATCATTGTGTCCACGGGGTCTGGGGCCACCGGCTGGATGTCCAGCGTGTTCAACATGGCAGCGTCCTTGGCGGCGTTGGGCGGCCAGCAGCCCGTGGCGGTCCCCACGCTGGGCCCCACGGACCGCGCGCTGTTTTTTGTGGTGCGCGAACCGTTCAAGAGCCGCATCACCGGGGTGACGTTGACCGCGGGTGTGCTCCGCGAGGGGCAGAGCCTCAAGGTCACCTCAGCCATGCCGCAGGGCGGGGTGATCTTCTCAGACGGGATGGAGGCGGATCACGTGGCCTTCACGTCAGGGGCGGTGGCCAGCCTGGGCGTGGCGCCGGAACAGGCCCGGCTGGTGGTGGCCTGACCCGCGCCATGGCGCGGCGGCACAAAGCGCGCGCAGGCCGGCAACCGGTGCTAGGGTTGGACGGTCCCCATGGCGCGGATTGCTCGTCTGTTCCTGGCTTTTGGCGTGGGCCTGTGGCCCGCGCTGGGCCTTGCCGCGCCCCTCAAAGCGGTGGTGCTTCCCACCGCCGGGGACAAGCTGGCCACCAAGCTGGCGGACCAGGTGGAGTTCAACCTGGAGGACGCCGAGGACATCCAGCTGGAAGGCCGGGACTCGCTGTTGGACGTGTTGGACAAACAGGACCCGTTCCAGGACACCAAACTCTCCAATGCCATGGACAAGGCGGACCTGGACGTCCTGATACGCGTCATCAAGAGCAAGGGCAGCGCCTACGCGGTGGTCCTCTATGATGATGATGGGCTGGACGTGGACCAGTTTGATGCGGGCACGGTGAAAGGCCCGGCAGACGCCAAGGCCGTGGGTGGCAAGGCCGCCAACAAAGTCATCAAGGCGCTGGGAAACTGGGACCAGAAGCGCAAGGTGCGCCGGGAGAAACGGGACGCACAACGCAAAGCTGACGAGGAGAAACGCAAGAAACAGGAGAAGACCGCGGCGGCCAGCAACTGGGACGAAGACCCTGATGGGTTGGCCCCGCCACCGGATGAGGATGTTGTTGAACGGGGTGGCGGCGAAGGGGAAGGCCGCGCGTTGGCCGAAGAAGACCCGCCGCCGGCCAAGAAGCCCGCAAAAAAAGTGGAACCGGAACGTGCCCCGGAAAAGAAGCCGCGCAAGCCGCTGGATGAGGACGAGCCGGTGGTGGTTGCTGAGCCGCCTCCCGACGAGGGCGGTGGCACCTTTGGTGAGCTGGACGATCCAGACGAACCCCGGGACGACGCGCCCAAGAAGAAGAAGAAGGTGGTGAAGAAGCCCGAGCCCCGGCCCAAGGAGACGCGGCGCGGTGCGCTGGCCGAGGCGGAGAAGAAGGGCGCGGACAGTGGCGACGGGCCGTTCACCGTGGAGGGCTTTTTCAAGAACCTCTACACCCTCCGGGAACCGTCTCCGTATTTTGTCATCAGCACGGGACCTGAAGTGCTGGCCTGGAGCTACACCCTGCGGGAGACGGCCTTCAATGGCCGCCGCCGCGCCAGCACGTGTTCACCGGCCATCAGCCCCAAGCCGTCTTTTGGATGTGTCCCGCACGCCGGGGTGAACCTCTGGGTGGAGGCCTATCCCATCCGCTACCTGGGGTTGGAGGCCAGCGCCCGCGTTGCCGGGACGTTGTACCGCGCCGCCACGTCCGCCCAGACCGGGCGCACGGTGACCGAGCCGGTGAACTTCCTGTCCGTCCTGGGTGGTGCCCACGTGGCGGCCAAGGCGCGCTTTGTGTTCACGTTTGGTCCCCTGCCCGGTGCGGCCATGGGGGTGCGCCTGCGTGGCGGGTACAACCGCAACCTGGTGCAGCGGCAGACGCCGTTTATTGCGGTGCCGGGGTTCCATGCGTGGACGTTGGGCGGCGGCGTTGAGGCCTACCTGCCGTTGTTCCGCAAGCACCTGTCCTTTGACCTCAAGGCGGATTTTCTCCCCGTGGTGTTCTACCAGGAGGTGGCGGGAATTGCCGAAGACCCCCGCGAGCTGGCCCTCCCGTCCAACAAGACGCTCAACAATCCGGGGCGCAGCGCCATCACCATGGGCGGCCGCATGGACGCCGGAGTGCGTGGCGTGGCGTTGGGAGGGTTCCTGCTGGAGGCCCGGCTTTTTGTGGAAGGGTACGGCTCGTACTTCACCGGTACCGGCCGCCGGACAGACATCAACCTTCAGCCCATCCCGGACGGGAAAGTGGTGAACCTGACCTTGGGGCTCACCGTGGCGGTGGGCTGGATGTTCCCCAAGGGGCTGGCGCCGCTGGTGGGCAACTGGTGAAGCTCACATCAACGCGTGCAACTCGGTGGCCGCCTGGGCCAGTGCACGGGTGATTTGGAAGCGGTGCACGTTGGGGACGGTGAGCAAAAGCACTGCATAGCGTTCGGTCACAATCTGGATGGCGGTGACGCCTTCCCGACCATCCAGGACCACCAGCGTGGGCTTGAGGACGTGCGCCATGATGGGCGCCACGTGGGCGCCGGCCACCATGAGGTCATACGCAAGCAGCCCGGGGTCCAGCACGTGCTGCTGGATGCACTCCCCGTCATGGTCCACAAACACCGCGCCCCGCGCTCCAGGCACGCGTTGGCACAGCGCCTCCAGGACGGGGATGAAGGACATGGACCGCATGGGTAGCGGTGTGGATGCGGGCTTGGCAACAGCTTGCCGCACGCCTGCTGGACGGGTAACGCACCCGGCGTGACAACGTCATTTTCACCGGGCAACCCCAACTGGCATGACTGGAAGTGGCAGTTGCGCCATGCGGTACGCACCGCGGCCCAACTGCGTGAGCACCTGGAATTGAGTGCGGATGAAGAAGCGGGCCTGCGCCGCCTGGAGGAGGGTGGGCTGCCGCTCACCATCACGCCGTACTGGATGCGGTTGATGACGGGGGAAGGCCCCCAGGGGCCGTTGCGCCGCCAGCTGGTCCCTTCGGCACTGGAGTGGGAAGGCGCCAGCGGCGAGCGCAGTGACCCGTTGGGTGAAGAAGACCTCAAGGCCGCTCCCTCCCTGGTGCACCGCTATCCGGACCGCGCGTTGTTGTGGGTGACAGACCGGTGCGCGTCCTATTGCCGGTTCTGCACGCGCAAACGCCTGGTGGGCCAGGGCCCAACCCCCACCGAATCCGACGTGGGCGAGGGGATTGACTACATTGAGCGCACGCCTGCCATCCGGGACGTGGTGTTGTCTGGAGGGGATGCGCTGCTGCTGGAGGATGACAAGCTGGAGTCCCTGTTGGCGCGCCTGCGCGGGATTTCCCACGTCGAGCTGATTCGCCTGGCCACGCGCCTGGTGGCGTTTGCACCCATGCGCATCACCCGGCAGCTGCTCAGCGCGCTCAAGCCCTTCCAGCCGGTGTATTTCATGCTGCACTTCAACCATCCCAAAGAGCTGACGCGGGACGTGGAACAGGCGCTGGGCCGCCTGGCGGATGCCGGGTTCCCGCTCATGAACCAGACGGTGCTCCTCAAGGGCATCAATGATGACGTCACCACGCTGGAGACGTTGTTCCGTGGTCTCACGCGCATGCGCTGCAAGCCGTATTACCTCCACCAGTGTGATGCCATCCTGGGTGCCGGACATTTTCGCACCACGTTGGAGGAAGGCATGGCGCTCATGGACGGCCTGCGCGGCCGCGTGAGTGGACTGGCGCTGCCCACGTACGTGGTGGATGTCCCCGGCGGCAAAGGCAAGGTGCCCCTGGCGCGTGACCCGCGTGTCGTCGGAGATGACGGGCTGGTGCACATTCGCGGCAGCCTCGGCACGGTGGCCAATTATCCGCAGCCGGCCGCGGCAGACGCTGAAAGCTGACGCGTCTTCAACGCCGCCACGTCACGCGCAGCCGCAAACGCTCCAGGCCGCGCACGTTCACCAGGTCACGCCAGGCCACACCGTCCGGGGCAAGCTCCACGGTGGCCAGCCTTGCCAGCAGGCGCTCAAACGCCACCTGACCCTCCAGGCGGGCCAGCGGCGCGCCCAGGCAATAGTGAACCCCGCCACCAAAACTCACGTGGGGGTTGGGGGACCGGCCCACATCAAAACGGTCCGGGTCCACAAACACCTCCCCGTCCCGGTTGGCCCCGCCCGCCATGCACATCACCAGCTGCCCCGCGCCAATGGTGACCCCGCCCACGGTGAGGTCCTGGTGGGTCACGCGGCCCACGGTGTTGGCCGGTGACTCAAACCGCAACATCTCCTCCACGGC
>Ga0154020_10001685_pt1 | contig 27194 bp, 20 predicted proteins | sample Klosneuvirus_201_FD_109709 | JGI IMG/M metagenome (GOLD analysis project Ga0154020, IMG submission 109709) | Active sludge microbial communities from wastewater, Klosterneuburg, Austria - Klosneuvirus_20160825_MG | ecosystem: Engineered > WWTP > Aerobic digester > Activated sludge | place...
AACCGCTGGCTTATGGTGTTCCTGTTGCTGGGTGCAGGCGCGGCCGTCGCGGGCGCCGCACGACTGCCGGGCGAGGGAGACAAGACGGTCCGGGCCCGGAGCTTCATCGTCGAAGATGAGCAAGGCAGGACCCGGGCGGTACTCGACATGAGCAAGAATGGCCCGCGCTTATCCATGTTCGACGAACATCAGAAGCTCCGTACCAAACTGTTCCTGGCCCCGGACGGCCCTCTACTCGCGATGTACAACGAGAATGAGCAGCTTCGCGCTGCGCTGGTTGGTACGGCGGATGGCCCAAGCCTGGCTATGTTCGACGACCACCAGAAGATCCGCATGGACCTACACCTGACGCAGAACACTCCCTTCTTGGCGATGCTCGACGAGAATGAAAAGGCCCGCATCATGCTGGCCGTCAGCAAGGACGGCCCTGGTTTGGTGATGGGCGACGAGCCCGGTGCGGGTATCCGGATCCGCCGGCACGGGCAAGACCATCGTCGCGCTCCATCGGGCGGTGCATCTGGCTCGGTCCAATCCCGCGGCCCGGGTGCTCCTGACGACCTTCTCGCCCACGCTCGCCAGATTCCTCATGCAGAAGATCGGCCGGCTTGTCGGCAATGAACCGGCGATAGCGACACGCATCGATATCCTGCCCATTCTCGAGGTGGGCAAGCGGGTGTATACCCAGTCTCATGGCGAGCCCAGGCTTGCGGACGACGCGACGGTAAAACGGCTCATCCGAGAGGCGGCCGCGGCCGTGCCCGACCATCGATTCACCGAAGCCTTCCTGCTCGCCGAGTGGAGCGATGTGGTCGATGCCTGGCAGCTGGGCACATGGGAGCAGTATCGCGATGTCGCCCGGCTTGGCCGCAAGACGCGACTCAGTGAGAAGCAGCGACAATCGCTGTGGGCGATCTTTGAGAAGGTGCGAACCGGTCTCGCAAAGGACAACTGGCTCACCAAGGCGGGCCTGTTCTTCCACGCCGCCGCGGCGATCGGCAAGACGGGCTCCCCATTCCAGTTCGCCGTGGTGGATGAGTCTCAGGATGTCAGTGTCGCACAGCTCAGGCTACTAGCGGCCATCGGTGGCGGACGTCCGGACGGCCTGTTCTTCACCGGGGACCTTGGCCAGCGAATCTTCCAGACGCCGTTCTCATGGAATTCGCTCGGCGTCAATATCCGGGGCCGCTCTCACACGCTCCGCATCAACTATCGCACATCCCACCAGATTCGGCGTCAGGCCGATCGGCTGCTCCCCTCAGACCTGGCAGATGTGGACGGTCATACAGAACATCGTCGGGGGACCGTTTCAGTGTTCAACGGCCCCGATCCGCAAATCGCGGTAGCCAAGTCTCCGGGAGATGAGGCCTCGCTCATCGCCGCCTGGATCCGAGAGCGGCTCGCCCAAGGGATTCGCCCCGAGGAGATCGGGGTCTTCGTCCGGTCTTCCGATCAGTTGTCCCGGGCCGAACGTGCAATCCGGACAGCCGGGTGCGAATCGGTGCAGCTCGACTCCGGCGCCGAACCGACCGGCGGCAAAGTCTCCATCGCGACCATGCACCTGGCCAAGGGTCTGGAGTACCGCGCCGTGGTGGTTGCCGCCGTTGACGAGGGGGTCGTCCCCCTGGAGTCTCGCATCGAATCCGTAGCCGACGAAGCCGACCTGGAGGAGGTCTACACAACAGAGCGACATCTGCTGTACGTGGCGTGCACCCGAGCCCGCGATTACCTCGTGATCAGCGGTACCGAGCCCGCCTCGGAGTTCCTCGAAGACTTCAGGCAGGGGTAATGAACCCCGGGGACGGGCGACCCCCCGGCCATAAGCCATTTGAGGGCGGCCCCCCACTACCCCCCGGCACCTGGGCAATCGCGTGGAGCCGGGCGATTTGGCTGGCTAGCTACGGTGATCCAGGAGCCTGAAGCAGTTGGGTTGGCACTATCGCCGTCGCCGCCGCGTTTCCGACTTCGGGTGCATTGAAATGTGCATATGACGCCACGGCCGATCGCGGCCGGGATGGTGGACCGGATTGGGAGGGATGACCGGTGGGGGAGGGGTGTGACACTCCCTAGCCCAACGGCGTGGGGCTGCGGAAGCAGGGGGGCGAGAATTCCTGCGCCAATCCTTCTCGGCGAGTTGGAATCTCCACGCTTTCTCCCCCACCGAAAGCGGCGCTCCGATCCTCCATCTTTTCCGAACATACGCCAATGTCTCGGTCCCCTTGCACGTCTGCCAGCTGAGCAACTCCGCGGCAGGACGCCATGAAGGGGCGCTGGGTGGACGTCCCACGCCAATCTCCTGGCGATCGACAGCGCAAAAACAATTTTCTAATGGCTTGCAGGGGCAAAAACCGCATTCCTGCACTCCCGTGGCAGATTCTGTCACGTGTTGACCTCGCCGCATGGCTATCTGCGCCGGAATTCGCGCTCAGCGCGATTTGGGTTCGCGCCGTACAAGGAGGCGTGCCGTTTGTGATCGCAAGGGTCGGAGGGGTGCCAGACTGCCCCAACGGAGAACCAGCTTGAGCATTTCGAAGAATGACCTGACCGTGGGCGCCCTCGGGCTCCTCCTAACGAAACGAGCAGTCCTGCCTAGGACCGGTACCCGGCCAAAATGCGAGCTAGCCGATCGAAGCGGGGTCCCGTTTTTCGGCTAGGTCGACCGGATACCTGCCCAAGTGCAGGCCTAGCGGCTTGGGTGGCAAAGGAGGAAAACGCGTGACAGCTCACCCCTATGCAGACGGCGCTACCCCTGAATTGGGGACTGCGCCGGCTCCACTTTTGATCGACGCCAAGGCGGCATGCAGCCTGCTGTGTATGGGCGAACGCCGCCTTTGGGTACTGACGAACTGCAAGGCCATCCCATCTAGGAAGATAGGAAAATCAGTGCGCTATTCGCCGTCCGAACTCAAGGCATGGGTAGATTGCGGCTGCCCAACAGAAGCGGGCGCAGGCGATCGCGTACGACGGAAGGGAGCGGCATGATGAAGCCTACCGAGCAAACTCTGACAACCCTGCGAACCGAAAGTGATGCCTTGGGCTCAATTGAACACGTTGCCACTGAAGCGCACTCGATCCAACCCGAGATCAAGGCCTTGGCCGACACATCCGAGCCCGCAATAAAGCTTGACCTCCCCGTCACACAAATGGAATGTGGCAAGCATGCCCAAGCCGAGCAGCTGGTGCAACTGGCGCTGGAACTATGTCGATTAGGCCAGACCCCGAAGCGAGAGCCGTTCGCGGTGATGCGAGCGGGAACGAACGTCGCGGGGCGGTTGGGCGGTTCGGGCGGTCTATTACGCGACATCCTGGCAAGGGAGTATCACCGACGCTTCGGGAAAGTGATGAACGCGACGTCATACTCGGACGCAGTAGCAACACTGCGCGGCGAAGCGCTCGAAGCGCCCACCGAAGCAGTGTACATCCGTGTCGGTCCATACCGCGAAGGGATCGTGCTGGACCTTGGCACGGCAGACGGCGCCGCCGTCGTTGCAGACGCGCAAGGATGGCGAATCGTGGAGCGCTCACCAATCTTGTTTCACCGCACGGCCCTTATTGGGGTTCTTCCCCGACCCATCCATGGTAGAGGGCTCGACGCGCTGCGCCAACTCCTTAACGTGACTGATGAGACGTGGCCGATTCTGCTGGGATGGATGGTTTCGGCATTGATCCCGGACATGCCTCACCCGATCCTGATGGTGGGTGGCCTACAAGGTACCGGCAAGAGCACTACGGGGCGCTTCATCTGTGGAACGTTTGATCCGTCCGACGCACCGACCCGATCGCAACCTCGCGATCCGGAAGCATGGGCAATGAGTGTGGCGAACAGTTGGGCTTCGGTGATCGATAACGTGTCCAGCATTCCAGATTGGTGGTCGGATGCGTTGTGCAAGGTGGTCACCGGGGATGGCTGGATACGACGAACGCTCTATTCTGATGGTGACGTTTCGGTACTGAGTTTCCGGCGAGTGATTGCGTTGACGAGCATCGACGCCGGCGCTTTGCGGGGTGATCTTGGCGAACGCCTGTTGTTGGTGGAACTTGAACCCATCGCACCGGAGCACCGACGAACCGAGCAGGCCCTCAATGAGGCATACCGAGTGGCGCACCCTGAGATCCTGGGTGCGTTGCTTGACCTGTTGGCCGCCGTGTTGGGGCGGCTTGCCTCGGTGCGCGTGCCCAAGTTGCCACGAATGGCTGATTTCGCCCGCGTTCTCGCTGCGGTCGATGCGACCCTGGGCACAGATTCTCTCACCCTCTATGCGGAACAAGGGAAGCGAATTGCCGGGGAAGTTTTGGACGCCGATCCTGTCGGTGAAGTGGTCGCGACGTGGGTGCGCACGCACGGAGATTGGGCCGGTACAGCCAGCGCCCTGCTAACGGCCCTCAAGCCGGAAGGTGCCGGACGCGAATGGCCACGGAATGGGCGTGGTATGGCGGCAACCCTGAAACGTCTTGCCTCCGCACTGGAACTACAGGCTGTTCGTGTTACGCCGCCTGGTCCGACGGATCACACACGCGTATATCGGCTGCAAGCAATCGCCCAATCCGCCCAACCGCCCTGTTCATCCCCTGATGCGCTGGCATTGGGGTCGAACGGCTCGGCGGTCGATTCTCCCACGACGGCCGACCCCTCGGACGATCGCCCGACAGGAAGCGCGGACATTTTGTGCGCGTGCTGCGCTCCCGGACGGTCGGGCGATCCGGGCGATTCTCGCGCAACACTGAATGACAACGGCGGTGGGGACGGGTGCGATCCTTGAATGCGTCGGACAAGCTCGCCTCGCACACCGAACCCGGTGGATCGACGACGCGGAAGAATCACCGTGAGATAGTTGCCATACGGCAACGCATGGAGTAGGCTCTCGGAATGGGACAACTGACGAAAGCCATTCAAGCGGCTGTGAAGGCGAGCGAGCGAACTCCCTACGCGATCGCCAAGGGTGCTGGCGTGGCCCGTAGTCAACTGTCGCGGCTGCTGAGTGGTGAACGCGGTTTGAACTCGGAAACGATCGAGAAATTGGCCGAACACCTGGGGTTGGACATCGTGGTCCGCCCAAAGCGGACACGGAAGGGAAGGTAACGCATGGCACGCAAGCATCGAAGCAAGGGCACGGGTTCACTGTTTCGCAAGACCGCGACCGGACCTTGGATCGCGTCTTGGTACGCCCACGATGGGAAACGTCGTGAGCGTTCAACGCATACCACCGACCACGCAGCGGCGGTGCGCATCCTGACGAAACACGTTGCGGATGCGGCCTTGCGGCGTGATCTTGTGATCGATCCCCGCGATGACCGATTCGCGACGGAGGGGCGGCGGCTGCTGACCGACCACGCCGCCGCGTATATCGCCCACTGTCGCCACGCCGGGCAAGCGCCCCACCACATTGATCAGAAGGAAACTCAACTGAAAGCGCTGATCGTGGGGAGCAAGGCCTCGCGGTTGGCCGGCTTGACCGCCGATGCGCTGGAACTCCACTTGACCGCGGTAAAGGCCCGCGGGCTGTCGGCCCGGTCGGTGAACTTCGCCCGCCAGATAGCGGTGGCGTTCTACGGCTGGTGCGTCAAGACCGGGCGGGCGGAATCAAACCCGCTGCGGGTGGTGCCCAAGCAAGACGAAGGCCGCGACCGGCGGCGCGTCCGTCGCCCGCTGACCGATGACGAAATGACCAGGCTGCTGGCGGTGGCCCGTGAGCGTGGGCGGGATGCGTGGCATCTGGCCGCGGCGTTGGCCGGGCTGCGAAAAGGCGATTTGCAACGCCTGACCTGGGGCGACGTGAAATTCACCGAGTCCACCTTGACGATCCGCAACGGGAAGTCCAAGCGGGTGGACGTGATCCCGATGCACTCACAATTGGCGGAAGCCCTGCGGCGGCGATCGGAAGCGTTCCCCGCCCTTCCGTCGGTGCGGGTGTGGTCGGACACCGTGGGCGACATGACGCGGATAAAGGACTTTCTGCGGGCTGGCATCGCCCGGCGAGTGGGCGTGCTGGACGCTGAAGGGAAGCCGGTGAAGATCGGCAAGGGCAAGCGGGAGCGGGTCAAGACGCGGATCGTAGTTGAGGATGACGAAGGCCGAGTGATCGACCTGCATGCTCTGCGGACGACGTTAGGGACGCAACTCGCCCGCGCAGGCGTGACGCCCCAAGTTGCCCAAAGGATCATGCGGCATGGCGACTACCGGACCACGTTGCAGCACTACACCGTGTTGGGGCTGACGGACACGGCCGCGGCGATGGACCGCCTACCGGGCGTTGCCCACGAACGGAAGGGGGAAGCCGCCGCGACAGGGACCACGGACACGGCCCCAATCGCCCCCCAGCTATTCTGCCAGCAGTTGGCGCGCGGAACGGGGCAAAATCACGCGGCATCGCGCGGTGAATCGGCGCGCGGTCGCGGCCGGACTGGAAACGAAAAACCCCAGCAATCGCCGGGGTTCTCACAAGATTCGGCCGAAATTCCACCAAAGCGGGCGAAGGGATTTGAACCCTCGACATTCAGCTTGGAAGGCTGAGCCTCTCGGGCTCTAAGTGCCGCAGATGCCCTGGTTTGGCGAACTCTCGATCCGGGTCGGGAGCGCCCGTAGGAGCAGAAAGACCGCACTGGATGGCCCTCGGTGGCACGGTGAGGCACGCGCTCGCTGCCGTCCGCGGTGATCCACCGCTGACTTTTTCCGGCGCGGAGCACCCGTTCACATACTCCCCACATTTTGATGACACCGTTCCGGACCTCAACTCCTCGCATGGGAACTGAACAGCTGGAAGCACTTCCGCTTAGGAAGCTCGAACAATCGACCTCGCTCCCCAATGGCGTCATGCAACCTGCTGCCTAGTGTTCCTGTTCGCAGAGCGATTCCGCGTCGCATCAGAACACCGGCCGCCGTTGCGTCGCAAGCTGGATCCCAAACGCCGAGATGCCATGATCTACGAGTAACGTCCATGCGGCCATGGGATAACATGTCTCATGGGAAATGTCAAAAAGCGTCGCTCGCGCAGCACTCGAGGGAAGGCAACTCGACTTATCGAGATAAAGCACCCGCAAAAGACAAAACGCGAGTCTAAACAGTCCACGCCACCAAACGCACACGAAAAGACTATTCTGATCGTTGGTGATTGGGCGGTTGACGAGCATTGGGTGGTTGGGCAGGAGCGATCACTCACAGCAAGCCGGCGCGGCGACGTCCACTACCACGCTCTGCAACGGCCAACCAGCACCGTTGAGACCCTGTGCGGCGCGGGTCTAACCGCGTCTCTGCTGTACTTGGCTGCGGCGTCAGGGGCGGATGCCGGCACCGGACGTCTCTGGCAGGTCCACGGAATTGGGGCCTGGCATCCAGAAGATGCGGAGGCGATGACGCGATTGCTTGATCCTTTGACGACGATGGGTGCTACGCCCTACCGCGTAGCAAAACACGCTCCAAGTCCAGGTGACCCCCCGGATGGCGTTCACTTGCACAACATCTTGCGGTGCATGACGGAAGACGACGCTCGACGGTGCGACAAGGATGCAAAGAAACCGGAAGACGTCTGGTCTACGGCACGGATGATTCGCGTGTATCGCAGCGGCGGGTCCGAGCGCGTTCGTCTCATTCAGAGACTCGACTGGGAGGTGGTGGGCGGTCACAACAACCTTGGGGAGCTGGCTTGGGTCGATTCAACGAAACAGTATGACTCTCTGCTTCGCGCCGCGACATCACCCAGCACCATGCCAGTTGCGCCCAACGCGATCGTCATCAAAGACTTGTTGAAAGGCGTCGTCTGCGAGGGGATGATCAAATGGCTGGTCGAACAGTATGGCCACTTCCGGCCACGTTGGTACATTTCTTCCAAGAAATGGCAGCCGCGCTGGCTAAACACTCTGCGAGAGACAGGGCAAGATGTGCGCATCCTCGTTGTCCCGCAGGTAGCCGCCGAGGAGGCAGTGCGACAGAAAACCGTTGGTGCGTGGACGATTGCCGAAGGACTTCCCTCAAGCAAAGCTCTGGCGTGCATTGAGAAGTTGGATGTTGCGGTAAAGAGACCGAAAGGGGGAATAGCAGACCACCCACGGCTAATTGTCGCGCTACCAGATGGAATGCGTGTGGTTGCAAAGTCCACGGAATCCTCTGGGGACAGCAACCTCTACGTTGCTCAAGACCCCGGCCGAGAGCCGTACCACGTGGGCGTCCCGATGGCAAGTGTCCTGTTTTCAGCCCTTGTCGGATTGGACCTTCACGATGAGGCGGCTCGACCTTTGCACAAGGAGCTTCTTTGCAAAGCGATGGCATTCACGCGATCTTGGATGCAACACGAATCGGGCAGGATTCAGTCTGCCGCGACTTGGGAGCCCAGCAGGGAGCCAGCCCTCCGAAGCTTCTTCGACCCTCAACATCCCAGCACCTCGTCATCAATCCTCTCGTTGCGGTGGGACCGCGAATGTGAGCTTTGGGATGAGGCGCGAGATCCAGAGGGATTCGGCATCCTCAAGTCGGCCCACAGCCCCCGCATCGATCTATGGCGCGCAATGACGGATGTTGACGAATACGTTGCTCTTGTGCCAAACAAGCGAGAATCCATCAAAGAACTAAAGCGGCAAATGGAAACGTTCAAGAAGGTCCGCCCCGAACGGAACGTGTCGATGATGCTGATAGCCGAACCGGGATCGGGGAAGACCCATCTCATGAGTCGGCTCGCGCGCGCGATGGGCTTTAAGCTCATGCCGTTCAACATCACGCAGTTGCTTTCGAAAACCGATCTGCTCGATTGCTTCGACACAATCGCCTCTGAGCAAGCATCGATGCATCCGGATACGCCGTTCATGGTTTTCTTTGATGAAATTAATTCAATGCTTGGCAACAGTGCCGTATTCGACACGTTCCTCGACCCGCTTGACCAACGCACATACATTCGAGCTGGAAAGAAGTTCCATCTCCGGCCATGTGTGTGGGTGTTTGCCGGCACGGGCATCAACCGTCAAAATCGGGAAACCAAGGCATCAGATTTTGTTTCCCGCCTTACCACACCACCGATGGAGTTCAACGATTCTGAACAGCGGATTCTGACCCGAGAAGAAAGAACCACAGCGACATTGCCACCTCGCGGATCGCGCAAACGGCATGTATTGGCGGATCTGGAGCGTGTGTATGTTGGCACCTCGCTCGTAAAGAGCATATTTTCCGAGGTGCGATCGATTTCTGATCATGTGCTTTCACTCTTCAAGAACCTGCGACCAGACGTCACGTTGCGTGAGCAAGAACGAATGATTCGGACCTTCCGGAATATTCGACAAACGGCTATTTGGGCGTCAAATGTCCCCAATGACATCGTTGTAGACCACTGCACCCGCGATTTCTTAGCCACATGGAAGAGTTGGGAACACGGCCGGGTGAAGCGCGCGACGGAGATGCAGGTCCACATTGGACTTCGCCCTTCTGACAGCTCGGAGTACACCAACAGGGAACCTGACGCCAGGATCGTCAGGATCGACCGTCGACGTTCAAGTTCATCAGAGACAGTTCAACTAAGCTCCTGATCAGTGTCTGCTTGTATTGCGTTGCGCGGCAATGAGATGGCACTTATCGCGTTTTCGGCATCGATCACTCGGCTTCCCAGTGGTGGTTTCGTCGGCCCACGGCACGCTCAGGCCTCTGGCACTTTGTGGCACGCCATTTCAAAGTCCTCAGCCTCTCGGGACCAACTAAGTCAACTCATCGAGCCGAGCGAGTTCGCCGCTATTGGCCGGATATTCGCCGCGGCTGCCGTCGGCCCACCGAACACGAACAGATTCGAGTTCGCCGCCCAAGCACCGCCAACTCTCAACTTCACCCTTTTCGCTCTGGGGTACCCGCTCCACTGCAGGTGGTCGAAAGTCCGGGCAGAACACGACCCGGAGACCGGCCTTCATGTCCTCCAAAACGTAGTCGCGATCGGGACCACGGGCGCAGGAGATCTCTTCGGTTAGCCTGTGCTCGAGTTCCATGCACCGGATTGAGCGGCGGGCCGCGATCTGGTCGGCTTCGCTGAGCCGGTCGAACGGGACCAGCGCATCATGAGTTCGGTCCTCGACGCAAACCCGGTCGCCGTAGCGCCAACCTTTGGACTTCATCCGCTCACACCAGAGCCGATGCGCGATCGCCGCGATCTGGTCAAGAGCAGTCCGATCCAAAGTGAAGTGGTTTCGCATTGCGGGCTCTCCTTGATCCACATCGCTATGGAACTGATTTTGCCAACTGCCCCCGAGCCCACTCCCTCCACCGCTCACTCTCGCCGGCCATCGCGATCTCGCGAAGCAGCGCGTGTGTGTTTTCGTCAGATCGGCCCGACTTCACCTCCAACCGCGCCTTGCCCTGCATCGCCGGCATGTACTGCGTGCAGACTTCGAGCGCCGACGCGTAGGCGCTGAGGGCGTCATCGACGCGGCCCGCCTTCTCCAACGTCAGCGCGAGGTTGACGCGGGGCTCGGGGTTGCCGGGCGTGAGCTTCTTGGCCCACTCGAACTCCTCCGCCGCGGAGTAAAGCTCACCCCGACGCAGAAAGAGGATTCCCAAGTCGTTGTGCGCGGGCGCAAAGAACAAGTCGGCTGTGAGCGCCTCGCGGAGCAGAGACTCGGACTTGGCGGGGTCGCTGTCGAGGCAACCAACCGCCTTGCGAGTAAGTTCCTGAGCTTTGACGGTGTCGCGCGAACCCTCGGTCGGCGGGGTGTAGGGACCGTGCGCGCTCGCACACCCGGCGATCAACGCCAGCCCCACGCTCAAGGCAACCACCGCACACGACAACAAGGCGCGGATCATCGTGGACCTCCTACAAAGCCCGGCCGGGGACGATCTCTATATAGGGCTTCAAGCGAGATGACCGACCGGAGCGGAAGGTCCGCGCCGGGTGTGCCTACGCCCGAAGGCCCGACATCCAACGAAGACATGGTCCATGTGGGCTCGCTGCTACGCCAGGCGTCGAGGAACTTGCCAAGCTGCGGCAGCGTGACGCCCGAGAGTGTCAGCGTGGCCCGCTGACGAAGGACGCCCTGATCGGAGGATTCAGATTCGGGAGAGAGGCTTTGCATCGCCGAACTGGAAAGCCCCGCGCGGGAGAGCGCCTGCGACACTCGTCCGGCAAGGCCACCCTCCGGCTTCAATGGGAGCTTGGATTCCTGGGCGGAAGAGCGGAGTTGTTTCAGTTCAGTGGCCTGTACGCGAAGCATGGCAAGCGACTCGCGGGCCTGGTTGCGTCGCGACAATGCGCCCGAGGCGCGGTATCCCGACACGGCCAATACGATCCCGGCAAGCAGGTAGAGCGCGATGTGCTTCATGGCGCGGCCCTCCGTAGTTCCAGAGTGATGCGCGTGGACTTGTCCACGCTGACGATCCGAGGCTCTTCAATCTTCCAGCCATCTGGCGGTTTGAGGGCCGCGATGAAGGTCGCGGGATCTCCGAGCACCAGAACGGACACTGAAGCCGAGTCGCCCGCGGCGAGCATGGCTTGGGCTTTGGCGGGCACCTGAATAGGCCAACGACCAAGAATCGACGCGATGACGAGCGAGGCGTCAGGCGGCACCTTGACGGTCAAGGGCGCAGACTCCCGTCGCTGCTTGAGCTCCATCGCCAGGTCATCGCGCCCCCAGCCGAGCGAGGTGGAAATCGGAGCGAGAGTGGGCAGGGCCGCGGCGTTGCAGCGGTCCGTTTCGGTGTTCCACGCGCGGGCGCGCCGTTCGAGCCCGACCGCGACGAAAATTGCGGCAATGAGTACCGCGGCTGCGGCACGAAGCCGACGGTGTTGCCGCGCGACTCTCTTTGCCCTAGGTTCAAACGACCCGACCAGCATGTTGAACCGTGCGGGATCGATCCGTATGCCCACCCACTCCGGAATCTCATCGGGCGTGAGCGACTCGCTCGTTCCGGCCGCGGCGGTGATCTCATCTTTGAGCGCTGCGCACACGAGCAGCCGGTCTTGATCCAGGGGAGCGCCTACGGCAAAGACCTGCTCGGCACTCACCGGCAAGTCATCTTCTAAGAGCGGCCAGAGCCCGTCGGGAATCGGACCAGCCTTGACGCCACGCGCCTCGATGATGGACCAAAACACACGGTTCATGATCCCTCACCCGTCTTAAGGGATAGGGTGCGTGTGACGGCGCCATCACGCAGAGTGAGAGAGGCAGGCTCGACTTTGTCCACACTGCGACTCCCGATCTTTTCACCCGAGCCGACCACAAGGATCTTGTCGGCATCAATGTCGTACACCGCGGCCTTGTATGCGCCCCCTCCCACCCCTCCCCCAGTTTCATGGATGATTGCCAGGAGCTGGATGCGCAGGGGCGGCGGGGGCGCTGCCGGAGATGGTGGCCCAGGCAGCGGAGGCGGGGCCGGCTCAGCTACCCAGACCGGAATGCGGAACGCGGCCATATCTAGGGCGGCTACCTCCAGCGACTTACCCGGTTCGGAGGGCCTGTTCGGCTCAGGTTCGACGACCGCGGGGGTCACGGGCCACGCGGCAAAGCCTGCGCACAGCAGGAGCGACGCGACCAACGCCGCAATCCGCGCCTTCGTGTCTCCATACCCATGTTCCCCGTTCTTCACGCCTGCTCCTCCACCGCTTCAACTACGCGGTTGACTTCCTCGGTGGTGGTGAAGCCGCGGCCGATGAGGTCTTCACCCGCTGCGCGGAGGCTGACCATGCCCGACTGCTGAGCTTTCTCCTTGATCTGGACGGCCGAAGCGCGGCTCCCGACCAGCTCGCGGAGCGCGGAGTCGAGTATGAGCAGCTCAAACACGCCCGTTCGGCCCTTGTATCCGCTTCCCAAACACGTTTCGCACCCTTTGCCGGCGCACTCGCGATGAATCGTGCGGACCAAGCGCTGAGCGAGCACCGCCGACAGACTGGATGCGACCAGGAACGGTTCGACAGACAGGTCGATAAGTCGTGCGATGGCGCTTGCGGCATCACTGGTGTGGAGCGTCGAGAGCACGAGGTGCCCGGTCAGCGACGCCTGTACCGCGATGCGAGCGGTTTCCTGATCTCGAATCTCGCCGACCATAATCACGTCGGGGTCCTGCCGGAGGATGTGCCGAAGACCCGCCACGAAGGTGACGTTCTTCTTGGGATCGACCTGGGTCTGCGAGATGGAGAGTCGGTGCGTTCCTTCACTAAACCCCGCCAGGTCGTACTCGACGGGGTCCTCGATCGTCATCATGTTCAGCTCGCACCCGTGCGAGCCCCCGCCCGCGTAGCTTGCGCTCAGCCAGGCCAATGTGGCGTAGAGGGTGGTGGTCTTGCCGCTCCCGGTTGGGCCCGTGGAGAGAACGATACCGCTGCTGCGGTTGGCCTGGGCGAGGTAGCGCCGTTCGATGTCGGGACTCATTCCCAGGGCGGCGAAGCTCTTGAGGTGGGGTGACCGCGCCGGGTCCAGAAGGCGCAGGACTATCCGCTCCCCGTACGTGCTAGGTAGAACGCTGACGCGGAGATCAATCCGGCGGCCTCCATTCTGTTCCGCACCCCTTCCGCCACCGATCGTCACCGTCGCGCGACCATCTTGGGGGGCGCGCTGCTCAGCGACATCCAGACGAGCCATGATCTTGACACGCGATGCGACCGAGGCAGCCACGGTCCCGGGAAGCTCGCGGGCTGTGTGCAGCACGCCGTCGAGACGGTAGCGGACGAGCGTGCGGCCGCGCACGGGCTGCAAGTGCACATCACTGGCGCCCTTAAGCAGCGCCTCAAACAGGATGAGATCGACCAGCCTCACCGCCGGGGCCTTGCCGTGCGTGGAGAGCAAGTCGCTCTCGGCCTCGCGGAGGGCGCGGTCGAGGTCATCGCCGATCTCGGCATCCACCACTACCTCGGCTTCCCCGGACACCGGGTCGTCACCGGTGTCACGGTTGGCATACGCGACATCGATGGCCGCGGCAATGTCTTCGGCGGAACCAATCTGGGTCGTAACCGGTCGCGCCAGCGCCACGCCGACGTTGTGCGGAATCCAAGGCTTAGTGCGGTCGGCGATTCGGAGCGATTCAGATTCGCCGTTCCAGCCGGCGCTCAGGATAAGGTGCCGCCGCGCGAACTCGTGGGAGATCGTGCGCAGGAAATGGGGCGAGGCCTCGCCGCGTACGAGGCCAACTGGAACGGGCTTTGCCTCAATGGTGCTCACCGCATCACCTGCGGCTCAACCACCGGCCAGCCGCCATCGATGCCAGCCTGCGGGGCTGCTACGGCGCTGATGTACTTGAGGTCCTCATAGCCCTTGGCCCGGAGGATGTTGGCGCGGATAAAGACATAGAAACGCGAGTGCGAGGCGGTGTTGGACCGACTTTTGAACAGTTCACCCAGGACCGGGATCGCGCCCAGGCCGGGGACTTGGTTGGTGGCCTTGCCCTCGGAGTTCAGTTCGATGCCGCCCACGACGACGGTGTGTCCATCGGGCAGGCTGGCGACACTCTGCAGCTTGTTCTCCTGGCGCGGCGGTGGAAGGGAATCGTTGGCCGCGGCCCCGACGAAAGCCGAGAGCGATACGTTGTAATCCAGGAGCAAGTGATCGCCGCTCCCGCTGGTAGTGCCCCCTTGAATCTGAGGCTTGAGCGAGATCTGAGTGCCCGCAGGCTTGGAGCCGCCGAAGCTCGTGGTGGTCACCGTGTTGGATGCGTTGGTGCTGGCGAAGGGTTGCTCTAGGACCGAGTCGAGCGTTCCCTGCTGGTTGTTGGTGACCAGAATCCGCGGCATCGAGACCGAGCGGCCGTTGTTGAGGGTCTTGAGGGCCCGGAGCACGACGGAGAAGTCGCCGGGGTTGAGCACGGTGCCCGTGAACCCCAGGCCGTTACCGGCGGTGACATTCCCGTTTGCATCCCGCGTCGAAAGGCCAAACAGGGACGCAACACGTGTCCTGGTCTCCCCGCCCGAGAGTTTTTCGAGCTCAACGCCGAGATCCAGGGTCTGGCTATCGGAGAGGCTGACGATGAGGACCTCCAGCATCACCTGGGGCTGGCGGACGTCCAGAGTTTGCAGCAAGGTTTCGATCTGGGACAGGAGACGCGGCTCCCCCATCGCGATGAGCGTGTTGGTCCCTTCGTCCGCGGAGAGCGAGACGTCGGAGCCCGCGCTCTTGGGCGCAGCGCCGGGTAGATATGGACTTTGAGTCCGCGGAGCGAAAGGGACGCTCGGATTGGAGCCTCGCTCCGGTTGGACGAAGCTGGAAGAACCAGCGGCCGTTGTGGGCTGTACCGCGCCGGGCGGTGCGGTCGTGGGCGGCCAGGCGGTTGTTCCCGTCGATCCCGAGCTATTGGTCGCCGTGTTGATAGGCGTGCCAGCTTCGGCAGCCAACATGCCTGATTGAATAAGCTGGTCCAGAATCGACTGGATCTCTCTCACCGGCCGGTTGCGAATGACAAAAGACCGCATCGGTCGCCGAGGCGTCCCCGGCGTCAAATCAAGCCGCTCGATCAGGGCTCTGATTTGTTCATGCTGCGCCGGCGTCGCGGTGATGATGATCGAGCCCGTCAAGTCATCGATCACCAACTTCCAACGGTCGTCATTGGCGATCTTGATCGTTTGCTCGACAAGCTTGGCGACATCCTTCGCAGGGAACACCTTCGGGGAATAGGTGACGGTGTCAGAGCGGTCCCGCTTGTCCAGACTGGCGATGAGATCCTTCCAGTATTGAGCGCTCTTGGATTCGCACACCAGCAACACGCCCGAGTTGTCGGGCAAGGGAAGAATCTCGCCACTCAGCTTCTCGCCGGACAGGAGTTCGCGCTTGGCGGCGACTTGGGCAGCCAGGGTCGCGATTTGCTGCCCCGTGTAGTTCCGCACGGGGACCTCTTCGGTCGTGATCTGCCCCGCGGCGATGTCGAGCAAGTCGATCAGTGAAAGGGCTTGCTCGACGCGCGGAGAAGTGTCCGCGATGAGGATCAACCCTTCGACACCTTCTTTGAGTACGATCGCAGAACCGCCGGGCTTTGATAGAACCTTGGATATTGCCTCACTCAGCTCCTTGACGGGCCGGTGCTTGCTTCGAACCGCAGCGACACGAAAGCCAGCGATGGGCTCCCCTGCTTGGCCACTCTCCGCAACACCTCCACTGGCGGCCGCATCCGCCAGCTTGACGACGGTGTACGCCGATCTGCCCGGCACGCGAACAGTTGAGAACCCTCGTGCAATCAGCACCCGGTTGGTGAGCGTCCACAGTTCTTCGTCCGAAATCCCAGCTTCCAGCCGCAGCGTCACCTGGCCCAACGCCTTGAGAGCGGTAGCGTCGTACTCGATGTTGAGCTTGAGCCGCTGAGAAGAGAGATCAACGAGTCGTGCAACGTCAACTTGTCCCGACAAGTCGATTGAAGGATTGGAACGAGGAACTTGGGCGAGCGCCACCGACGCCGTCAGGAGTAGCGTCTGAGCGTACATCCACCACGCACTCAAAGGGCTCGACGGTCGATTCATGCGCGGTATCCTCACGCCCCTCGCCACATCTTCGATCCGATAACTACTGCCCGAACGCGGCTTGGATCGCCGGGAGCTGGGTGCTGATTGCTTGGGAGGCAGCAACGACATTGGAATTGGCACGGGCCGTTGCAAGTCGACCGCTGGGCCCGCTCGGCAATGTCTTGCCCAGCCGTGTCGCTCTTCGCTCGAGGGTCAAGTCCGCCTGTAGCTGCATCCACTCATCCGCCGTCCGGGCGACTGCCCAGAACTCCGGCGGCGTGCGATAAGCGCGTCCTTCGCGAGACGCTGCCAGGCGCTGGGAACACGCGCTCGTCAAGCCGGCTGCGGCCCGATTGGTCACCGCATCACCCGCATCCTTGACACTTTGGTGGCTGGCACGAAGCTGGGCCTTCGCGGATCTGAGTTGCGCAACCAACGCGGAATTGGTCGGGTCCTGCCGCACCTGCTGACGCAGCTGTGACACCTGACCTGCCACGTCCGAAGCGCTCGCTTGTGCATTCACAAGCTGGGCCTGCTCCGTTGGAGCTTGATCGATTTGGTTCAGCGCGGACGCAGCGAGCGTGGCATTGGCGCCGCTGGCTGCAAGCGTCTCCGGCGTGATCCCGGATTGGCGGGCGACGTCGGCCACGGGTGGATCGTCGAGATATCGCGATGACACGCTCGACAACTCGACCCTGGATACCGCGGCAACGATTGGCTTGCCTGCCGAGGAAGAGGCGACCATGAGCATTGCGACGTAGTGCAGCATACGAAACCTCCGTGATTGGCCAAGAGCAGCATACCTGCTCATAGTCCCGGCTGCAGAACTTTGAATGGCTTCTCAGTGGCCGAGGATCGAACCACCCAGAAATGGGTATTCGCATTCCGTTTGCATTTTTGATTGGTTGACGGTGCGCGCGGCGCTAGTCACGTCCCGTGTCGCGCTCGCTGAGAGGTCAATCGCACAACTATGGGTATGGGCGTCCGTCAGGCAGCGAGCGAAGTCCAAACGTCATGTGAAGAGTTTGTACTCAGTACGGTGTCGCGCGCCGCGCTCAACGAGCGCTGACTTGACAACACATCGCTCGATCGCCATTGTGCCTCGACTCACACGAGGAGCTTCGTCATGCACGCCACGGCACGCATCGGTCGTCTGCTCGGGATGTTCACGCAAACTCGGATGCGTGGTGCGCATATGCAAACCTTCGCGCAGCGCCACAGCATGGCCGCGCGTCGGTTTCTGATCATTCTGACGGTGCTCACGGTTGTTTGCCGTCCGTCACACGCCCGAACGGTGCCAGTTCATCTGCCATTCGAATCGGTGATGCGCGATGTGCAACTTCGGTACAAGTACTTTCACAGTGGCACCCTGACGTGGCCGGGTTGCTGCTTCGGGTCGGGCTCAAGCTCGCCGGGGGCCTACCCGGCCGATGGGTACTACGGCGACTACGTGAGCCGTGCGTGCGCCGTACGGATGACCCAGTCGCTCGTGGATGGACTTCGGGCCGCGGTTTCTTCTCCCGGAGTCTGGCTCCGTGAAGACTGCTGGAACATTGAAGGTACAGCACCCCAAGACGTCAACGATCCCAATAGCGGACCGGTCTTTCACTTTCTCACCGCCGAGGACCTCCGCATTCCGTCTTCCGTCACCGTTGATGTGACCAATTACATGTATTGGTTTTCTGTGGTTCAGTCTGGTGTTCAAAAACTGAGTCATACCTACCAAAATGTCGGGCAGTCCAATATCGCGGGTGCGCACGGCGTTGGTTCTTCAAACAACCAGGCAGATTGCCCTACGGCGCGAACAGCGGCGAAGGGACTTGCCGAAAGCGATTGGAATGCGAATAACTGGGGCGATGAAGTGATCGCCGGCTTCGTCATGTGGGAAACGCTTGGCACCGCGGAAACAGGCCCCGGCGTCTGGAAGGCCGACGCGCAGCTCATCAATAACCGTGGAAAGTTGACCGTCAATCTGTCCAGTCAACCTGCGGATCTCGTAAGCGGATGCACCACTACGATCTATCTGGCCCTCGGCCACTATCAAGACGGCGAGTCGAATTACCCTCCCGTTGGAACAGATCGAAAGTTCCACTTGTACGACACGCACTCTGGCTTAAGCGATTACGAATCTACAATGCTCGCGGGAACCCGGACCGTTCTTACCATCCCTTGCGAAGCAAACTGCACTACTCCTCCAGACACCGGTTTCCTGGTATGCAAGGAAAAGGGCTGGTTCCGAATTGGGCAGGTCGCCATTCTTGCTCTTGAGTTTGATCATGACCCTAGCACCAGCACTTCGTGCACAGGACAGCGCCCAGCGATTCCGCCGATCAGGACGACAACCGGGTCGAGTACAGCGGGGAACCACGGCGACAAAGGTAAGGCCGATCCTGGCGTTGGCTCGGAAAGCTGTTCGGGTGAGAGCGGCGTGCGAGCCGGCCCGTCCACGTCCAACTCACCCGGGGGACGTGATGGCGGCGGCGCTGGAGGAAGTGGGAAGCGGCCTGAAGGTGGGCGCCCTGTTGACCTCGCCACTGGTGCGAAGATCGAGCGATCTTTAGACATGAGCGTACAACTGCCCGGCACGGTCTTCCAGGTTTACCGCGGTTATTGCTCTGATCCGGTTCTCGATGAAGGAAACGGCCTCATGGGGGCCCGTTGGTCGCTGTCCATCTTCACGCGCCTTCAGGTTGGTTCGACAAACATCGAGCTCGTCGGATCGACGCTCAAGGATAATCTGGTGTTTGCGCCAACCTCGTCCGGGCACTGGAGCGCATCCGGCCCCACAACTCAAGAGTTGACCTCCACGACGGCGACGATCAGCGGAGACACGGTCAACGTGTATCGCCTGACCGAACCAGGCCACTGGTACATGGACTTCTTCCGCGATGCCGGTATCAAGCAGGGCCTCCTCGCGCAAGAGGTCGATGTCTATGGCAACAAACAGACCTATGCATACACAGCGTATGTGGACAGCACCAACAACTCGATTGACACTCCGCGGCTTACCGCGATCTACTTGAATGGGCAATCCGCCTCCGACTGCGTCGCCGAGGTGCTTCTGGATTGGATACTCCCCGCGCTTGAGGGCGATCCAGCCGTTCCCTCTACTTCACTTGGCAAGCTCGCTTCGATCGCTTCGTATCGATTCGATGCGCAGCGCCATCCGATCCTTCTCAAGGGTGTGACCTATCTCTACAAGGCGGATGGAGACGATCTCAACGGCGATCTCGAGACTGCGGACGACCTAATCCAGGTCACCTCTAGCGAACGGGTGGACAGCTCTCCATTCCTGCCGTTCTACACGACTGTCACGCAGTATCGCTACCACACTACAAGCCTTACGCATAGCTCGGGCAACGAGCGCATCGATCTCGTTGGTGGGAATCACCAACTCAAGCACGTGATCCAGCCCGAACAAATTGAATACGTGGCGCAACTGCTGAATGTCGGAAATACGCCCGCATCCGACACCGCCGTAACCGGAACCGCGGCGACGCTATTGACCCTCGCGGACACGGGCACAGTGCTGACCGGAACCTCCTACATCGACTTGCCGGCCAAGATAGTTGGATACAGCTCAAACAAGGTATCCGTCCAATATCTGCAAACTGCGTGCGGTTGCTCCGGCGCGACGCAAGGCACGCGCGAGTCGTACTCGTACTTTTCGTCGTCCACGCTGCCATCCACAAAGGTAACCGAGGCGGTGTGGGAAGGCTCGGCCTTCTCCGACTACCGCATCAACTACTACGACATGAAGGTCTTTTCCGGAGTTCCCTACCTGTTCACGTACGCGGTCCAGGACGCAAACGATTCGTCCAAACTGTGGGCGTGGCACTACGTTTACGATTCAACCTCTCAGAACCTGATCAAAATGATGCAACCCTCCGCCCGCGACTCCTATACGCCGGCTAGCACGTCAGCTGCTTCTTATTCAGAGAAGACCGACACAGGCCTCGTCCACGGTTGGGCGTACACCTCCGACAATCGACTGACGGAAAGCCGCCTCGCAAAGGGCAATGTCTCAACGGATCCCTCGATTTCCGGATTCACGATCCTTTCCAAAACGACATACCAAACAGGCTCGGGTGCCCGGCCGTGGCTACCCGCGCAGCTAGATGTCTATCGAACGGACTCGGGCTCAACGAGCGCTGACGACCTGGAAACGACCACGTTTTCCTACGGGTTCCATTCCGGCGACGCGATCGCGTGGATCAAGACCTCTGTCGAGAAGGAAACCGTTGCGGAAAACGGCCCTGGCAGCGGGACATACGATTCGTTTGAGCTGTTCGACACCAAAGGCCAGAACACATGGGACTGTTCAAAGGATTTGACCTTGACCCGGCGCGTGTTTGATGCGTCCACGGGTGCCATCGCGTCCATCACCAGAAATGCATCTTCTTCTGAACTTGGGAGCAGCTATGCAGGCCAGTCAACATCAGGATGGGGTCCAGCCGCAACTTCCGACGGTTCGCTGACAACGACATACACCAACGACTTGCTCGGACGCACCACGTCGCGGACGTCGCCAGGGGCCGTTGTGAGTTACACCCGTCGCGTCATGAAAGAAGACCTCGACAACGATCGCAAGGGCGTCTTGATGTACAGCGAGGTCTCGCTGCCCTTCCAGCTTCCCGGCACGACGACATTCGACGGCCCGGTTTCGGTAACGTGGTACAACGCCGCGGGGCGGTCCGTAAGAACAAGCGGGTATCTTGTGGATGGCTCCGCCGATTACGCGCCATTGTCCGACATCTACACCCTCCCGACCGAGATCGCCAAGTCCACGACGCACCACCACCTCTCCGGTCTGGTTCAGCACCGCCGTGCATGGCAAGATGTCACCGAAGTTCGGCCTATTCCATGCTCCACAATCTCATACACCTACGACGCCATGGGCCGCGTCAAGACCATCACGTCGCCGACCGGAACGATCTCCGAGAACACAACCTTCGACGTGCTCGGGCGCGTGCTCAAGGTCCGCGTAGGCACGAATGCATCTGGCAGCTCATCCGACGACATGGCGGTGGTCGCCAAGTACTTCTTTGACAGCGGCGGCGCTGAATCTCAGGGCGTGGGTGACGGCCGCCTTACTTGCCAAAGCGATTACACCGGCGAGTACGACTCGTCGGATACCGATGGCACACATCGTCTCACCAAACGCACCTTTGACTTCCGTGGCCGACTGATCAAGGTTCAACGGCCGACGGCGCCGCACGAGTATTTGGAATGCGACAATCTCGATCGCGTCGTCAAACGCGGGCTGTATTCGAGCGTCCCCTCGGGCATCGGCGGCACCACCGACAGCACGCGCGGCTTGTACTCGGAGTCCAGGTACAGCCAGCGAGGCCTGCTTTACAAGCAGCGAGTCGCCATCAATGCGACTGATATCAGTGGTTCCACACCCTCAACCAACGGATTCCTGGAGTCCAACTCCTGGTTTGATGCCGAGGGCAGGACCATCGCGGAGTGGGCTCCCAACGCCCCGGCAACCAAATGCACCTTTGATGCGCATGACCGAACGAAGGTGGTGTACGTCACGGATCGCAAGGATGACAACGCGCCTGGCTCCTCGGGGAACTACGCGCACGCGGCGGCCCACGATGATGACTCTGTGCTGGAACAGACCGAATACACCTATGGCGGCTCCTCGTCAGCGTGGCCCGACCGCTTGACACTGGTCAAGACACAACGGCGCAATCACGATGCCGACACCTATACGAGCAAGAGGTATGGAACACTTGACGCGGACAACTCCGTTGCCACCTACGTCGCATACTACTACGACATCGCCTTGAGGCGAACGCACACCGTGGACTTCGGAACCAATAGCTCCACAGGCTCGACCAACGACTTGTTCAAGAATGGCTCCGCGCCGACCTGGCCGCCCTCACCGCTGTCGCCCCCGAGCTTCACCGGCGACGCCATTGTTTCGGCAGTCGAATACAACGCCCGCGGCCTTGTCGCCCGTTCCATCGATCCCAAGCAGCACGCGACCGAGTACCGCTACGACGACCTGTCCCGCCGTTACGCGGTGATCGAGAACGCCCAAGGCACGACCGGTTCGCTGTCGATTACCTGGCCTTCGACTTCCGGCACGCAGTGGGCGGTCCTCGGTTTGGATTCCGATCACTTGGACCAGAATCGGGTCACGTCATTCGTGTTTGACGAAGCGGGCAACGTCGTCAAACAGATCGCCCACACGAGCAACTCAACTTCGCAGGTGACGCTGTACAGCTACTCGACAACCAAGGCGTCATACAGCTCGGACACGAACTCCCTGATTGGCACCAAAAGCCTCCTGGGCAAAGTGACCTATCCCTCTGAATCCGACGGTCAGCCCGGCACCGGCACCACGTACGAGGTGACGTACGCCTACAACGGCCAGGGCGAGCTGCGGTCTGTCGTCGATCAGAACAACACGAAGCACACCTACTCCCGAGATGTCGTCGGCCGCGTTCTGACGGATTTGGCGACGGTGCCAACTTCGGGCTCCAACATTGACGCGCGGATCAAGCGCATCGGCGTGTCGTACGATGACTTTGGGCGATTGAGCACGGTCAAGTCATACGACCACGCTACGAACAACAGCGTCGTCAATGCCGTCGAGTTCGGCTACACCAAGCTCTGGCAGGTCGAGAAGGTGTACCAGAACGTCGCTTTTGACGTACGGGAATCAAACGGGGACCTGAAGTCCACAACCAAGAGCGTGCAGTACGCCTACACCAACTCCGCGGCCCCCAGCTCGGGAACTAGTGCCGCGAACTACAGTCGCTTGACCTCAATGACCTACCCCAGCTCCAACCAGATCACATATGGCTACGGTTCAGGCGTGGATGATCGGATCAACCGCCTCACCTCCATCACGCCTGGAACCGATAGCGACGCGATCGTCGAGTACAGCCGGCTGGGTCTGGACATGTTCGCAGTGGTGGATTACCCGCTCGCGGACGTGCAACTCGACAGGACATTCAGCCGGGACGGCAAGCGTAGAGCCTCGGGTTTCAATACCCAGGACAAGGGTGTGTACCCCGGTTGGGACCGGCACGGGCGTGTAGCGATCCAGGCCTGGCTTGATGGCAACCTCACCGCGGTGACTTCGGGAGCCGGGTCCGGATACCCGAGCCGTCCGCCGTTGTTCGATGAGGGATACTCCTACGATGCAGCATCCAATCGCACGGGCAAGGATGACATGCGGCCGGGCGTGAAGTGGACCAATCCCGACAGCCGGTACTCCTATGACGGGCTCCACCGCCTTTCGGAGGCCAAGAAACACCTACGCACGGCGAGCACCTTTGAAGCTCAAAAGGGCAGCCAACGATGGGAGCTGGATGTGCTGGGCAACTGGACCAAGTTCCAGAAGGAGCTCAACGGCTTCACGTCTGGATCCGGATCCCCGTACACCAACTCCGATGAAACGGAGAATCGCACGTACAATCAGGCCAACGAGATCCTCAACCGCTATCCCCTCGGCACCGGCAACCCCCCCACCCTCCCCTTCACTTACGACCACGCGGGCAATCTGAGGGAGGAGCAGTTCAACTCCACCACTTCGCACGTGTTCACGCACGACGCCTGGAACAGACTAGTCAAGCACGTGTATGGGGGCACGCTAATCCCGGAGGACACAATCGAGTACGAGTACAACGGCCTGCATTGGCGGACGATCTTCCGACACCCACCCTCGGAGATCTCCGAGGAGCCGTCGGGCGGTACCTTGAGGTCGATGTATTACTCCGCGGCCTGGCAGCTAGTCGAGGAACAGATTGACTACGACTATCTGTCCGGTGTGACGACCGATCGCGTCGAACAGGAGGTCTGGGGGATCCGGTACATCGATGATCCGGTGATGCGGCTGAATGGAACTTCGATTTCAAGCGCCACTAAGTACTATCACCTAACCGATGTGCAGTTCAGCACCGTGGCGATGACCGGCATCGGAGCCGACCCCGAAATCAAGGAGCGGATCCGATACGACGCGTACGGAACCGCGACGCACCGGTTTGGGTACGACGTGAACGATGACGGCCCCGTGAACTCATTGGACAGTACGGCGCTGAACGCCCTAAACGGCAAGCACATCTACGAGTCGACCTATGACGTTGCCATGGATCTGAACCGGGACGGGGTGATCGGCAAGTTGGACGATGCGTTGCTGTCGGGAGCGGGGACGATCGCGGCGCTGGGAGCGGGAGAGATTTCCGACCGTTCGTCGACGGGCCCGGACAACGTATTCGGGTATGACGGATATGTGTTTGCGCCGGAGCTGCAACGGTACTGCGTGCGGTTCAGGTGGTACGACACGGCGACGGGAAGGTGGATGGAGAGGGACCCGCTCGCGATCGATATCGGAAGCTCCCGTTCGTACGAGTATGTTGCGGACTCTCCGTTGGATTGGGTCGACCCACTTGGGCTATTTCAACAACCTGCAAGTCAACTCAAGAAACAGCCACCGGCCAAGCCCAACGACGGCGTTGCTCCTGATGGCTCCAAGCGTTGCATCGTGCTATACATTGACGAAAGCATAAAGCGTGATCAAAACGGTGGATCGAAGGTCAATTTCGATCAGATTGTCAAAGAGCTACAAAAACTCATCGACGGATGCAAGCTCAAAGAGCCCGTATGCGTGCAATGGAAATGGTACGATGGCAAAACAGAGCCAGCAAACCTGGGGATGAATAAGACCGAAGCGGACGCCAAGACTGGCCAAAAGGCGAGCTGGGTTTACAATCATCGATTCAAGATCGACACCAAAACGAAAAAAGGATATCTCGGCTACATGGAAACTAAGGGCGCAGGCACGACTATGATTTGGTGGGGAGCCTTCCAGGCCTACCTTACTAAGAACGGGTTGGGAGATGCGCAAGATCTTGATCCCCAAACGCTAAACGACTTGCTTTGGCCCCAATATGCGCACGAACTCCTGTGGCTTGGGCTCTTTCCCAAGAAAACCGACACCGGGCCACCAGGCGACATTCGTTCGGGCAAGGCGCTCCAGGGCAAATGCACGGTACCGAATGACGTTTGCGAGAAGATCGCAGAGGCATTTGGGACGACTGTCGTGAAACCACCGCCTCCAAAATGAAACCCACTTCAAATGTGAATCCCTTGACATATCCACGTATCCATATTCGTTCTGCGGCCTTGACGTTTCTGCTGACGTGGCTGGGTGCTTGTCTTCTTTTGCTACTCTCTGCCATTTTGATTGTCGCATGGCAATCTCAGCAACGTGAATACTATGATGACGAAGGCGATCATTACGTTCGAAGCTCTTTTGGTTTTTCATCCGAACTTTGGCTGATTGACGACTTTCGCGCGCGCTTTCCGAACGAGTCTTTCGATACTCTCGGGGCAGAGCCGGTCGAGTGGGTCAGCGTGGTGAAAATTGGGTGGCCCGCTGCTATCGCTATTCGCCGTATCGCGTATCCCGATCAGCCTATGGAGCGACTGAAGCCCTTTGCCCGTTCAGCCGAGCTAGTTAAGCATGTTTTGATGTATCGTATATCAGGTGGTCGCTTCATCTTGATGTCATTCGGTTTGTTGGCGTGCCTGAGTATCATCATGTACGGTGGACGCGCCTGGGTGCGGCGAGTCAAATCACTCGCTCGCGCCAAACGGAATGGCTGTCCCAAATGCGGATACGACTTGAGCACCCTTCCGCTCGATGCACGATGTCCGGAATGTGGGCTGACTCGGAGTCCAAGCCGTAGGGTACAAAAAGCCGGTTGCTGAAAGAATGCTCCAGCATTTGATCCCGGAGCGCTCATCACGCGAACTTCCAGTAGTAGTGGCGAACGACGCCGCCAAGCCGCTCCTGGCAACAAACCCCCCTACTGGGTAACGTCCTGATTCATGCGCACATTTGCAAAAGCAGCTCCCCCTCGGGAAGGTGGTGTTGGACGAACCCCTTCTCAACAGGAGAGCTGCATGGACAGCGTAGCGACGAACGCAGGAACGGCAAGTGGTGACACGCAGGAAGGTTTCAAGGGCGCGGTGCTGGTGGACACGGACAAAGTCCGGGCCCACGTGGATGAGGTGGTGAGGTCCACCGTGGAAGAGACGCTCAACGCGATGCTGGATGCCGAAGCGGACCGGGTGGCCGGGGCCGGGAAGTACGAGCGGTCGGCGGACCGCCAGGACACACGAGCGGGGAGCTACCAGCGGAAGCTGCAGACCAAGGCCGGGGAGGTCAACCTGAAGGTGCCGCGGTTGCGGAAGCTGCCGCTGGAGACGGCGATCATCGAGCGGTACAAGCGGCGGGAGTCGTCCGTCGAAGAGGCCCTGATCGAGATGTACCTGGCGGGCGTGAGCATGCGTCGGGTCGAGGACATCACCGAGGCGCTGTGGGGCGCCCGGGTCAGCGCCAGCGCGGTGAGCGGGATGGCGCAGAAGGTCTACGCCCAGATCGAGGCGTGGCGGAACCGGCGGCTCGAAGGCGAGCACGCTTACGTGTACCTGGACGGCATCTGGCTCAAGCGATCATGGGGCGGGGAGGTCAAGAATGTCGCCGTGCTGATCGCCATCGGCGTGGATTCCGAGGGCTACCGCGAGATCCTGGGCGTGACCGAGGGCACCAAGGAGGATGCCGAGAGCTGGCGGACATTTCTGCGGCATCTCAAGGAACGCGGCCTCTGTGGCGTGAAGTTGTTCATCACCGACAAGTGCTTGGGGCTTGTCGAAGCCCTCGGGGAGTTCTATCCGGAAGCGGCCTGGCAGCGCTGCGTCGTTCTTTGGTACCGCAACGTCATGACGGCCGTACCCCAGGGGCGCGTGCGCGAGGTCGTCGCCATGCTCAAGGCGATCCACGCCCAGGAGGACCGG
>Ga0154020_10001686_pt1 | contig 27187 bp, 22 predicted proteins | sample Klosneuvirus_201_FD_109709 | JGI IMG/M metagenome (GOLD analysis project Ga0154020, IMG submission 109709) | Active sludge microbial communities from wastewater, Klosterneuburg, Austria - Klosneuvirus_20160825_MG | ecosystem: Engineered > WWTP > Aerobic digester > Activated sludge | place...
CCTAAATCCATTACTGCTTAAATGCAAAGAAATTTCCACGGTATAAAAATTCAAACATCAAATCCGGTTATAAGACGGAATTCCTCTGAGGCCGGTTGGGTTAATGCCTAGGCGTAGCTTTTGCTATCTCTGCGAAAGATCACAATAACATTGGGCTGTGTATGTTGATCTTCCGACTGCACCAAGCCATCAAATGAAAAGATATAAAAGCTATTTTCATTGATATAATTCACAAAAGGCTGATTAACAGTAATTTAACATAATTCTAAAACTTTCTAACAAATTGTTATTTAAGTGATTAGCTATTGCGGGGATAAATAATTTTTGCTAATATTACCAATTGTAAAAAACAAAATTACTTTAAGGAATATTCTATGAAACTCAAAAACCTCAAAACAATTTTAATTGCCATGGTAGTTGTATGCCAGGTAGGAACTGTAGCTGCACAAGCGAACGGAACTTTCTGGATCAAATTAGGCGTGATGATGCGCCGCACTCCCTGGACCGTAGGTTTGGGCTGGAATATTGTGGATGATAATGGTTATGCATTCAAGAAAATATTTGATGTAAAAAATTCTTGGAATGCGCCGTTCTATCCTAGTATTGCTCGTTGTGAGAAATATTTTGACAAAGGCTGGTCTGCTGTGTTTAATGCTTCTTTCAATCAATATAAAGTTGGGAAATGGATAAATGATAATAAGGGCTCTACGTCATCATCAATTTTCATGTCATATGATTTTAATACCAAATACGATTTCACTTACCTTTATGATATCAGCGATAAATGGTTTCATAAATTAGAGAAAATTGTCGATGTGTATGCGACGTCAGGCTTTGGTTTTACTTACAGAAATACAGCAAGGGTAAAGAGTGCTGCAACTTATAATATTGGTTTTGGAACAACTGCTATTTTGTATGATGGATGGGGTATCAATCTTGAGGCAATGAGTAAATTTGGTTTAAAGTCTCCATTCTTTTCTACGCCTTCTAATTATCTTCAATATACAGTTGGAGCGGTGTATCGTTTCAAAGCAGGTCCGGGTAAAATTGGACGCAGACATGGTTTGAAAAAACGTTATATCATTAATCACTAGTCATTCAATAAAAATTTAAAGCCCCGGTATCGGGGCTTTTTTTTTGATCTTCTTCTTTGTCATTCAGAGACGATATTCCGCAGTGGCGGAGAATAATCTCGTTCCAGGGATGCTAACGCCTATACGTTGAAACTCGTAATAGATCCCTCGTTTCGTTCCACTCCACTCGGGATGACAGTACGTTTTGTCATTTCGTCCCGATTGCTGTCGGGAGTAGCATAGCGCTTCGCCGCGGCGAAGAGAAATCTCGTTCTTGGGATGTGAAATGAAATTCTGATTGTGTTCCACGTCTCTATAAAATAAAAAAGGCCTTCTTAGAAAGAAGACCCACAAAATAGAAATTGAAAAAATTAAGAAAGCAAAAGATTGAAAACAAAAAGTATCAGGTAAAGTAATGTGATGATCACATTCATTCCAGTAACGATATTCTTCGTATCTTCATTCTTGGTGACATAAACAATACGCATAAGGATGAATTGAAAAACAAGAAGAGGATACTGATAATATTGTTTGAGGTAATTGTTGGGATCAGAGGTGGAATGTGAATTGAAATAGTTGAATAGTAAGATCAAAACAAAAAGAAGTGTAGATGCCAATGCTATGTACCTTCTTCTCATCAATCCGTTCTATTTACTACCATTCTTTGAGTAAACGTTTCCATAGAGGATCTGCTTTCGTGGCCCCTTTACCATAACCATATCCACCGTATCCATAACCGTATCCATAGCCATAGCCATAACCATAGCCCTTGCGGTAATCAGAACCATTGATAAGGGCCGCCATATTCGGCAAACGTTTTTCTTTGTTCAAGGATTCAGCAATACGTAACAAACGCTTATCTAAATAACCTGCGCGTGCCACAAAAACGGTGGCATCAGCAAATTTAGAGATCAATAAAGTATCCGCTACTAAACCCACAGGAGCTGTATCCACGATCACATAATCGTAATTCTCTTTTGCAAAATCAAAGATCTCCTTCATTTTCGGATTCATCAACAACTCTGCCGGATTGGGAGGAATGGGACCGGATGGTAAAATATCAAAGGCTGTGAAATTAGGGGTATTGAAAATAAGTTCTTTTACACTTAATCCTGATTCTGCTATATAGTTCGTTAAACCTTTACGATCACTCAAATTTAAATAAACCAGGATCTTAGGGGCACGAAGGTCTGTTCCTATTAATAGTACTCGTTTACCGGAAAGCGCAAAAGAAGCGGCCAGATTCAAAGCAATGAAGGATTTTCCTTCCTTACCAATAGTAGAGGTTACAAAAATAATTCTGCTTTGATTTGTCAGATGACCAGTGATAAATTCAACGTTGGTTCTTAATAATCGAAAGCCCTCAGCAATATTAGATCTGTCATTTTGAACTACAACCAATTTACTTTTGGAACTTGAAAGTGGGATATCTCCTAAATAGGGAAGTTTCGCATTATCCGTATCCTTTTTGCCGTGAACCTTAGTGTCTAATAAACTTAAAATGTACATCACTATTATAGGCAAAATCAGTCCAATGAAGAAAGCCGAGAGATAAATTATCTGTTTTTTAGGAGCAACCATTTCTCCATTACTATAAGCCCTGTCAATAATTTTAGCGTTTGAAACTGTAACGGCCAAGGCAATATTAGTTTCTTCTCTTTTCTGAAGTAAGTATAAATACAAAGATTCTTTAATTTGTTGTTGTCTCTGGATCGTTCTATATTCTCTTTCGTACTTGGGAACAGTGCTTATTTTAGAATTTATTTCGTCGTCTTTTTTAGCAAGTTCCTTTACTTTTATCTGTAAGGTATACTTTAAATTTGATAAACTTTCTTTAATTGAATTCTTCATTCCGGCAATCTGACTGTCTAGATTCTCGACAACAGGATTTTTTTCTCCGGAATTTTTAATTATTCGACTTCTCTCAAGAACTAACTTATTGTATTCATTAATAAGAGAAGAAAGCGCAGGATCACTTAAACCTAAGTTGGCAGGAATTAGAACATCTGCATTATTATGTTTTTGAAGATAATCATTCACAAATTCTGAAATTCTTAATTGAGTATTTGCTTCAACAAGCCCCATCTCACTTTCACTGCCTGTTTGAATGAATAATTTGGCTTCTGATTCAACGTCTGTTAGCTTGTGTTTGGTTTTAAAATCTTCAGCTTCAACTTCAACACTGGAAAGCTCTTTTATGATAAATTGTATTCTCTCATTGATAAAATTAGCAGTATTTTGACTGATTTGATTCTTATCGGCTATAGCATCTAAATTATGCTGCTCTATTAGGTTATCGACTATATATTCTGCTTTTTTTGCAATTGCGTCCCTCAAGGTAATGGTGATTGCATTGGATGTTTTGTTTACGGGAAAAATATTGATTGATGCCAAATATTTATTCACAACTTCGTCGATAGGAGAAATCGTAATATGGAAGTCCTCATTAATGTACGATTCAGAAAAATGCTTTGTTGTTGTTAAAATTAATTTACCAAAATCTGTTTTTATTGCTGTTCCAAAGTCGAAATTGCCAATAAACTTATTTTCAATGTCTTTGAGTTGAAAACTCTTAGCTGAGATTGGAAAGATTATCCAATGACCCCTAATGTTCGAAGAAAAGGAAGAATCAGTGCAAATATAATTGGCAAGTATAGGTGTGTCATCATATCTTTCATGCACAATGGGTCTTCCGTATGAATAATAGGAGATATTCAACTTGAGATCATTGACAACATTAGTCATGAGAGATCTGGACTTTAAAATTTCTATTTCATTATCAATGTTTTTATTGTTTTTAAGAATTCCTAGATCCTCGAACGCAGATAATTCATCTGCCATCCCACCTTTTTTATCATCCTTAATCAAAATGCTGGCCTTCACTTCGTATTGGGGTACCTGATAACGCAGATAGACAAAGCCTAATACAATACTTACAACAATACTAATAAAAAACCATTTCCAATGAAATAGATAGCGTATAAGGAGATCTTTTATACTGTCTTCTTGCTTTTCTTCTACTGAATAATTATATTGTTCTAATTCCATTCACTTAGAATTATCGGGTAAACAAAACAGCCATTGTTACAAAAAGTGAGATCACAGAAATCACTAAACTTACATTAGATGTATTAACAACTGAAGAATTAATTTTGGCACGATTTGGCTGAACATAAACAACATCATTTTGCTGCAAATAATAAACAGGAGAAGAAAATAATTCTTTTGTGGTTAAATTAACATGATACTCACTTTTTTTACCCTCAATGTCCCGAATAACAGTAACGTTCTTTCTGATACCAGTAATTTGCAAATCACCGGCAATACCCAATGCTTCCGGCAAGGTAATTCTTTCATTAGGAATGGTAAAGGTTCCGGGATTTCTTACTTCACCCAATACACTAACTTTATAATTTAAAATACGAATCAGCACCGTAGGATTATTTAAATATGGCTTTAGTTTTTCTTTTATAAGATTCATAGCATCAAAGCGGGATAATCCTGATAATTTTAACTTGCCAACAACGGGAAAATCAATATTGCCCTCTGAATCGATCAAGTAACCCGGAGGAGAAGGTGCTCCTTGCGTATAACCACCTATATTTTGATTGATTCCTATTAAAGGTAAATTGAAGGGCTTTGTAGCTTGCTCATCTATACCCATTACAGTTATTGAAATTAAATCATCATTTCTTAAAGTAGGAGAGTAACTTCCTGCATTTTCATTTTGGGGTAATGAACCTTGAAAATAGATCAGGTTTTTTTGATTGGTACAGGAAAAAATCAAGCCACAGAAAAAAAATATATAAGTGGCTTTAACTAAAACCTTTACAATCATAAGTGTCTCTTTAATAAGAGGATAAATGTAGTTATTTTAAGTGAAACCACAAAGTTATTTAATACTACTTGATGTGGTTGTAATTTTATGCACTTCTTTTTTTATTAAACAGGATGTGATAGATTGCCCTAAAAAAGTATCTAGTATCCGTAAAATAGGGGTCTTTCGTTTTTGCAACTAAATATTCTCTTTCTGCATTCAACACAGATTCAACGGAACTCTTTTTATTTAAGGAAACATAGGGTGGAATACATCCTGGTTTTTGGGCAGAACGTAGTTTCTGAAGCTCAATCGGAATATCCTGAAAGTATCTTTCTGAAATGGGCCGAACACCAACCAATTTCATTTCCCCTTTTAAAACATTTAATAACTGAGGCAATTCATCCAGCCAATACCGTCGTAAAAAGCGACCCCAAGGAGTGAGCCTAAAATCATCTTTAGGTTTACCACTTTCTGAATAGCCATTTAGATTCAATATATAATCTTGTAAATATTCTGCATAAGGATGCATAGTTCTAAACTTGTACACACCTATTATCTTACCGTTTTGCCCAAGCCTTTTCATTTTAAACAAAGGGCCATAACTCACATGCATATTAAACTCAGGTTCTTTTACTTTCTTACAGACCACATAAGTAATTCCGTTAAAAGCCTCAGTATTTACGATACTAAAACCGCAACTAACCAAACGACCTAATGTCTCAGCTTTTGATAATAATCGGTTTCTACCACGCGTTACCAAAAAATAGATCTTTTTTAAACCCCAAACCTTTGGAAATACTCGTAAAAAAATAAATTCTATTGCAAACCAAAAATTACGAAGCACAGGTATATTACCTAAACGATGTCTTTCCTTTCTAGCCTTGATCGACTCAAAACAAATAATGAAAGTGTCCTCATTTTTTAATTTTGAATTAACTTTTTCAAAGAATTTATTAATATAGCGGATGTTATTTACCTTACTGAAATTGACAATACAATTAACTACATTGTTGTAATTTAGAATATTAAATTCATTAGTGGTACTCACTACCAATGTTTCATGTGAATAAAAATCCACATACTCTTCTAGAAAAATAAATGCTTTTTCACCTACTTTTTCAATTAGTAAATTCTTATTATCAGAATTTCTAATAGCCAATTCGTTGTCTATATTAAAAGAATTAATTTGTTACTTTCTTAGTATTATTGAACACCTTTAGCAACACAAAAATGAATGTACCAAAAATCACTCCAGAACAATTTGCAATCAAATCATTTATATTGAATGCCCTATAAGGAACAAAATATTGTATAAGCTCAGAGAAAATTGCAAATAGTAAACCAAAAACAAACCACGACCTAATTTTATTATAGCTTTTTGGCTTAAAAAGCCACCAAGGAGAAAAAAGTATAATGTGAAAAATGTAATCTAAACGTAAACTAAAAACGAAAGTGTTGTTTACTGTTGACTCTTTTCCGTTTATTGGAATAATTGCAATAACAAGAATAAAAACTAAATATGCTATAACAAATTTCTTATTCAAAATAAGTTAAATTGAATATAATTTCGGTATTGCATTTATAGTTTCAATTGCGTTTTTAAAATCAATACCAATAATTTCTAAATACCACCGCATAGTTTCATATCGCACTTCGTTTTCTTTGTTGATTTTCGATAATGCATCTTCCCTAGTGATTAATCCTTCTCTGATCTGATTACTTCTAAAAGTGTCATTTTCAGTAAAACCGGCTACAGTATAATAAATATAGTTATAGAAACTTGCTGTACCATCACCAATACGCCATGTAGAATCAGTGTCAATTGATTTTTCCCAATTGTATTCGTTTCTTATTAATTGTTCCAATTCATTTTCATCCCATTTATAGTAATCAAATAAATGATAATAATCTTTTTTAGGAGACAGGTAGCGAACAGCGAATGAACCTAAACTATCAACTATAGACTGGTTAATGTAACCTGGACTTTGAATTAAATTCTTTCCTACGAATCCAAATAGCTTTAGCTGATTAATAAGACTTAAGGAATAAATTCTTTTTTTGTTAAATTGAGGTGGTAATCCAGCAAAACCTGTCTTAAAATTGGTATTTTCTAAATTGTTAATACCCCATATATTTAAAGCAATTCCTGTTTGTTGTTTTACTTGATTGCAATAGTGAAAAAAATATTTATCACCTGCCATAAATAACGGGATCATTCCTAAGTCAGGATGTTTTAGCCAAGCTTCAATATTTTTCCGGATATTTTCTCTTTTCCATTTAATATCAGCTGAAACCACAATATTTTCAACCCCAAGTTTGCCACATACTCTGGCAATGTTTCTTCTTGCTAAATCAGTCACCATTCCCCAATCATAAGTAAACGCAACCGGATTTAACCCTAATTCTTTTTTTACAATATGCAATGTGTATGTACTATCTCTACCTCCACTGAAAGGGACAATACAGTCTGGCCGACCATCCTTTCTTTTATATGGTTTAATAAGGTTTTTTAAGGCGTCAAAATTTTGTATTTGTTTCTGAGCTTTGTGATTTTTACAATAATTGCATTGACCATTACGATCAAACTCAATGAAGGGGAACGTTTCAGGTAAAATACATTTAGAACACCTCTTGAGCTTTACAATATTATCTATGTTGTTTTCCAACAAATTTAGCAAACCTGATTCTTTCGATTTATTAATAAACTCACTTGGGTCAACAACAAATTCTTTATTAAAATTACTTTTTATATTTTTAATAGAAATAGTATAATTGGAATGAGTTAAATAGTTAAACTCCTTGGAAAACGTTTGGGTTGAGCTAAATTCTGTAATTTGAAATAATTTAGTGTTTAATATTGCTCCTGAATTAGCTTTTAAATGAACTATTGGTAAATCTATATTGCACTTCCTCAAAGTTTCTTTCATAAAATACTCTTCTGAGGCAAAAAGAAAAATTTCATTATCAAATGAATAATAAATTGAACCGTTATTTGTGAAAAGTGCAAGATGATGATTGTCTTCAAACAATAAAGCGCAAGAAGCAGTTCCTTCAATTTTGTTCAAAGTGTCAATAATTGCATTTGACAAACTAGATCCTTTAATAATATTTCTTTTGATTAAACTTAAAATTACTTCGGTATCGATTTCGTATTTTCGCTCAATTTCCTGATTTTCTTGCCAAAGTTTTTTGTCATTTACTATAATTCCGTTATGTATTCCAACTATTCCATCTTTTACTACTGGCTGATTATTCACATCTTTTAATTGAGACCCATTGGTTACTAGTCTTGCATGTCCTATTACTTGAAAAAGATCGCCATTTTGATAGTTCTTGATTGCATTATCTATCTCTTGTTTAACCACACTTTCCTTCAATAAACAATTGATTGGAATGTCCCCTTTAATAACTGTAATGGATGAAATTTGATTACTCTTAAATGCTAAACCAGATGAATCTTGGCCTCTTGCAATAGAAATCTTTGCAATTTTCGTGAGTAATTTTTTCACAATTGCATCTGATTTATCAGAGTTTTCAGCTAAGATTAATCCAAATATTCCGCACATTACTTTTTACTATTATTAACCAATTTTAATGCTTCGTTTACTAAAACTAAATTAAAATCGTCACAGTCATTGATGTATAATTTAGATTTCTCAAGAATGCTATACTTTCCTGCGTCATCATTGATAATCTGAATGAAATATTCCTTTGCAGAAGTAAAAGTATCATAATAATTATGGATACCATATTTTTCATGCATTTCCCTTAGGACACCAAGCTTCTTTGCGATATTATTTATTAAAATATTTGGGACACCAAGTACTGCTGCCTCCATTGCCATAGTGCTACTATCTCCTATAAAGAAGGCACTATTTGCTAAAACCTGATCAAAATCAATAGGATTAATTTTTAATTTCAAATGGTTAAATTCTGAGGGTATCTCTCTTTCTGCTGATATTATCACTTGAAATTTATCCGAAACAATCTTTAAAATTTCGAAAAGGTCATTATTTGTTATTCCCGGATTTCCATGCGAATCATGATTGGCATTTAATTTTGATAGGCGAATAAAAATAATACTCTTCCCAGATAAACTATATGTTTTAAAAACTTCATTTGATTTAATGAAATATTTAGGGTGTAAATGTGCAACTGCCTTACTTCCTTTAAAAGAAATTTTTTTAAATTCTAGTTCATCTAATTTTGTTGTAGCCGGAGCAATTATTCTTGTGGCTGCGCGGAAAATTAATTTTACAAGTGGAACTGTTGACAAATCATTATCAGTAAACGCAATTGAGGGAACTCTCTTTATTCTACCCAGAATGGTAAGAACATCATCAGTAATGAATATGTCATATTTTTTATTTTTTGTTGCTTTCGAAAGACGCCAAAGTGTTCTAAAAAGATTAATGACTGCATTTAATTTATTTGGCAGAAAATCAATTCTTCTACCATTAGGAAATATATCATGGTGTTTATAGCCACCACTTTTTAATAAATCAGATAGCACTTCCTTATTTGAAATAATTATATCATATGAATGACCATTTTTATTAAATAGCTCAAATGTATTCTTGAAAAGATGATATTTTGAAGGATGTACTAGAAAAAAAAGAGCATTCATTTATATCTTATTTTTTTGCCTTTCTTCCATTTGATAGAACATTAACGGTTTGTTAGGCAAAAAGTATTTCATTAAATAAAAAATAATTTTTTGGAATTTAAGGTAAATAGGATAATATGACGGGTAATCATAGAAGTATTTATTCTCACCTTTGAAAAGAGTTTGAAATTCATCCTCTGTCATTTCCAATTTTTTCAATACATATTGTGTATCAAGTACAATTTGTGTTTGGTCATATGGTTTAGTTTCTAATTCTCTAATTGCAGATTCTCTATTTTTATCTCCACTTAATATTTGCCCTGAGAATGTGATTTTTCTTTTATCTATTCCAAACTTTTCCGGTAACCAATATGTAATAATGAATTTTGTAAATATATTTTCATAATGATGCCCCCCATAGTCTTCCCAATTATATTCACTTTTTAAAAATAATTTCGCTTCACTTTTAGAATATGGCAAATAAAAAAAGGGTCTAACAAATTTTATACCTTTTAAATATGACAAGTACCCAAATGACCAAATCGACATTGTAGGGTAACTTTTAAGCCTTAAATTGCTGAACCGTTTAGCCAAGTACCTTAATTGCTTAGCATCACTGTAAGTCCATTCGTTTGGTTGAAAACCTTCAGATCTAAAATCGTGCCCAACCAATATATATTGAAGACCTTTCTCGTTTGCTTTTTTGTATAGAATGGCTTTTATCGCTAAATCAGTTGGCCCATCTGCCCAAGGCAGTTTTGCTCTTAGATAAGCTTTTAATACTGATTTCACTTCTTCATAATTTATAACGTAAGTTTCAAGATCAATATTTAACTTATTCGTTATTTTTTCAATGTTCTTCATTGAAATGTTAGACGCCCAACCATTATCTAAGTAAACAGCAAGTGGTTTAAGTCCATATTGTATAGCCAAGTGAAGAAGGTAACAGCTGTCAGTACCTCCGCTTAACCCAATAATACAGTCGTACTTTTTATTTTTCGATCTTCTTTTAATTTCTTTCACATTATTCATCCAATCTGACAATCCTTTATCTCCTCTCGGAAAATCATATAACATCTTCTCAAATATTCTTGAATAATTAGATTGACCATTTCCGTCAAATTCAATACCTGGTATAGATTCATCCCATACACCTTTGCTACATATCTTTCCTTGAACACTCATTTATCTATTTCCTTCTTATGGTAATTTAATTTTTTGATATAAACCTCTTATAATGCAGGTAATTTAGGTATTTAGCTGTTGATCTACTGATTATCAAAGGCTCTTTATTCTTTTTAGAACTAATATATCCCTTTAAAAATGCATTTCCAATTTTAAAATACGGTTTACTCTTATACCTAACCAATGTTCGTGCAACTGTTAAAATTAAATCGGCTCCCATTTTGTATGATTCGTATCCAGACTTATAAGCATGTTCAATTTGGTTATAAGCACTGCTGGTAGGCCTTAGGTGTATCACTGGTATATTGATCGACTTGGTATTCCAATTATTGAATCTAGCCTCAGCAATATCCAATCCATCCCAATTCCAAGTTTCCTTGAAACCTCCTATTTCATGCCAGCACTGTTCTCTAATCATCTTTAAAGCACCGCGAACATGAAATCTATTAGTTTTTTCTTTAGTCAAACGTCCATTCTCATCTTTATTCCAAATTGTTCCACCACAAATACCTAAGCTATTATCTGAAATAAATTCAGAAATCATTGTTTCAAAGTAGTTTTCAGGCAGGACAATATCGGCATCTAATTTCACAATAAATTCATAGTCGGATACATTAACTTCTCGTAAGCCCGAATAAAATGCCTTTACAACTTTACTTCCCCCTGAACGATTTTGGCCCATTGTATCCATGTGAACTGGATGTATCCAATTGAACTTTGCGGCATATTCTTGAATTATCTTGAATGTCGTATCTGTTGAACCATCATCAACGATGACCCATTTAGTCGGCGATACAGTTTGATTAACTACTGATTCGATCGTTTTGCGCAAGTGCTTTTCTTCGTTTTTTGCTGGGGTAACAACGACATAACTGCTTTTTTTAAAAGAAGAGTTGGGTTGGTCATCAATAAACTTTCGCAACCATAACTCCAAATGAATCACCTTCCAAATCAGATTTGAATTATTCTCTTTCCCTAATAAGTGCTTTGTATAAAGTGTCTTAATTTTATTAGCATCAAAAAATGGTCTATTATTAAAAGTTTTGGAATTTAAAACATCATTTATAAAGTTTTTAAATTTTATTTCTTTGAACCATTCTTTTTCTGGTGTCTCATAACCAATTTTGTCCTTTCTAAGTCTTATTTTATCATCAAGCTTTCCAGCCAATGCATCTCTTAAAATTGCTTTTGTCCAACCATTATTCAGTATTTTAGAATCGTTGGTTGTGAGTGTTTTTTCAATTAAGTTGTGATCAATAAAGGGAAATCTGGTTTCTAATGAGAAATACATTCCAGACTTATCCGCCCACATTAAATGATGTTCAAACTTGTATTTTAAGTGATTTTTAAAAAATGTTTTTAAATCTTTGAATCTGTAATACTTATTAATGAGATATTCTCCTTCAGGTTTGTACTTACGATAATACTTTTCATTAAACACATCATTTCTTTTTTTCATTAAGTAACACTTCAATTTAACAGGACATTGAAAAAAGAACAGATATTTAAGAGCAACGTAAAGCTTATTATGACGGTGGAGATGAATACAAGAGTCAATAAAATCGATAAATTTTAACTTGGATATTAATTCCTTTAAATAAGCTGAATAAAAGTAATCATACCCTCCTAATACTTCATCAGCACCTTGCCCATTCAAAATTACAGTTGAATGTTCTCTTGCCAATTGCATCACTTTATACTCCGCATATTCTGAAGTCCCTGGAACCGGCTCCTCAAGAGCATATATATAATTATCTAAATCTTTTAACAAATCTTCTACTACAGGTTTCACAAAATGCATTTGTACCCCTTTATTTTTAAATAGTTCGATGTATTCTTGTTCATCTCCAACATCTCCTTTATTGTAAATTGCAGAATATGAATGAAGATTAGAAAGTTTATTTTCAATTAAAACCGTTGCAATTGATGAAGAGTCCAATCCGCCACTAAGAGAAATGCCAATCGGGACATCACTTCTTAATTGCTGTTTTGTAGATTGGACATATAAACTATAATATTCTTCAGATGATTGGAATCCGACTACGTTGCTTTTATTATCGATATTGTACCATTGCTCTATTCTTAGTTCATCATTAATTAAATTAAATTTTGATCCAGGTCTCATTTTGCTTATACCCTTAAAAAAGGTTTCATCAGAATAGTTAGTTCTATTACTATGCAAGTAGTTAAATATAACTGTGTGATTTGCCAAAGAAATAGTGCCAGGCAAATTAATAATGGGGCGAATTTCAGAAGCGAAAATGAAGTGTTTGTATGTGTATTGATAATAAAATGGTTTTATGCCAAATCTATCACGTGCGCCAAAAAGTGTATTGTCTTTTCTATTGTAAATAACAAAAGCAAACATCCCATTGAATTTTTCCAAACAATCTTCACCCCATTCGATATAAGAATTCAAAACTACTTCAGTATCTGTTTGACTTTTAAAACTGTATTTAGGTGTTAATTCATTTTTGATCTCTAAATAATTATACACTTCACCATTAAAAATAATTACATACTGATTATTGAACGAGGTCATAGGCTGATGGCCGGAAGAACTTAAATCCAATATGCTTAATCTTACAAATCCAAGTCCAAAATTGTTTTCAATTAACACTCCCTCATCATCTGGACCACGATGTTTCATGGTTCTCATCATGCCTTGAATATCGTCTTGATTGACTTTTTTATTATCAAAATTAACTATACCCGCTATTCCACACATATTTACAACTTAAATAAAGATTTTAAAGTTTCCCTTTGTTCAAAATGCAAACGATTAACAATAAATTCTGGATAAGGATGCAACTTGCTAAAAAACCTTCCATTAATATAACCTGCTATCTGAAGAAGTGCCCCAATAAAGAAAGGTGTATTGAATGTCTTTGAAATAGCCTTTAAAAGAAAATAACCCCACAAATATGGAACAGCACCGTTGTAAACTCCTGTTCGGTATTGACTATAGTATTTATTACCCACTTTCGACCCTTCTTCCTTTAAATGCTCAAAATACTCTGGCAAAATGGCTACTTCCCAACTTAATGCGCGTGCTGCAACATTGTCAAGCGTATCCCATCCTTGAAAGCAAATTATACCTCCAATGTCATTTAAGCAGTTCAACCTATAGACTTTTGTTGCACCACGCGTGCATATATAATTTGTATTTTGATTTTTTTCAGGTATATTCTTAATTGTCAAGTAGCCGGAGGCTATTCCAAGTTTTGGATTGTTTTGAAATTGTTTAAGAATATTTGAATAGAAGTTGGAATTAAACGAAACATCGCCGTCTAATTTTGATATAAAATCTACAGGTTTACCTATTTTTTTTAATCCATAGTTGAACAAATGCACAACTCTTGAACTATAATCATCTATCTTATACTCTTCGGGCTTTATCAATTTAATCCAGCTATATTTCTCTGCCGCTTTAGTTAGAATAATTTCTGATCCATCATTTGAATTATCATCAATAATAACCCATTCAACTGGAAGCATAGATTGATTTACCACTGATTCTATTGTGGTGGCAATATTCAATACCTCGTTTTTAACAGGTGTTATTATGGAATAACTAATCATTTTTATAATTAAAATAGTAAGCTTTTATTGTACCAACTATCAAATAAAGGACATAGATTGGAGTTAACAATTTGTAGGAGTATTTATTATATAGATATATATTTTTACTTAATGAGTTAACTGAGTACTTATTGAAAAAACTTTTTAATAGAATCATAAGACCTTCTTTTTTAAAGGCAGAACCAACTGAAGTGGAGTTAGTGTGATTTAGTATTCTCGCATTCCATGTGATATAAACTGGAATTTTATTTATGTTTGCACGTAAACAAAACTCGTCATCACTGCCGTATTGTATCAGATTCTCATCATAATATCCTATTTTTTCAAATAAGCTACAAGGAATCAATGTACCTCTCCCACTTAGTGTCCAAGATTTATGAATGCCATTGAAGTTTTCATCAACCTTAGTGAATCCTTTGAAATAAGGCTTGAATTTTAAACGCCATTTAATAAAATCTTTTGTTCCTCCAGACTCAACCTTATGAGGTACAGATTTTGAGATTGAAGCTGAGCCTAGAATTGACTCTGCTGGAAGTTTACTGTAGTCATTGAGTAGATTTGAAAGGTAATTTTCTTCAATTTCAATATCATCATTTAGAATTAAGACAAACGTAGAATTTATTTCCACTGCCTTTCTAAATCCAAGATTCATACATTTTGTCCAAAAGTAATTTCCTTCAGTATGAATGACAATTATCCCGGCAAACTCTTCTTTCAGCATTTGAGCTGTTGCATCAGTGCACCCATCTTCAATAACAATTATGGAAGTAATAACATTTCGGGGAATGATTAGTCCTTTAATTTTAAGAAGTGTCTTTTGAAGTAATTCTTTACGATTATAAGTAGTTAAAATGATCGCTATATGCATTATAAATTGCGTATAAATCTTGCCGGGTTTCCAGCCCAAATCTGGTTTGATGGTATATCAGAAGACACAACACTTCCAGCCCCGATGATTGTGTTTTCGCCAATGGTCACCCCTTTTAAAATTGTCGTATGGGCCCCAATAAAAACGTTGTTCTTAATTACCACAGGCTTTGTTTTAATATCACTTGTATCTTCTGGTATTCTGATTCTGTTTTCCACAGTTAGACTATGAAAGTCACTATCATAAATCACAGTATTTCCACCGATTTTTACATTATCACCAATAGTAATAGATTTCATTGCTATTATAGCTGAAGTACTAATACCTACGTTATTTCCTATTACAAGATTTGCTGATTTACCTACAATAAAATAACAGCGCTGTTGTCTACCAATTTGATTGAAATGAATTCCATTATTCATGCTAAAATTATCTCCAATTCTAAACAATGTCTCTTTGGAGCCTACATATATGATAGGTACACCATTTATAATGATACCATTACCAAATGAAACATTTTCCATTTTCAAAAGGTAAATTGAGTAATTCCTGGAAATAAACTTAATAAAGATTAAACGTATGTATCTAAAAGACTTGTAAAAGAATCTAAGTACTTTCATTTTGTTTACTTATTTTTATTCTATTCGCTTTCTCCTTTTGAATTAGGTATTTACTATAAAAGTATTTGTCAAAAACTAATGAGAAAATTATTCCATAATAAAACATTGAGTATTTAACTAAAGTTGCATTGGCCCAAAGGAAAACTAGAATCGCGAAAAATGAACCGTAAAACATTGTTTGTCTGCTTTTTTGAAACAATCTTTTAGCAAGCAGAAACCAAAATCCAAATAGTAATAAGCTGCCAAAAACACCATAAGAAACTAGGTGGGATAAATATCCAACATGAATTTGAGAACTTCCAGCTTCATTTGATGCAACTTGAATCTCACGCGTCATATGCACGCCTGTACCAAAAAGCGGTTGCTCTGGGAAAAACCGTACGAAATTAACCCATGCAAAATACCTAGAAGTTTCTTTTAATGACCCTTCCGAAAGTAATCTATTGGCATACCAATCATTTAGATTATAACCAATAATTCTTAAAAGAAAATAAAGAATTATTGAGAGTAATATACTAATAGAAAGATACTTAATTATACTTTTAAAATTACTTTTTTTAGCCAAAAAAAATTGCATTAAAATAAGTAAGTATCCAATCATAATATATCTTGTGTTTGTAAGAAAAGCTGTAACGCCTCCGATTATGACAAAAAATAGCAAATATCTACTATTTGTTGCTATTAAATAGCCTATCAAGATTGAAAGCAATGGCAAAAATGATAATCCAACTTCGTTCGTATCAATAAACCCAAATATTGAAGGTCTTCTGTCCTTATACAAATCACCTGTTAAAGTGTCCCCTAATTCTCCTTTAGCCCAAATATAATTTGCATCCATAAAACTAGGGTAAATTACTTGAATTAAAGAAACAATAAAAGCTGCTATGATAGTCACTTTTATTATTTTAATTGAAGCAAGAATAAATAAATCTGAAAAATCTGTAACACTTATTATGATCAATATAAATAATATAGAAAAATTTTTAGCATTAGTGGTATTGATTATACCTTTTTCCTCAAAGTAACCATTATTGAAGGACCAAATAATTATGTACAATAAATAAAACAATAAAATTACAGTTACTTCATTTAGTTTAATTAAACTATTCCTTTTTACTAAAAAAGCTAAACCAATTATGCAACTTAATAATTGAAAATAATATGCGCTTGAATATAGACCAAGTTTACCAAATGTAATAAAGGAAATGGCTGGCGAGAAAAGCATTAGAATAAAAAAGTATCTAGTTAGTGTATTTAAACTCACCCTATAATCTTTTTTCTTAGTAAATAATATGGAAAAAGTAAGTAGTAATAAAAATCAAAAAGTAAATTTGAAAGTCGAACTTTAATAGAACTCTCATCAAATTCACTCCATTTTACATCGAAGCCTGGTTGTTTTTTGTAGTGTTCCAAATACTTTTCTTTTCTCTCTGGATCTACATTGATGTAATTCGTAGTTTTTTTAATAACATAATCTTTATTTACATAGCCAATATGTTTGATTCTATATTTAGTGTTCTTAGTTAATCCCTTGATTCCTTTTATATCACCGTTATGGATTTTAATGTCCTGAAAGTATCCTGATTCCTGTTCTTTCCATAATGTTCTTGAATAACCAAAACAATGAAAGAAATTTCTGGTGTATACATGGAAATGATTAGGCGAGTAAAGAAAATCATATCTTCTAAACATATACTTAGTATATGCTTTTGATTGCATCATTGAATCAAGCATGTTTCTATTTAGTCTTCTCTCAAATATTTCATCTACATCTAACCAAATACACCAATCCGGTTTCCTTTTACGTGCCATTTCATAAACAAGAATTTTATCTCTCCCCTCGTCAAAACCGAATGTTTGAGTAATATCTACTACAGATCTATGATTTGAAAGTAGCTCATAAGTTCCATCGGTTGAGCCATTATCAACTACTACGATCTCGTCAACTAATTGCTCCATTACTTTTAACCACTCTTCAACGAACAGCATCCCATCTTTTACTCTTAACAAGGCTACTAATTTTGCCATATTAACAATTTAATGAAGTTAATTTCAGATCTTAAATTATTTAAGTAAGTTGTAATTTTATTTGGATTGTATTTAATAAGTGAGTAATTATTTAAGTCAGAAGAAAATCCCCTCATAGAAAAGTCAATAGAAATATTATTAGAATTAAACAGATCTACAACTTCGTTTTTCCATTTACCCTTTATTATTCCAGTAAAAACGTATGGTAATATTTCTATTTTATTAATACCATATTTTTCAGAATCAATAACCATTACTTTTTTCAGAATATAATTTGATCTTTTTGTACCATAGTGTTCAAACTGCCATCCATTTTCCCAATTCTGTATCAATTTTAATAACGAATCTTTTTTCCAAAATGCAGCTTGAGTACTTAAACGATAATTAGCACCTTTACTTACTTCCCAAACCCCCTTTATTCCGGTATTTTTAATGAATGGTCCTGGGGTGCTTTGATCTGTGAGGTGTAAACAATCAAAGTTATTATTAGAAAATAATTGAAAGAAACTGTCAATTGCATTAGAATCTACTTCAGATTTAAGAAAATAATCCTCCTGCAGGTATAATATGTGTTCTTCATTAATATAATTTAACGCATACCTGAGGCATTCACTCCAACTGCTCTTTGATGCATTATTTTTTATTGAAATAATATTTAAATTATCAAATGTAAAATCCTTGTTCTCAGTATTCAAATAAATTAAACCGTTAAACTCAGGCCAGTATTTTTTAAATAGAGTAAAAAAGGGTATCCAACAATCTTCAAAATTATCAGTTGTGTTAACTAGAATTGAAAAACTACTTTTCATCTAAATAGCGAACATAAATGTCACCTTCAGTATTTAATTTCTTTTCAAATTCATTCACAATTTGGTTGATGATTTCACCTGGTTTTAGCCACTTATCAGAGCCAAATTGAAAAGATTCTCCATTTACAAAATTGCATTCAATAGTTCCTATTGAAGATAGGTGATTTATACAATTTATAATATTCTCTGTGGCTTCAGGAAGTGCATATTCAAATGAAATTAATTTAATCTTCTTTGTTAAACCCTTAAGCACTTCAAACTCATAACCTTCAACATCTATTTTACAAAAGTACGGTAGTCCATGTTTTTCAATTAATTTGTCTAATGTGGTTATTTGAATCTTCTCCTTCTTATTCCATTCATATTCCTTAAAACGCTTCTCCTTCATTTTATCAATCCACTTTTTAGACATGGATGATAAAGTATTAGCATTACTAACATAAATTTCCCCGACTCCTTCTTTTTCACCTAACGCAACATTCTCGATAATCAATTTATTCTTAAATCTTGTCTTAAGATAATTAACGCAATATGATTGTGGTTCTACAGCGATTGTTTTAGCATTGAGTTTATTGAAAAGCGCCACGCGATCACCAATATTAGCGCCTACATCAAAAATTAATGCACTCTTAGGAATCAGTCTAGTATAAAACTCTAATGCGACCCCTTGCCGTTCTCTAATGACTTTTGAAGAGAAGTACTTGTTTTTTACTATTTTTAATGTGGTTTTCAGATTATTCATTATTTTATTTTTTAATTAATATAAAAAGACCACAGCCATATTTACATTTTCTGGCTGTCTCAAAACTTGCATTTCTAATAATACGATCTCCATTATCATCTATTAATGAAAATTCTTGTAAGATCATTGAGGGAAAAATTTCTAAAATTGTTGCGGGGTCAAAAACTCGATGTCCATCAAAGTAAAGCGCTTGTTTACCTACAGGGGTGCCAATAAGTAGAGTTCCGCCTTGCGCCAATACTCTTTCAATTTCTTTGGCAGCTTTAATATGCCCATCAGGTTCTATTGGGTCATTATATCGTCCTAAACCAATGTGTTCAATTACGTGTAAACAGCTAATATACTTTAAGGTAGAATCAGAATATGGTAGTTCCATTATTGAACCTTTTTTGAAAACAAAATTTGGATGAAAAGATTCTGAATCTCTGATGTCAATATAGGTCACTTTACAGAATGAAAGTATATGAACTATATAACCATCAATTCTTGAACCAATATCTATGATTTCTCTAATATTATTATCATAAAGATAATTAGCGGCCCATAAATCCTGAAAAAAATAATGCCCTCCAATAAAACCAGCTTTTGCAAATCGGTCGGTCAGAACTGGTAGTAAATTCAATGTCTTTATTCTGAAAGATGTTTTATTCAATTTAGAATACAGAAAAATATTTCTAAAGTAGTAAGGTAAAGCCCTCCATCTACTCAAAATATTAAAAAGTAATTTAAATGGATCAAAGAATATTGTGTCAATAATTAGTTTTATAAATTTCAGTATTCTTTTCATGTGCTATTTAAAAATTTTGTTGAAGATCAAATTTTTTCCTTTTTGAAACTCACTCTTAAAAGAAATATCGAAAGAGTAGAATAACAAGGCATATAAAGCCATAAATAAAACTCCTTTTATACCAATAAAGTACCAAGAATCGACATTATAGAAGTAAAATAGTATTATTAATACGAATGAAATAAGTAAACCTACTATTAAGGTCGATTTAATAGCTTTTAAATCTTGGAATTCTAATTTCACCTTCTTAAGAATAATAAATGGATAGTACCAAGTTTCAGTGCTTAAAGAACTTATCAATACACCTAACAAGGCGCCTGTGATACCAATTGTCTTAACTAAAAGCATTAATAGAATTATGTAAAAGATACTTTTAAATGTTTCTATTTTACTATTTCCTTTAATATTACCCATGCTATATGTGAAATTAGAAAGATTGTAAGAGAATGTAGCAGTTAAAACCGAAATACATAATAGTATATTATTTAAATCACCGATATAAAAAGAAGGACCTACCCAAATGGTTATTAGCTCCTTGTTAAAAATAATAAAGCCAGAAATCATCAAAAAGAGTGTGAAACTGAAAACAGTAACGAAACGCTTTATTAACTCACGTATTTTTTCCTTATTCCCTTCAGCATATAAATTTGAAAAGGCTGGTAATAATGATTGTGAAGGGATATTAACAAAACTCTGAATTACTCTTAGAGGCCTCCTAGTTAATTCTAGTATTGTGACCGCATTTGGTCCTAAATATCTTGATATAATTACTAAATCAATATTAGATGCTATAGTGCCGAAAAATTTACTAAAAAAAGTATATGTGAATAGCTTAATGAAGGAACGAAAGTATCTTAAGTTTAGTTTGAATCCTATTCTTTGATTCTTTAATAATCCAATAAGAAAAATAGAATAAATCAAACTTGACGAAAGGCTTTTGAATAAACTCGAATACGCAATGGAAGACAAGCCGAAATTATTTAATAACAAGAAAACATTTAGCACAATTCCAAGAAGGCCGGTAATTGTAAGTATAATTCCAACCTCCTTTGTTCTTTGAAAGCCTAAAATTGCACCACTTAAACAAAACGAAAATAATGTTACACATGTGGCTATTGCATTGATATTATAGGCAAAAATTAATTCATCAATTGGCGCATTATCAGAAAGCTTTAAAATGTCCTTGATAAAAAATGACAAACTAAAACTTAGTAAAAAAGCTACTATTGTTACTATTGAAGAAACTATTACAGCTGACGACAAGAGATACTCAAGAAGTTTTTTATTCTTTTTAGAATATGCTGCAGATACTTTTTGAATTAAAACATCACCAACTCCAGGATCAATTATTGTTATCCATGTTAAAATGTTTCCTGAAGCAAGCCATAAACCAAAAAGTGTGTTGTCTATATACTTTAAATAAAGGGGTACGATTAAAACACCATTAGCAAATCCTATAATTGTTCGGAGATAAAAGAAGAATAGATTCCATTTTGTTGTGGCTACGCGACTCATATTTCACGAATGATAATCATTGTGTCAGTTATGTTTTAAAGCGTAATTAAGAATTACCTTGAAATTATTGTGTCTTTTGAATTTATCAAAGAGGAAAAGAAAATTCATTAGGTAGATTTTGAATAATTAAACTTGTTACTTATCCTTTTCCTAAGACGCCTTAATTTTAATTTACTCACACTACTACTTTTAATCGGCATTAAATACTTTTGAAACCCGGAGTATTTTGATAAATAGGCTTCCAGTAAATGATCGATTTCCCGAATTGATCCTAAGTCTAACCCGTAAATTCTCCCATGAATCTTATAATCGGTATAATGATGGCGTGTTAAATTGTAAATTATATTATTCATAAAAGTTTCAGCGCTTTTATCATTAAAAACCCCCCATTGCAAACCCGATTCAATGCACTTACCCATATCGATTGTGAAAGACTTAAACACATTGAAACTTATTTTCGTCTCATACGTTAGTAGTGATCTTCCGTGAACAAGTAAAGATTGATTCTTATCGGATAAACTTTTTAAAAACAATGCAAAGCCTAAAAATGAATTTCCATGAAACCTCTCAAACAAAACATCATCATCCTCTTTTTTATTTACAAAAATCACAGAACTTATTAGAGTGAGTTTATATCCTGCAACTTTAAAAAGCTCATTCGTGTTAAATAGTTTGCTCGTATATTCCGTTTTCTTAAAACTATTCTCATCATGAACATTTCCCCAATCCTTTAAGTTGAAATTCTAACCATGTATTTGAGAATGAGTCGCAGACTTAATTGCGTCACAAACGAGCAATATTTGCCCTTTGTCAAGATTAAAATAAAAGGGTAACCGAACTAAGCAATCTGTGTATCTATCTGCGTTTGGCAGAGGCCTTCCGTCATGTCTATCCTTATAATACTCAGATTTATGTAGACTGAGATAATGAAATACGGCAAATATATCTTTATCTTTAAGTGTTTTTATGATTTGAGACCGTTGACCTTCGTTTTCGCAAACTAAAAAAAACATATGGCCATTGTTAATTGCATAATCAGGTATTTGTGGTAAGCTTATGTTGTTTTTTAAACCATAATCAAATAGATTGTCATAGTAAAGTTGCCAGATTACTTTTCTTTTTTCTTGAATTGAAGGTAAGTTTTCTAATTGTGCCCATAAGTATGCTGCAATTATCTCAGATGGTAAAAAAGATGAACCGGTATCAACCCACCCATATTTATTTACTTCCCCTCTAAAAAATTCGGCTCTGTTTGTTCCCTTCTCCCAAATAATTTCTGCCCTTTTAATAAATCGTTTATCATTAATTGCGAGTAACCCCCCCTCGCCTGCGTTAATATTCTTTGTTTCATGAAACGAAAAGGCTGCCATATGCCCAATACTTCCAAGTGGTTTTTGCTTATAATACGAGTCTATAGCTTGAGCAGCATCTTCAATCACTATTAAATTGTGTTTATTGGCAATTTCCATAATTTTGTCCATATCACATGAGACCCCTGCGTAATGGACAGGAACAATTGCTTTAGTTTTTTTGGTTATTAGGCTCTCTAATTGATCTGCATCCATATTTGGATGATCTTTCATACTGTCAATGAAAACTATTCTTGCTCCTTGTCTTACAAAAGCTAATGCAGTTGAAACAAATGTATAAGAAGGGATAATTACCTCGTCGCCTGGCTCAATATTCGCTAAAATCGCACACATCTCTAAGGCATCTGTACATGATGTTGTAAGTAAGGCCTTTTTAAAGCCATAGTTCTCTTCAAAATACTTTTGACATTTTTTAGTGAAGCTGCCATTTCCTGAAATATGTCCTGAGTTGACAGCTTCTATAATATATTTAGTTTCGTTTCCAGTAAGATAAGGTTTATTAAATGGTATTTGATATGGATTCATCTATTTAAATTTTGTTCTGAAATTTTTTAATGGCAATATACTTTCTCTAGAGATATCATCAATTGCCTCGCTAATTAGAAGTAAGCCTGTACCACAGATTACGATTGGTTTGCTGTTTTCTATGAAAATAACCTTGCCAGGGTGTCTATTTTCAATTAAAACATCATTGTAAACGATGGCTTCAAGAATTCTAACAGAATTATTATTGATGAATGATTTTGCGCCTTTATATGGATATCCAACACTGTCTATGAAGCGTTTTATGTTTTCTGCGGAGTCTTGCCAGTTTATTTTATAATCATCTTCATCTAACCATATTGAATAACTGGCAATCTCTTCACTTTGTTTAAAGTTATTCAATACTTTATCGTTTTTAATATCAGTAACAATTTCATTTAATATACCTGTATAACAATTAATAATTTTATCAATTGCCTCAGAAACTTTAAGAGGATAATTAATTGCTATTTTCGATTGAGAAATAATATCCCCTTTATCATATTCGTTGGATGCAATAAGAGCTGTGACACCTATCTCACTTTCCTTATTTATCAATGACGTAACTAATGGAGCAAATCCTCTGTATTTAGGAAGAATAGAATCATGAAAAACAATTAAGCACTGATTTTCACTATGTTTAACTAGCCATCTCCAACTAATGGCAATTAGGTATTTTGAGGTTATGGATTGAAGTTTGTTTCTTTCAAATACTTCAATTTTATTATTCCTACAGATCTCTATAATCTCTTCAAAATAATCGTTTTGGATATTTTCATCCTTAGAAGTAACAACCTTTTCAACAATACCAATATTGCTATTATCAATTAAACTTTTAAGGCATTCATAACCTTTTTTACTCATTAAAAAAAACGTAATTCTCTTCATTAAACCAGCGAATTATTAATTTTATTAACTACTGTATTAAAATTTAGTTTGAGATTAATTTTATTTAATTCTTCTTTTAATTCTTCTTTTAAATTTTGGTTCATATTTAATGAATTGAGAATTACATTCATTAACGACGAAGCATTCTTTTCAATAGAAATTAATTGACGAAGTTTAGAGGTATACAAGTCACTTACATATCCAAGGTCAAAAGAGATGACTGGTTTTTCACATAAAATTGATTGTAAGACCATTGTTGGTCCTGTTTCTTCTATTGAAGGACTAATAAAAAAATCAGATGCATTGTATGCTTTGGCTAGAGTATTGTAGTCATTTAAGTATCCAAGTTCAATAAAATTGAAATTTGATATTGGCCATTCGAGGATATCACATTTTGAACCAGCTGTTAAAAAAGTAATTTTTTTTAATTCAAAATTTATCCTCATTAATTCTTTTTCTAAAGCAAATAGGGCTGCCTGAAGAATCCCCATTCCTTTTCGTTTATCCTTTAAAGATACAGCGCCAAAGAAGAAAACTATTTGATCTTCTTTAATTCCGAAATGTTTTTTGCAAATTGAATTGCTCTCAGGTTTAAAAATATTACGGTCTGGAACAGGATATATTTCACTTATTACATTTTTATTTTTAAAGACAGAAGAAGCTTCAACTTGTCTTTTTATTTGTTCATTACATGCAAAAACTGTTATATCTGTTTTACCTATGTATTCCTCCTTAAAAGAAAGATTTAGTTCAGCTTGTTTTCTATACTTTTGTTTTAAAATAGCCGGGCAATTAGAACACTTGTTCGTATAACCTTTACAATCCCACGCATAGTGGCAAGCTCCAGTAAGTTGTGCCATGTCCATAGGATAAAGAAAAATTGGTGCCTTTGTATACTGATTCATTTCTTTTATATTCTTAAATGAAATGAAATTTTGAGTAAACAAAATAATAATATAGTCAGGTTTAAAAGATGCCTTATTCAAAAATTTTTTTGTCGTGAAATATGTTATCGTTTGATCAAAGTCTAAAATATGATAATCTGAGTTTGTGTACCTTATCTTGTTTTTTTTAAAATTCAACTGTATCATTAGTTTCACTAATTTATTTAGAATTCTTTCGCCAAGGTGTTCTATAGGATTAAGAAACGTAATGACATTTTCATTTTGAGGTTTGCAATGCTTTGTAATTAATTTCACATTATTGCCTTCAAACTTGGAAAGTCCTTCAACAAGATCAAGCGCAACTACTCCAGAAGATTTGTAGGGATCTGGCGCTGAAATAATAAGTATATTCTTAGTTCTAATCAAATTCACTACTCAATCATATTGATTCGCGAATGCATTAGCAATATGACTACCTAAGAAACCATTTATTCCGGTTAAAAGAATTGTCTTAATCTTTTTGTTTGCCATTTATTAGTATTTATCTATAGCTTCGCCTTCCTCAGCCCCACGAGAGTCTGCGTATCTGTTTGTTTTTCAATAGCTTAAACAGAAAAAGGTGCTGGAATAGTAAATCAGACCTCGAATGAGATCACAATATGGCTAGCAATAGCCGAAGTACGTTTCGAAAAGTATATCGAGTTGAATTTTAAGTCTTTACAAAGACTTCGATGTTCAGTAAAAGATGTTCTTTTAAGGGGCATTTTAGTAAGGCGAAGTTAGTCAAAAAAAAGGGCTTTAACAATAGTTTTAAACAGTTTATCAAGAATGGATTTTTAATTACTTTTTCGTCATTTTATCAATGAAAAATGCCTTTCATCCATATTATCCTTTCGTTAAGAGTACTTGAAGGTGAAGGTTTCGTCTTCTTTGAACCCCTCCAATCAGATCTAGAACATACGATCAAGGCTACAAAAACATCGCTATTGGGATTGTTTCAAATTTTCGTGGATAGATAAATTAACCCTGCCTTACTGCGCTCAGCAGGCAGGCACAAAGCGTACAAAAAAACGCAAAGGGCGCCAAGTGAAATGTGCCATGATGCCTAGATTAAAGACACAAAGAGATTCATGTTTCGCAAGCTCAACATTCATCGGGGTTAAGACACTATGTAATGAACCTTGGTTCATTCTATGCAAACTCTTAATTGAAGGAAATAACTATGTGGCTATGTGTTTTATTTTAACCCTTCTTCACTGGGATCAGCTGGCATGCACACTCGCCAGAGCGTAACTAAATTAACCACAAAGTGCACAAAGAAGACACAAAGAAGGCACTAAGTTCACCACGGCGAAGCCACGGCGAAGCTAAGGGATTCATGTTTCGCAAGCTCAACATTCATCGGGGTTAAGACACTATGTAATGAACCTTGGTTCATTCTATGCAAACTCTTAATTGAGGAAAATAACTATGTGGCTATGTGTTTTATTTTAACCCTGCCTCAAGCGATCAGCTGGCAGGCAGGTCGAGACCTGTATACACTATATTTTTGTAATGCCACTTCTCGATACGATCTTTCGCTTCGCTACAGATCTACTCGAAGTGACACGAAAAGTTTGTCTGGTCGAGTAGGCCACAACAAAACAGTATGGCCGTATCGAGACCAGTTTAGACTATTTTTTCTGTAATGTCCTTCTCGATACGCTACTGCGCTGCGCTTCGTAGCTACTCGAAGTGACCCGTTAGTGTTGTCAGGTCGAGTAGGCCACAACAAAACGATATGGCCGTATCGAGACCAGTTTAGACTATTTTTTCTGTAATGTCCTTCTCGATACGCTACTGCGCTGCGCTTCGTAGCTACTCGAAGTGACACGTAAAGTTTGTCAGG
>Ga0154020_10001687_pt1 | contig 27180 bp, 23 predicted proteins | sample Klosneuvirus_201_FD_109709 | JGI IMG/M metagenome (GOLD analysis project Ga0154020, IMG submission 109709) | Active sludge microbial communities from wastewater, Klosterneuburg, Austria - Klosneuvirus_20160825_MG | ecosystem: Engineered > WWTP > Aerobic digester > Activated sludge | place...
GCAAACCTCCGAGCGATGTCTGGAGACGCGCTTCGGAAGGCGCTGGACAAGGCCGCGGAGATCTCGATTGGTCATGCGGCTAGACTCTTTGAAGCCATTCATACGGCGACGGTAGTGGATCGTCTGGCTGGACTCCCAAAGCTCAGCGCGGATGCGAAAGGGGTCGAAGTGACTCCTGGAGTCGACCTGGGGCTTGGACTCGTAAAAGTGACCGAGTCCCGTCTCGGGTTTGCGGTCCGATACCTGGAAGTGAAGGGGCTGATTCCGAGTCTCCAAAAGTACAAGTTGCCAGCAAAGGTAATCTCTGCGATCGACAGTGATGTGGCGGGTGTCAGCCAGGAGGCGCTGCTCAGCCTGACGATGGGTGGGCGGTAACGATGGCCCCCCCGATTTGCAAGGGGCGGGCCTGCGTACATGTGGAGGCACTCAGACGAGTGCTGGGGGCGACTGCAATCTTGGAAGCGTCAGCGGCACTCAAGGCCAGCGGGCGACCGACGGTAAACGCTGCTCAGCTCTGGCGGTACTTCACTACCTCTGTTTATGCCAGCGGAGATCTGCCGGGGATTGCGACTCGGGAGGCGCTTCAGAACGCTGTGGATGCGATCCGTGCGGCGATTCGGACGAAGCAGATTGGCCCCAAGGATGGCCGTTTTGATGTCGTTTGGGAGGAGTCCTCTCGCACTCTGTCCTTTGCTGATAATGGGATCGGAATGGACGCAGAGACCATCCTGACGAAGTTCCTTTCGCTTGGGGACTCCGGCAAGAGCGAAGCGACGGACTCTGATCAAGCTGCGGGTGGGTTTGGGATTGCGAAGGCGGTGATCTTGGGAGTGTCGGAGACGTTTCGATGGGAACTCTTCAGCCGAGACAATCACGCGGTCTCGCTGGGCGCTGGTCAGGATGTGTCCGTCTACGGGGTGGCACCCCGGCAGGGCTCGCTGATTCGGGTCTACGATGTTCCGAAGTGCTATCTGCTGTGGTGGGTCTATGAGCGCGAGCGCTCGGAGCCGGTGATCGAGCGGCTGCGTCTGGTCCTGGCGGCAAACGATCTTCCTGATCTGCGACTGACTCTCAATGGCGAGCTGGTAAATCCTCTGTTCAGTCGCCGGGGAGGGACTCCCATCAGCCAAGGTGGGGAGTGGGGGAGCGGAAACACGGCCATCGCACGCGCCTTTCGTCGGCCACCCGGTCAAGCAGGAGGAGCGTTTTACGTTCGGCTTGGGGGTCTGTACCAGTTCGCGCAGCCGAGCGGGGCGAAGCTGCCTGCGGATGTGGTGGTCGATCTGCGGACGACGACACGACCGGGGAACCTGGGCTATCCGCTGACCGCTGCGCGGGACCGTTTGCAAGGTCGAGCCAGCTACGCGCTCAATGACTTGATTGCAGAGGTCGAGCGGGAAAACGAGAGCGTCGGTGACAATGCGGACTACGAGATCTTTCTACCGGAGGACGATGAGGTTCACGGCAGCGAGGATGACCCCACCCGCGAAGCGCTCGCAGACCCTGCACTACTCGGAGCACTTCGAGCGGCTGCATCAGGAGTGGCAGATTACTATCGCAGCAGACCAGCGATTCATGCGGAGGAGCCAAGCTCTCTGGCTCCGATTGGGAGTCGCCAGCACTCGGATGACTCTCAAACGACTCTGCCGGTAGATCTGGAGCGCTTCACCGCTGCCGCGCTCGTAGGTGGTCCTCTGGCGGGGGCAGTAGAGACTGTCAAAGTTCTGCTTGCGCAGACTGGTGCGCTGGGTGTCCATGTCGAGGAGGCTCTGAAGAGAACCGCTCAGAGCGGAAGTGTCCGTGATGAGGACCAGTCTGTCTTGGTCGCAGCCGTGTACACAGCTTCTTCCACGGCAGCGGGTGATTCGCTCAAGCCCGGTGCTGGAGGTTTGCTGCAAGCGGGAGTTGTTGAGGCCCAGCTCGCTCCCCTTGCTCAGCTCCTTCCCAAAGAACCCAGACAGACGAATCCGTTTGGGCATCTCGCCGGACTGAGAATCAGCAAGAAATCCTATGATCGGCCCAAGGCGCGGCGATTCCGAAAGGAGTGGTCGCGCTGGCTCCCATACCTGGTCATTTGGGATGCCACGCTCCGTCTGGTGGCCGCCGAAGCTCGGATCAAACGGAGTTTCGCGCCCGGCTTCATTTTGGATGACAACGTCGCGGCAATGGCAGCGTCAGAGGGCAGCGGACGGGATCGGCCTCCTCGCCTGGTCGTCTACATTCATCCCAACACGCTGCGCGGCGTGGCGCTCGCACACAAAGCTCGGCCCCTCTCAATCGCGTACTACCTGTTCAGTCTGGCCTGCCACGAGCTGACGCACCTCGATGGGATTATGGGAGAAGGTCACTCCGAGCGCTTCGTTGCCAGAAGGGAATCGCTCGGATTCCAGACCGCGCATCTCCTGGCACCGATCGCGGAGCTGGTGACGCGGGTGCTCGGACTGAGGAGTCCCAAGAGATCTCGCGCAGAGCCCGCAGAAGACTACACAGAGATCGATGCCGTCATCGACGCTGTCGTTCGTCAGGTTGGAGGCAGAGAGATCGCAGCGTTTGCAAAGCGTCGCCGCGCAGATCTGCGCATTCTGATCAAGAACTCACTTCAGAGAGACGTATGACCAAGAACAATCGCGCTGAGAATGTCGATTCCGAAGCAGCCTACGCGGGCCTCCTCGCGCAGCTTGAGAAGATTGCACCTGAGCTATCCGACGAGGAGCGGCGCGTCAGAATCGCCGCCTTCCTACAGGCGGCGCAGCAGCCCCGCTCACCCAGTGACCACGTTATCGTGCTGACGGCGAAGGACGTGCGACCGCCAACAGAGTCCCCGATTCCGCCAGCGCTCTTGATCCAGGAGTGGGTGAGGAGCCATCGTGACGAAATCTTGGCGCGACTCCGCCTCGGTCTACCGGAGCTGGCCGAGCTGGCTGCGTGTGCTTCTGTATGTCCCTGCGTGATCTGTCTGCTCGCGCGGGATGGTGCCAACGGAATCGTCCATGCGGATCTGCCTGACGAAGGGAATCCAGCGTGTCTTGCGAACTGTGATTGTGCGACGTGCCGACTGCTGCGGGAGGCACTGCTGCGCACGGGCGGAAGATGCTGGGGTCCAGATGCGCCCATCGCAGACGGAGCCGTGCTGCTGGCCAGCTTGGGACTGAAGGCGGCGGGTAACTAAACCGCGTCTACTGCCAAACCCGAACTTTTCGACTGGGGCCCCGCTTCCCTGCGAGACTTTTTCCGTCCCGCAGGCGGTCCGAAAAAAGCTCTCCGGTCGCCCCCAGTCTCTTCACTCAAGCTGTTGGTTTCCGTGTGGACTCAGGTTGGGCACAAGGTCTCCCCGCCAAGACGAGTCACCCCTGCAAATCGGTTTCAGTGGAGCCCCGGATAGGAATCCAGGGAAGGACTGGAACAGCCACATCAAGCAGTACGTCGTGTACGAGTTTCAATGGAGCCCCGGATAGGAATCCAGGGAAGGTTGATCACCGCGCTGGCTGCTGAGGTCCAGTCGGCAGAGTTTCAATGGAGCCCCAGATAGGAATCCGGGGAGGGGCATGCACAGCCTCGGAAGGCCGTTCGAGATCATGGTGTTTCAATGGAGCCCCAGATAGGAATCCGGGGAAGGACGCTGTTCATCGAGAACAACTACGCGCCGACGGTAGAGTTTCAATGGAGCCCCAGATAGGAATCCGGGGAAGGTCATGGTGACCTGCACGGACACCAACTTCCAGAAGATGTTTCAATGGAGCCCCAGATAGGAATCTGGGGAAGGTCAAAACCGCCCTCTGTGTCCTCGTCCATCAGCGCCGTTTCAATGGAGCCCCAGATAGGAATCTGGGGAAGGTCACCGGACTGCTATTTGGCGACGGCTGTAACCCCACGTTTCAATGGAGCCCCAGATAGGAATCTGGGGAAGGAGGGAGTTCCTCCAAAAGCAGATTCAGGAAGAGCCCAAGCGTTTCAATGGAGCCCCAGATAGGAATCTGGGGAAGGGAAAAGACCGAGTGGCATCGCGTGGTCGTGTTCGGAGTTTCAATGGAGCCCCAGATAGGAATCCGGGGAAGGGGCGCGAATTACCGAGGCGTGTCAGAGAAAGGTGCTGTTTCAATGGAGCCCCAGATAGGAATCCGGGGAAGGGAATGCTCGAATCGATAAGGCGGAAGCTCGCGCCACGTTTCAATGGAGCCCCAGATAGGAATCCGGGGAAGGGCGAACTCGACGAGGATGCCCTCGTATTGATTGGCGGGTTTCAATGGAGCCCCAGATAGGAATCCGGGGAAGGTGGAGAAATTCCTCAAGCAGTTCTCGCACTTCTATGTTTCAATGGAGCCCCAGATAGGAATCCGGGGAAGGGGCGTCGCGGCACAACTGAGGTGATGTGATGGCCGATCTGTTTCAATGGAGCCCCAGATAGGAATCCGGGGAAGGGTTCGTGGCCAAGGTCAAGGCGAATCCTGACTGGTACGTTTCAATGGAGCCCCAGATAGGAATCTGGGGAAGGTTTGTGCCTCGGCACAAGATCATTTTCCATTCCAGCGTTTCAATGGAGCCCCAGATAGGAATCCGGGGAAGGGACCTGCAAGGTGCGCCTCAAGATGGAGGGCAGCACTCCGTTTCAATGGAGCCCCAGATAGGAATCCGGGGAAGGCATTGTGCGTGCGCTTTGGGGGTACCGAAGTCGAGCGTTTCAATGGAGCCCCAGATGGGAATCCGGGGAAGGACCCATACGACGGAATGACGTTTCACTTTTCCGAAGTGTTTCAATGGAGCCCCAGATAGGAATCCGGGGAAGGGCCGCCTTTGTTTCTCGAACAGGCCGAAGTGGCAGCTGTGTTTCAATGGAGCCCCAGATAGGAATCTGGGGAAGGGTGTATGGCTCGCTGTGGAGCAAAGACGGCGTACACAAGTTTCAATGGAGCCCCAGATAGGAATCTGGGGAAGGGGATGCGGCAGCAAAAAACGCCTTGGGACCCGATGGGTTTCAATGGAGCCCCAGATAGGAATCTGGGGAAGGAATTTATCTATCTTTGGCTTAATGGTGGCAAAGCTGTGTTTCAATGGAGCCCCAGATAGGAATCTGGGGAAGGCAATTGATCGCGAACATCATGCACCGGATGCACGTCAAGTTTCAATGGAGCCCCAGATAGGAATCTGGGGAAGGTAAGTACCGCGCCGCCGGGTGGAAGTGCTCGTTTACGTTTCAATGGAGCCCCAGATAGGAATCTGGGGAAGGTCACAGCGGCACTTCGGATGTAATGAAGCGCGTCGTGTTTCAATGGAGCCCCAGATAGGAATCTGGGGAAGGACGTGTGCCATTCGACCCATCTAGTCCAGCAAAAGCCGTTTCAATGGAGCCCCAGATAGGAATCTGGGGAAGGTTTGCACGGCCATTAACCGCGACGGTCAACGTGCTAGTTTCAATGGAGCCCCAGATAGGAATCTGGGGAAGGGTCCGACCACTCTGCATAGCGTGTTACAAGCGCTACGGTTTCAATGGAGCCCCAGATAGGAATCTGGGGAAGGCGATACGTCTAGAGTTTCCCCTTCGGAGGTGGAGAGGTTTCAATGGAGCCCCAGATAGGAATCTGGGGAAGGACCTATATTGGGAACCCTATCGGTGGACTTATTGGTGAGTTTCAATGGAGCCCCAGATAGGAATCTGGGGAAGGAGGGTGGTGAGATCTATCAGTTTGTGCAGCTTAAAGAGTTTCAATGGAGCCCCAGATAGGAATCTGGGGAAGGACGCTTGCGTGCCGACGGCCATCAGCCTGGAAGAGGTGTTTCAATGGAGCCCCAGATAGGAATCTGGGGAAGGTCGCGCAGAGGCGGACAGGGTGCGGATTGAGGGGCTGTTTCAATGGAGCCCCAGATAGGAATCTGGGGAAGGATAAGAAGTCCGTTCAAACTAACGGCGGGCAGACCCTGTTTCAATGGAGCCCCAGATAGGAATCTGGGGAAGGCGGTACGTCCCGATCGAAGGCTGCGCGATGCGCGAGGTTTCAATGGAGCCCCAGATAGGAATCTGGGGAAGGAAGCCGCAGCAGCGAGAAGGCTTCGAGTATGAAGTGTTTCAATGGAGCCCCAGATAGGAATCTGGGGAAGGAGACCCTGGGTCTGCCGAGCCGTGGGCGGGGGGCCGCTCAGTTTCAATGGAGCCCCAGATAGGAATCCGGGGAAGGCAGAGCGCGGAAGGATGGGCGCAGCGAATCGCCGAAGGGTTTCAATGGAGCCCCAGATAGGAATCCGGGGAAGGTCCCAGGCTGCTGAGATCGCGCAGTTCGCCGCCGAGTTTCAATGGAGCCCCAGATAGGAATCCGGGGAAGGACTCTGACCTGGGTTAATTGAGTGTGAGCCGCAACCTGTTTCAATGGAGCCCCAGATAGGAATCCGGGGAAGGAATTCAGGAAACGAGTGCGTAACGAGCCCGTAACGACGTTTCAATGGAGCCCCAGATAGGAATCCGGGGAAGGGGCTGGAAACGCGAAATCCTGGTGATTGGATGCGCTGTTTCAATGGAGCCCCAGATAGGAATCCGGGGAAGGGGCGAAGCTCATCGGCTCGACTCTGGGCGCCCAGCCCAAGTTTCAATGGAGCCCCAGATAGGAATCCGGGGAAGGGTACAAGCGCGGATGGGTCATGGTAGGGCACTTCACGTTTCAATGGAGCCCCAGATAGGAATCCGGGGAAGGACCGGGAACTTGTCCGCGGTCCGGTTGCGAGCGGCGATGTTTCAATGGAGCCCCAGATAGGAATCCGGGGAAGGGACGGCACCCAGCGCACCAAGATCACGGACGGCACGTTTCAATGGAGCCCCAGATAGGAATCCGGGGAAGGAGGATACGGTCGAAGTCCTTGCGCTGCTGGGGTTTGCGAGGGGGTTTGCGAGCGATGGTGGTTTTGGGTCGGCGTTCGGCACCTCGTGAGCGGACGGTACTTGGGCAAGTCCTTGGCAGTCAAGGACTTTGAGCCCGCGAGCGGTCCTGCACAAAGTCGTCGCACTCCATCGCTCGCGGCAGCCTTCGGATGTATGTGCTCCATCGGTTTCTTTCAATGCTATGTGGGCCGCCGCGGCGTTGGCCACCGCGACCGGGTTTTCACAGAGCCGCTCACCTGACGCGGCGACCATCGCAGAGCCGCGCCCGATAAGCAAGTCCGTCCCGATCCACTCGGATGCCCGAGCCGCAGCGAAAATCCCCCCGACCAATGGAACCATTGCTCCGACCGATGATCGAACCACCCCCGACCAATGGAACCATTGCTCCGACCGATGATCGAACCACCCCCGACCAATGGAACCATTGCTCCGACCGATGATCGAACCACCTTAGACCAATGGATCCATTGCTTGCACCCTATGAATGCCCACCCCCGACCAATGGATCCATTGCCGTGACCGATGGGGCGAGCCCGTGTCCACTGCGGACTTCGACGTTTTCGACACAGTCGCCGCGCCTGCAACGGCCACACATTTGTACAGACAGAGCCCGGTATGAGGGCTTGCACAGACGCAACAGTGAAACTTTCCATTACACGATCACCGGCCCCGACTCCGGTGGCTGATACGGTCGACCGAGCGCCCGCACACAGCGCGCCGCCCGTCCATCGCACGGTCCCAGGTCAATCAGCAGGAGCTGGTCTTCCTCGCGATGAATGTGTGGCGTCAAGTCGGTGATCAGCACCTCCCGCTCACGGTCCGACAGATCACACTGGAACACTGAGTACTGCACGCGAGGACCGACTCCTTTCATGATCCGGTGAACCCGTTGCCAGCGCTCTGGCTCGGCAATGTCGTAACAGATCAGGTAGCGCGTCTTCATCGGATTCCCTTCCCGATCAGCGGGTGCGAAAGCTGGGATAGGTGGTCAGCTCGCCTTGCACGGTGCGGGCGAGCAGCCGCGCCTGAACCGCCAACACCCGACGGTAACTGAGCGTATATCCATAGCGAGGGTGGGTGACTTCCTGCGCCATCCGTCGCTCATACGCTGCCAGGAATGCCTTGCGCCCACGATCCTGGAGCGCCACCGCACCAGCCGCCCGCACGAAGTCTTCGGCAGTGACTTCCTCCGTATTGATCACCGATAGCACCACCGAGTCTGCGATCAGCGGTCGGAACTCCTCCATGAGATCGAGCGCCAGTGCAGGCCGTCCCGCCCGTGGCCGATGAAAGAATCCCACCATCGGATCGAAGCCGACGCCAGTTAGCGCAATCCGTACATCTTTGAGCAGCAGCGCATACGCAAAGGACAGCAGAGCATTCACCGGATCACGCGGTGGCCGCCGGTTCCGTCCGCGAAAATCGAACTCTGTCTGCGGTCCAGAGCGCGGTCTAAACAGTCCGGCCAGCGCCCCAAAGTACAGTCGCGCCGCGTCCCCTTCCAGTCCCAAGAGCTGCGCTTCCGAGTCCGCCTGCTCCGCATCCAGCGCCCGCTGCTTGAGCGCCCGCAGCGTCAAATCGATCGCCTCCCGACCTTCACTTGCAACATTGCGCCGCAGCAGCGTCCGTCCGTTCAGGATTTTTCCGGCAATGATCGGACGCACCAGAGACAGCCGACTCTGTTCCTCACGCGCTCGCTCAAACTGCGCAAGCCGTAGCTGTACCCCCATTCCCGAAAAGCCACTGAGACTCCCATAGTGATAGCCCCCATAGCTCATCAGAGACACATCGATCTCACGACGACACAGCTCCTGCGCCGCCGCCGTAGTGAGCTGCACCGAACCGAGCAGACAGAGCTGGCTCACCTGCCGCAGCGGCACCGTGCGCTTCTCACCATCTGGAGAAGGAGCCCTGCGACGAGCACGGCAACAAAGTCAGGTGGCCGTTTCAATGGAGCCCCAGATAGGAATCCGGGGAAGACGGACCCGACCGTGTTCCTCAAGAACGAGTTCGCGTGGTTTCAATGGAGCCCCAGATAGGAATCCAGGGAAGGGCCATGACCATGGTAATCAATAGCGGCATCTCACAGGCGTTTCAATGGAGCCCCGGATAGGAATCCGGGGAGGGTCGCAGTCGAATCTGAAGCCTTGGCTGCGCGGCGCTGTGTTTCAATGGAGCCCCAGATAGGAATCCGGGGAAGGGACGCGGCCCAAATCCGGCCAGTTATGATGTCGACCTGTTTCAATGGAGCCCCAGATAGGAATCCGGGGAAGGGCATCAACGTTAAAAAAAAGGGCTAGAGCTGTACCGGTTTCAATGGAGCCCCAGATAGGAATCTGGGGAAGGGACCTTGATCTGTGCGACGTGTGCTACTGGAGAAAAGTTTCAATGGAGCCCCAGATAGGAATCTGGGGAAAGGGGATGGTTGCTTCCTACTGACCGAACTATGGAGGCGCAAGCAGCTCGGGGCTGCCGGGGCCGGGTTTTCAAGGGAGTTGGCTTCAGCGCGGAGCATCGCAGAGCCGCGTTGGCAAGGCAAGGCTGCGGACTCGCTTCAGGCCGAGCGACTACTCCGTCTGTGGCACAAACTGTCCCAGTCCGTAATGACAGCCGTACCCGAGCAGCAGCGGACCAGAGACCGCTTCCGCAAACTCGATGCGGAATCCACAGTACCCCGTCGTCAGCTCATCACGTCGCCGGTGCCGCAGGAATGCCGACCACGGCGGCGTCTCGGACTCTGCGAGTCCAAGTGGCCCAAGCGTTCGCTCGATCTGTCGCGGAATCGGAAGTCCCCGCAGCCGCAGCTCTCGCACGAGCTGATCTTCCGGTTCATCGCCCCGCTTGCGATGTCGCGGCAGCACAAACGGAGTCCGCGATGCAAAGACCGTGCTCTGCTGTCCAAGCCGCGAGCCATGCAGCCCCGCCACCTGCCCAAGCCCACATAGCGTCACTGATAGCGGCGCCGACTCTGCCGAATCCCCCACCACAAACGGCGGCAGATCCCGCACCGCCAGCAGCGCCGCCACCTCCGATGGTAACAGTCCCGCCGGAGCATACACCACGACATGAGTAATTCGCAGCGCACCGTCCTGCGATGGATCCGCTGCCCCACGGCAGTCCGCCACATAGTGAGCATGCCGATGCTGCCGAGTAAGAGGACTCCCAGATGCATCTTTTCCAGCTAGCGTGGCCGAAGGCACCCGATGCATCGCCAGCACCGCTCGCCGAACCGCCTCTCCAACCACCACCGCCCGAGTCAAAAGCGGCAGCGTCCGGCCCGTAAGCGCCAGCTCGGCCACGGTCGGCAAAAGCCCGTGAGAAAGCTCAGTTTGTTCGTTCATCACCATCCTTGCGAATTGTAGCGGCACCGTATCAAAATCCTCCGAAGCCGCCACTGGAATCAAGATGCTCGGACAGATGCTGCTCCGTCGCAGCCGTCGCTTTCTTCCTCAGGTGGACAGCAAGGGCAATAAAAGACACTTGAGCAGCTGGCCTTCGTATTCGGAGCCCACAACCGGGCGCAGCATGTCACGAAGTCGGAGTGCCACGTCTGCTCGTTCACAGTCCCGCAAGGTAGCGAACACCGATGCCATTCACTCCAGGAGCATTGCATAACTCGACCAGGAGCAGGTCAAGTCACCAGAAGTCACGAAATCCCTAGACCAAACTTTGAGGGCGAGTCAGAATTTGTCGCTGATGTTCAAACCAGCGAACGGTGGGCGTTCGCCCACTTAATTATGAAGGAGAAAAAGGTGGCGGCACCAATTTTCCGGTTGACTCTCACTCGCACCACTCTGGGGCCGGCGCATCACGTTCAGTTCGAGATTCCGGGGGGCGTCTGTACGCCAGCCGAGTTTGCGGAGGCTTCGAAGACAGCACTTCGCGACTTCGTGCCAAGTCCTGGTCACGGTATTGTGCTCGATGGGCGTGGACCAGTGTGGGGATATTCGATGTTGGTGCACGACTTTCATCCAACGTCTTGGCTGGCGGTGCGCGACCCTCGTCTGGGACTGGTCGTGGTTGCTACTCACACTGCTGGGGTTGAGGCAGGTGATATCGTTGACTTCCGAACCGTCGATGCAGCGAACGTAGTCGTTGCCGTGTGCGGACCACCACACTCTGGGAAGTCGGTTTTTTTGGCCGAGTTGTACCGGCAGATTCTCGCGATACAGCCCTCGCAGTTTTGCTTCCTGCAACGTGCGGCGCCTGACGGTGAAGGCATGTGGTCCGCAGAGTCAACACCGGAAGTGGTCAAGGAGTTGCGGAAGAAGGGCAGCTTTAGCCAAGAGTTCAACGCTTACACAGAGAACAGCATTGATAGTTTGGCAAAGGTGTTTCCGCTGCTCCTGCTCGATATGCCGGGGCGTCGCGATGAGATTGCCGCGACCATTCTGAAGCACTCCAGTCATGTCATCGTCCTGTCATCGAGTTCGGACGAAGCAGATGCTTGGCGGACATTTGCACTGAACCAGGGTTGTGCCTTGCTGGCCGATCTCCGTTCCAGGCAACTGCTGTCGCAGGAGAAGGTGGAAGGCTCTTGCTCGCAGATCACTTTGACCGGAGCCCCGGTTGTGGGTGCTTTGGCAGGATTAGAACGAGTGGGACCGCGTGAGCCATATGAAAGCGCAGTAGCGAGTTTGGCTGTCTGGTTGGTCGATTTTGTGAAGCGGCGCCAAACTGCGATGCAAGCCGTCTAGACAGTGTGGTCGCTCGTAGGGAATCATGGGGACCTCAGTTGGGAGCCGGCGCCAAACTGCGATGCAAGCCGTCTAGACAGTGTGGGCACAGACGATCGAGACATCGATTCGTCATCACTTGAGCGAACGATCTGCCATCTCGGATGAGCTCCGTCACGAAACGAGAAAGCGTCTTTCGCATTGCCTTCGGTGAGGAGAATCCGTGACAGCGATGACTTCATGTCCAGAGGTGATGGTCGGACTCGTCGGACACAATCCGGCGAGCCTGTTGGTTGTTGCCCGTTCGCTTTTGCCGAAGCGCACGCTGCTCATCGCCACGCCGCAAACCATCGAGGTTGCCAAGCGACTTGCACGGCAAATTCCGAACTCCGAACCTAAGCTCTGGAGTGGCGGGTTTGGTATCGATCGTGTCCGATCCGGCCTCTCCGACCTTATCGGAAGTGAATCCGGATCGATATGTCTGGACATCACTGGTGCGACGAAGCCGCTCTCCATCGGGCTTTGGGCAACACTGAACCAATTCAGCGGAGGTCGACTGAAAACGGTCTACCTGGAACCTAGCGGACAGCTGACTGACGCAGACACTGGCCAGCGCATCGAACAAGAAGTAGCGATCACTCCCCGTGAAATGCTCGTTTGGTATGAAGCCTCGGCGGGACTGAAAGGAAAGGCCGGTGCTCGATGGGAGGGTGAGTTATCTTGTCTCAAACCGGCTATCGTTGAAAGAGAAACGTTGACGCGAAGGCTATTCGACACATTTGGCCGCTGGTCAGACTACTATCGGCGCCATCAAGCGCTGCCGAACGGTTTGCTTCAGCTTTCGGCCAGTGATCTTCCGCCCGGAGCAAGTATCTCGGGGAATCAGGTCGTTCTTCCTAACGTTACCGACTACCTCGGGGAGAACCAATGGTTAGAAGAATACTGTGCCCTTGTCAGTCGAGATTCACTCACGGATGCAGCAACGGTGAGAGCGGCAATCGGGTTGCCGATTGCAACCGAGAATGGCGGAACTGATGAGGCCGACGTCGTCCTATTGAGAGGCCCACGAGCCGTCATCATCGAGGCCAAAGCCCGCGGGAATGCTGGAGGGGCTGGAGCGGAACTGAACAAGCGGATTCAGAAAACTCGGCGATTTTTCGGTTCACTGGCACGCGTGATATTCGTCCATCCGGCGTGGGGACAGACTGCCCCGCAGAATCTCGCCGAGATTGCAGGCCCAGGGGTGTGGCTTGTTGGTCGGGACCCAGCACGCTTGAGAACAGCTATCCGCGAAGCGCTCAGTCTGCAGGACGTCATGGAGTAGAGGCCCGTTCCGCTTGCTCCCCAGGTCCACCTCGCCCGCTAGACAGGCCAGCCAGGCAGGAAGATCTGCAACTTAAGGTGGCGATCTTCGCTGGTTGACACGACCTGGCGCTGTGGATATGGTCGGCCCCGCTCGCAAATTTACCCGGCTGATCTCGCGAAGTGACTCGTTCCTCATGTTCCTCGGATACGGCCCAAAATGAGAGTTTTGGCGATGCCTCCGGGCAGTTAGAAAGCACGTTAGACTTCCAGACGGTCAGGGAACGGCGAGCAAGCAAGGAGTCGGTCCGCATGACCCCAGAGGACATCAGAAAACGAGTCGCAGACGCCAGGAAGATCAGCAAACCGGTCTTGCTTGGCTTCGATGCCAACGGGATTCAGGAACTCGTGACTGCCAGCAGCCGACCAATTGCCATGCGGGGTGCGAGCGAGATGGTTCGTCGTTTTGACCAGTGGGTCAACCAGCAACCGGGCATCATTTTCGCCGGCGGTGGCCGCGGTCTCAGGATGGTGAGCGAGGACCAAGTCGAGGCCACGCGCACGGAACTGCTCAAAAAATTCGGTGAGCTGACCCTCGGCGGAGTCTTGGCTATCGCCCCGGCTGCATGGGATAGTGGGCAAGAAAGAGATTGCCTAAAGTTGTTGCAGCTGCGGCTAGGCAATGCCAAAGATGAGGCCCCACGCCCGCAGGTTCCGCTGGTGTCCCGTCGCCAAGACCAGTGCGCTGATTGCCGCTTGCGGCGCGCAGAGGTTCTATCGTTGAAGCCAGACCCGCAGGGGGAACGCATCTGTCGGCGTTGCGAAGCTGCCATTCAATTGGGACGACAAACGGCCCGAAAACGGGCTGAAGCGGGAATGACGCTGGAAGATATCGCCGAGGACGGCCAGGTGGCCGTGGTGTCAGCCGACGGCAACAACATGGGCGAGCTTTTCTCTACTCTGGAAACGCTAGAACAGCACGCAGCATGCAGCGCCTGGGTCGATGAGGTCTTTCAGGGAGCGCACCGTGATGCCATTGCTGTGACTGGTGACAGCATTTCCCCGGTGACGGGAGGCGACGATATTCGGGCATTTTTGTCGCCCTCGTTTCTGCTGGAATACGTCACCCATCTGGCCAAGAACGTCGGGGCACGGGCAGACCGCGAGCAAGATGGTCTGCGGCAGTTCGTGGCGGCCAACCGGAGTGCGGCGAAGTTGCTGTCACGAATTGGAATTGGCATCGGCGCAGTGGTCGCGCCGTTTCACCATCCGGCCTCGCGCCTAGTGGAGTATGCACACCACTTTGAGAGTCGGGCCAAGAAGATCTGCCGAGGCCAGGATAAGCAAGCGGTCCGCTCTGCGTTCGACTTTGAAATCCTGACCTCGGGTCAAGAACTCAGCGAAGGAACCGCCGAGAGGGGCTCTGAACCGTTCAAGATACCCACCAACGACTGGGAACATCTCCGCAAAAAAGCACGATTGCTCAGCCAAATGCCGCAGCATCAGCTGAGCCAGTTGTTTCGCGGTCACGATCGTGACGAAGCGGAACAGCGGAACTTGTTCCGTTATCAGGTCGCCCGCATAAAAGAATGGCAAGCCTGGTTCGAAGGTCTGGGCATCGATTGGCGGGATCAGAACGAGGTGGACAAGCACATGCCAGATCCCCAGCTGATCAAGCTGGCCCAGCTACCGTATAGGGCGACGAGGTCGACATGAGGCACTTTCAACTTGAGGTCCGGTTTCCGGCGGGCTCGATCCTGGTCGGCGGGTATTCCGCCACACCCAAGTGGATTGACGCAATCCACGCCGCCGACCAAGCGGATCGCCCGATCATTCCTGCCACCGCACTGCGTGGGGCTTTGCGTGAAAGCTTGGAAGCCGTTCTGCGCGGAAATCACCTTCCTGCCTGTCAAGGGGGCACCGGACAATTGCCGGGTATCACCAAAGCAAAACCCGTACCATGTCAGCTCGACCAGGGCAAGCCGTGCGTCGCCTGTCGTCTCTTTGGACTACAGCGCGGGAAGCTTGATAGCGGGGAACGGTTTTTCTCGGCCCTGATTTTGGGGGAAGCCTCGCTGGGAGAAGACGAATCGGCAAAGTGGCAACATTCCCCGCACGTGTCGATCTCCAGGTCGTCTCGTAGTGCTGAAGACGAAAGGCTGTTCAATTACCGCGTCCCTTGCCTAATCGGCCAGAAGATGATGGCTTGCGGCTACTTGCTCGATGATGGGCTACGCAAAGAGTTGGAGGCCTCGGTACGAGCAACTACGCATATTGGCGGCGGACGCAGCCGGGGCCAAGCCCGTGTCGACCTGACCTTGCATTGGTCGGAAGGGACAGAGGCCACGCCGCCAGTGCCGCCCAGCGATCAGGACGCATGGGTGCGCCTCACGCTGAAAAGCCCTGCGGCGATTGGCAGTCAGACGGTGGACAACAACATCCGAGATAGTCGGGCAGAAATCCCCGGCACCATGTTGCGGGGGGCTATCGGCTTTGCGTTGGCCAAAGGCTTAGTGGATCCAGACCATGACCGAGCGCTTCAGTCGTTGGTGGCGGCTGAGACCGGGGCGCAGTTTGGCTTTCTGTTTCCAACAACCAATGATGAAGCACAGGGCAAAAGCTGCGCACCCTGGCCAATCACCGCCAAAGCCTGCAAGTTCGAGCCAACGAAACACCCTGTCGTCGATACTGTGTTCGAACGGATTGCGGTGGCGCTGTTGCAAACACCCGCACAGGCCAGGCAACTCAACCAGCGGGTTCATATGAAGTGCGCTGAACCGGGCTGCAATGGGCCCTTGCGGGGGGCCAAAGGGAATCGCGGGACCTTCCGTCGCACCGACGTGCGGTTGATTACCCGCGTGGCATTGGATCGAGATACCGGTTCGGCCGCCGAAGGGAAGTTGTTTTCGCAGGTGCTCGTCGAATCTGGCACCCGGTTCGAAGGCGCCATCCGCAACGTCCCGCCACAGAGTCAGGCGCTGCTGGCTAGCGCGGCGGCTCAACCGCTATTCATCGGACGCGGAACTTCAGCCGGCTGGGGGCAGGCGACGCTCGAGTTTCTGTCACCGCCGAGCGGGAAAGCTCTGACGGACAGAGGCGAGTATTTTCGCGAGCAGCTTCACGCGTTCCTACATGCCGTGGGCGTCTCCACCGACAAAATCGAACGCTACGTTCCTGTCACCTTGCTGTCACCGTTGTGGCCGAGTAATGAACAATCCGATGAACAGACGATCGAGCAAGCCCTGGGCGGCAAGGTCACGCGCTGGGTGTGCAAAGCGCGTCGCTTCGCCATCGATGGTGGATGGGACCAACGAGCCGGGGAACTGTTCACCGGGCAGGTGGTGGCCGCAGGCGCCGTTTTTGTCGCCGAGCTGTCCTCTCCCTGGCCAGAGTGCCTTGCCGAGCTGCAAGCATGCGAGCGACACGGCGCCGGCCTGCGCCGACACCAGGGTTTCGGTCAGCTGATTTGCTTTGATTCGCTGAATGCCAGCAAAGGATAGAAGCCATGTTAAGCAAAGTAGAGAACGACCTGTTAAAACGACTGAAGAAGCCGCTGGTGCTGGCCGCTGAGGCCAACTTCAGCGAAGGACAATCGGCTGATTGGCCAGACAGGGCCCAGTTTTCTCGGCTTATCAACGCCTGCGCCAGTGCGTCATGCGCAGAGGAGATTCGCAACTATCTACAGTATCAATGCAGTCGCGAACGCCCCCCATGGGAAAAGAGCTTTGCCATCGCCGTCATCAACCGCATCACCAAGGTGCTCACCGAGCAGCATATAGAAGCGGATGAAATCAGGGTGCGGGCTTGGCAGCAGTATGCAACCTACCTAGCACGAGCGTTTGCCTACGCCAAGGCCATTGCTCCACCGCAAGACAGGGAATCGAGGCGCCACCGTGATTGAAAATCCAGCCAATTTTCATCAGCTTGACGGCCGCTTGCGGCTACGAGGGGTTCTGACCTTTCAAACGGCGTTGCATGTCGGGGCTGGCAAGGCCACGGATGAAGCCACAGACCTGCCGGTCCTGCGTGATGCCCAAGGTCATCCCTTCCTTCCTGGGGCCAGTATAAAAGGGGTGCTACGCTCGACGCTGGAATCATTGGTCCGCTCGGCGTCAGAAAAATCTACGGGTTTTTGGGCGTGCGACCCGCTGGTGGACAAACCGAACAAGCTGGCCGCGGGTCTGGAACTGGCCTGCGGCGTTCACGAACCCGGCAAACGTTCCGGAGTGGACATTCGCCAGCACTGCACCCTCTGCCAGATCTTTGGTTCCCGGGTGCTGGCGAGCCATGTGCGAGTTAGTGATGCATTGATCCGCGACCGGGACCAGCGGCCACCGATCGAGCTGCGGGATGGGGTAGCTATTGACAGAGACCGTCGGGTGGTCTACGGCGGACAGAAATACGACTTCGAGGTGGTAGCCCCCGGTACGCAGTTCAACCTTGAGGTCTTCGTGGAAAACCCCCAGCCGTGGATGATGGGGCTGTTGACCATTGGATTTGATCAGATTGCCGATGGCTTTACCACGCTCGGCGGGTTTTCTTCTCGCGGGCTGGGCCGCGCCACGCTGGAGTGGACAGATGTGCTCGAGTTTTCTGCGGCGCAATTGCTTGCGGGAAACGACCCAGAAAGCCTCAAAGATAAAAAACTCGAGACTCGACAAAAGGAATGGCGCGCGGCGTTGGCAGCCAAGGTTCCTGGGAAGAGGAGTTAAGCCATGTTCAAAGTCAGTCACAATCGGGCGCTCCTGTCGTTGGAAATTAGCACCAGAACGCCCCTGTCGATTCGTGCCGGCGACATTGGCCTTGAACCCGGCAGTTCGGATATGGTTTGTATCCGCACCCGCCACGCTGAACATGGCGCAACCGTGTTCATTCCTGGCTCCAGCCTGCGCGGGGTGATTCGTTCGACGGCAGAGGCCGCGTTGCGGGGCGCACTGGGCCCCGCTGCCGCTTGCGATCCTGCTGACCAACGTAGAAACTGCGGGTCCCTGCCACCCCCAAAGGGCGAACCAGATGGCGCAAGCATCCACCGGGCCAGCTGTTTGGCTTGCAGGCTGTTTGGTTCCACCACGCTCAAGGCCCGCTGTTCCGTCCGCGATCTGTTTCCGTTCCCCTACACCGCCAGCCCGCTGTCCGATGAGCAGAGAAAGAATTTCGAACGAGCCAACTCCGTTGAGGTGCGCCCAGGTGTCTTCATCGGGCGCCTAGAGGGTTCGGTAAGACACGGTCCTTTTGAGCAGGAAATGGTCCCGGCAGGCGTCCGCTTCTTTGGCGACATTGCCCTGGAAAACTATCAATTTTGGCAGCTCGGGCTGCTGCTATCGGCCATTGACGAGCTCGATGCAGGGTTTTCTCAGCTCGGTTCGGGCAAGAGCAAGGGCCTGGGTGTGGTCCAGGCCCGCGTCGTGTCCTTGCTGCACCAGCAACGAGCCAAGCAGGGGGGCCCCAAAGGCGTAGCCGCTCTCGTCAGCAAACAGGACATCGACCGCTACGGACTCAAACCGGATGGCGACTTTCCCAATGTCGCGGACAATCATGAGCAGCGTGGCTTCCTGGAGCAGTTTTCCGTTTCCGCAAACCACATCGAGGAGTGGAAGAGCGTCGCCCTGCGTAGCCTGGCCCAGCTCGTGGCAGGTGCCAAATGAGCTCCGGCTATGACTTTGTTCCGTTACCGGATGCGGTGAGCAGACAGACCCGCGATAACAACCGCCATGATCTGAGGCTGAAGAATTTCTTGCAGGTTCTGATCGAGGCGCGCTATGTCACAGTGGAACCGATACATATTGGGGCTGGCTCGCGAGCTCTCCAGGATGGTAACGTGGTGCGCGAATCGGTGCGGATACTTGGTAGACCCGGAATCCCCGGCTCGTCCATGCGTGGTCTGCTGCGCGCCCGGTTCGAGGCCATCACCAAGAGTTGCTCCATCTCGGATTGTCCCAGACCGACTCGGCTGGGCCCAAACCTGCCCTCCTCCACTTTTCCAGCGTATGATGTTCGTTTTGCCAAGTCTGTCGCCATGCATCCCGTGTTTGAGCGGTGCCAAAAACCGGTATTGTGCTTGTCCTGCGCGCTCTTCGGACTGATGCAGCAACGCAGCCGCTTGAGCGTACACGATGTGGAGACTGCTGCCGGGACCACGTTTTGTAGGGAACCCATGCCCCAGCTGTTTGGCCCGCGTCCCCATCACCTAGGAACGTTTAGTGTCGATGACCACCAGCGTTGCTTAACCGTAAACGCCTTGCATGGGCGGAAATTCCATTGCAATGGCGGGCCGACCGGACCGGGCCGGAGCGAGCTCGTTGAGGTGATTCCCCAAGGTACTGAGCTACGGGCAAAGATGTCGGTGGTGAATGCCTCGCCGGTCGAACTCGGGGCCTTGCTGGCGGCACTGGGCAGGGATCCGGTAAGCGTGCTCAAGGTTGGTGCTGGCAAGGCGCATGGGTTTGGCCGACTGGAAGCAATGCGGCAACCAGCCCATTTCAGCGTGCGCATCCAGTCCCCGACTGCCTCGACGCTGGCAACGGCCGAAGAGATCAGTGACTGGCGAGCGGCGTTTACCCAAAGTTCGGACTATTGGCAGACCGGCGAACAGGCTCTGTCCGCACTTCGGCCTTGATTAGGGACAACGATGCATCTTACAGGCGTACAAATGAGGGAACTGGAAGAGCACGCAAAGCTCTTCACTGGTAAGCATGTCAGCCCGCTTTCCCAACTCCTGAAGTCGCTGTCCAACCAGGTCGATCCAGTGGATGTCCTACAGTTGCTCAGCAAACTATGGGACACGAGCTTCGCTAGCAGATCGGAGCAAAAGGAGGCACTGAATCAGGTCGGCTCATGGCTGGAACAACAGCTAAACAGCAACCCGGGCGTTGCCTCCGCCGAACTCAGCGTCAAAGTCGGATGGCTCAAACGCTTGGCCAGAATCAACGAGCCTCACCAGCAACAAACAGGGAAGGGGCAAGCAAACCAAACCCTTCGGCTCACATTTGGGAATCAGATTGAGCGGTTGCGAGCCCGTCGCCAACAAGCCCGACAGGCTGGACATGGGGCGGGAATGCCCCCGCAGGCACCAACCAAGGCCATCGAGGCGCAAGCGCAAACGTGGATTGTGGAGGCCATCACCTGGAATCCAGGGAGCCAAGAACTCACTGTTACCAGCCAGGGCAAAGCCGCCAAGGCCCGTCTTCAAACCGCGCTGAAGATCCTGGCCACCTTGGATCCGATTGTGACGGACAAGATCAAAAAGAACAAGAAGCCTTCCTGCGCGCTTGATGCGACCACTAAGCCTCTTGGGTCCTCCTTCGAACTCGTTTCCCTAGTCCCTCACTTGACTCCGCTGTGAGCCCCTGACCGAAGTACTCTCGGCGGGTGCAAGACAGTGTATCCCAACACCTCGCCAAGTCCCGTCGTGATCCGATGTGGCGGAATGGGACAGGATAGAGGACCGCCGAAAAGAAGACACCGTGGATGAGTCTGTGACGGAAAACAGCACCTGTTCATGTGGCTACAGCGGGCAGGCTCCCGATGGGAACCTCCCCCGTTTCAAGCTATTTCACCAGAGCGCCCTCAAATACAACCCGTCCGCCCTGCTGCCCAAGCGAAAGGGTGATGAATCATATCTATTTGAGAGCGATGGTCCTGAGAACGCTATTCCTTCTCCATGTCCTAAGCCATTCAAACATCAGTTCCGGGCGCAGGGAAAAGCATTTCTGGAATCCTAGTTGAAAAAACACTGATCCAACATAAGGTAGCGTTGGGAGTCCGAAGAAAACAAAGGTCCACGGCTCTATCTTATTCCAATCAGCCAAGAGGATACTTCTTGCCATCAGTGTCCATATGAAAAGTACTGATATTCCATAGAGCAACATTGTTCTTTTGGCGAATTTTGTTGATATGTTGTCTATTAGAGTTTCCAGGGCTTGGTGTGATTGCTCTTTGAGTTGCAGCTGTTTCTTCGTCTCGAATGTCAAGCCTGCAACATATTGGCTCTGTGTGATGTTTACGTATTCGTAGTCTCCGGTATCAAGCGATAGATTATGGATCAAATCTCGCTCATCGTAGAATCGGTCTCTGAGTCTGAGTTCGAATGCATAAATGTCTACTACTCGTCTGGCTAGCAGTAGTGCAAACACATCGACTAGGTAAGCTTTGAGGATTGCAGAAACATCAAACAGATATCGGTGTTCTTTCTTTTGCAGTAGAAGCTCAATCTCAGTTTCGAGCTCGCTGTATATGTAGACCTTTGTGGAAATAGGTAAATGCCCAATGTTGGCGTATCGCATCCTGTGATGCGGTGAAATTTCAATATCTCGTACTGCGGTGGCCTTTTCTTTGTTTTTGTACTCATATTTTCCTGCTTGCAGGAGAGTGAGCTGACGAAATATGGAGTCCCTGATCTGTCTTAACTTGTCCTCCTCTGATGATTTCTGACCTTTGTCTTTGGTTATGCTGATGAGTAAGACATTTGATATCGAATGGTGTTCTAGGCAGTATCCAATTGCGTTAATAAAAACATCAGGTACCGCTGAGGTTACAAAAATGCAGAGGTCTACATTGTTTGAATTTACCATTGTACTGGTCCCTTAATTTGATTTTTCCCATAGAGTTTTGCCAGTCGAAGGTTATTGACCGACTCGATAATGCTGGCACCCGTTCCGCAGCTCAATTTCAGGCCCGTGCCTGCTGAGTAGGTTTTCCTGATGTCTGCCAATAGTTCGATACCATGGAGAGTCTTGTCGAAGCGAATTAGAAGGTCGTCCCCACCAGCGATCAGAATATCCACGCCGTCCCTCGTAGCCAACAACTGGCAGAGTCCATCAAGCGTTTCCTTGAGCCTAGTTGAAAGTCGCATCGCCTTTTCCAGTTTTCCCTCAATGAGTAAGATCTCCAAGGTCGACCCAACGTTGTCTCCATCAAAAAATGCGAAAACCGCTGAACGCTGTTTTTGTGACATGTCTAGTTCCTAGATTCGCAAGCTGTAGCTGATCAGTGACGCCATCTCGCGTGTCACTATGGTGGAGGTCACCCTCTGCGTTTTGGGCGCAAGGATAATGCCGAACGACATGGGCACTGCGCTCCAACGCCCTCATCGAAAACTGTGGGACCAGTCTAGCCTCCCGGCACGCAGTACTGACCCTCGCCAAAGAGATTGGTAAGGTGCGCGAGGAGGTCGTTGCGGTCGAGGAGCTTGACCCGATACGCACCGACCGCGGCGCGGGCTTCACTGGTGTACAGCGACGTGGTGATGAACAGTCCGTAGACCGACGGTCGCTGCCGTAGCGTGGTGATGAACTCTTCGATCTGTTGAGGGCCAATGTTGTCGCGGTGCCGTTTGCACTGGATGATGTACTGGCGTCGCTCCTTGCTTAGCCCATCGGACACGTCCTCGCGAACCGCGGTGAGATCGACGCCACCATCATGAGAGAGTCGGGTCACGCGGACATCCAGATAGCCCAGCGCGGATAGCATGCGGCTGACCAGATGCTCAAAGCTTTGCGGGCTGATGTGCAGCAGACTGCGGGGTCTGCGGAGAATCCGATCCACCATGCTTTTGACCGCGTCGATGTCGGCCTTTTCCAGCACCGGCAGCGCGCAGAGTCTCTCGACCAGATCGATCTCCCCGAACGAGCCCAACAGCTCGATGGCGCGGCGTCGCACCGGACCATGCACAGAAAGAAGAAGTCGAAGTAGCTGATCTACAGCCGCAGTCGGAACAACCTTGGCTGCGTTCCGTTCGATCGTCTCGAGTGCTGCGAGCGCGACCTCCTCCGATGGGTCCGAAACCAGATCCAAAACGCAGCGTAGGCTGATCGAATCGAGTTCGGCACGCGCCATCGCCCGCAGGGCCTGCGTCCGCACCGTCGAGGGACAAGCAGAATCCTGAACCACCGGCAGCAGTGCATGCGCATCGTGTGTCGTCCCATCCCCGTGCTGCGTTAGAACCTCCAGCGCAATCATGCGTGAGACGACATTCTGCCCTTGCACCGCGTGATGTCGCATCGCAGCCAGCGCGTGTCGCCGCTCCTCCACATCGAGCACCGCTGCGATCTCCATCAGAATCTCTCGCACCCAGTTGTCTGGCAGCTTCTGCTGTTCCATGGACGCCAGCAGCGGAACCATCGCTTCACGTCCATGCGTCACGATCTGGTGCCGAGCCCGGGCGATCTCAACTATGTCGAGGGCTCTTTCACGAGCAAATTGCAACTGCTCAATCAGTCCGACTGCTTTCATGGCGGCATCGCAGCGCGGACCCCACCCGTTTGTCAAGCACCCGTTCCAAACCAGGACGGTCCGGGCCAGTCAGCTCGAACAGCCAGGCCCTCACGAATGAATGAGGTGCCGGTTGCGACACCGCTGACCGGGACTGCCCACGACACCCACGAGTCGTGGGCACCGCGCTCCTTTTGGGCGACAACTGGATTGCCCACACCGGCTTCATCAAACAGTTTCAATGCCCTTTAAGCGGGCAAGGGTCCTGCGGGACTGGTAACCGAACAATTGGCTGATATCCCGGCCGTCGTGTTTCAATGCCCTTTAGGCGCGCAGCTGTGTTGCGGGCAGTGTGACGAGGGATGGTGTCCGGATCTTGGAGAAAGAGTTTCAATGCCCTTTAAGCGGGCAAGGGTACTGCGGGGTTTCGGTAATTCGTCCTCATCAACCCAGACCAAGTCAGTTTCAATGCCCTTTAAGCGGGCAAGGGTACTGCGGGGATATGAACGAAAAGACCGCCGCTGCCCTGCGCAAGAGTTTCAATGCCCTTTAAGCGGGCAAGGGTACTGCGGGTGCTCCGAGCCCCACTGCCTTGGTTGTCAAGGTTGATGGTTTCAATGCCCTTTAAGCGGGCAAGGGTACTGCGGGCTATGTCGAGGTCTGCGCGCGCTGGATCAACAGCTAGTTTCAATGCCCTTTAAGCGGGCAAGGGTACTGCGGGACCCCTAAGGAGGATGAACGGCCATCTAACGGAAATGTTTCAATGCCCTTTAAGCGGGCAAGGGTACTGCGGGCCACAGCCTGAGCCCTAACCAAGAAGGAGGCCTCGCATGTTTCAATGCCCTTTAAGCGGGCAAGGGTACTGCGGGCCAATAGAAAGAGGTAATGATCGTGGCAGAAAAAAACGAGTTTCAATGCCCTTTAAGCGGGCAAGGGTACTGCGGGGTGTGTGAACAGCTCAAACACTTGCCGCGACTAGTAATGTTTCAATGCCCTTTAAGCGGGCAAGGGTACTGCGGGGGCTTGGAAAAATGGCCAGACGTTCGATCCGTCTAGATGTTTCAATGCCCTTTAAGCGGGCAAGGGTACTGCGGGCGTTTCGTACCTCCGGAGTACACGTTGCAAACAAAATGTTTCAATGCCCTTTAAGCGGGCAAGGGTACTGCGGGAACCAAAAATGGCTCCATTAAGTAAATAATCGGGAGACATGTTTCAATGCCCTTTAAGCGGGCAAGGGTACTGCGGGGAACACCCAAAAAGGTTAGGGGTTTTTGTTTTGGTGGTGTTTCAATGCCCTTTAAGCGGGCAAGGGTACTGCGGGAGCTTCTTACAGACCTCCGTACTGCCCTCCGGAATCGTTGGTGTTTCAATGCCCTTTAAGCGGGCAAGGGTACTGCGGGACTACTCGCAAGACAGCGCGTGAAACATAAGACCTATGTTTCAATGCCCTTTAAGCGGGCAAGGGTACTGCGGGCGGCCTGAAGAGCCACATTCTGGAAGGAAAATAGCGTGTTTCAATGCCCTTTAAGCGGGCAAGGGTACTGCGGGCACCGTCATCCGGAAATGGTCCCGTATCGGAGAAAAGTTTCAATGCCCTTTAAGCGGGCAAGGGTACTGCGGGGGTCGCGGGTAAGCCCAGCTGCCAAGCTGGCTTACGTGTTTCAATGCCCTTTAAGCGGGCAAGGGTACTGCGGGACTACCAAGGAGAAGCTCATGGCCAAGTCAGCCCTCAAGTTTCAATGCCCTTTAAGCGGGCAAGGGTACTGCGGGGTATGGATATCTCCGTATCGGGGTGTTGGCCGATATGTTTCAATGCCCTTTAAGCGGGCAAGGGTACTGCGGGGAGAGACAGTCCCCTCGGTGAAGGACTATGCCTGCGTGTTTCAATGCCCTTTAAGCGGGCAAGGGTACTGCGGGCGACCAAGGAGAACGACAATGGCCAAGAATATCCTCACGTTTCAATGCCCTTTAAGCGGGCAAGGGTACTGCGGGGAAGATGCGCGGCAAGCAGGTGTCATTGCAAAATGCGTTTCAATGCCCTTTAAGCGGGTAAGGGTACTGCGGGCTTAGCTCATCAACAACCAGATCAATGTCTCGTACCAGTTTCAATGCCCTTTAAGCGGGCAAGGGTACTGCGGGTTTTTCCCAGGTGATCCGCGACACTGGTCTCAAGGTGTTTCAATGCCCTTTAAGCGGGCAAGGGTACTGCGGGTCGCTGGTCTGCTACTCGGCACTCTCGCTCTCACCCTGTTTCAATGCCCTTTAAGCGGGCAAGGGTACTGCGGGCCGAAATGAAGAGGATTAAAACAACCAAATGAGTGATGTTTCAATGCCCTTTAAGCGGGCAAGGGTACTGCGGGCCGCTGCAATAAGTGCGGTTTGTCTATCCATGATCGTGTTTCAATGCCCTTTAAGCGGGCAAGGGTACTGCGGGAACAAGAGAGGATCAATCATGACAATCGGCCGTGCAAGTTTCAATGCCCTTTAAGCGGGCAAGGGTACTGCGGGTTCCCGTTGCAGCTCAAGGTGTCCTGGAAGTCGTACACGTTTCAATGCCCTTTAAGCGGGCAAGGGTACTGCGGGTAGGGATCTGGATGTTTCGACGCCAACAGCGACAAATGTTTCAATGCCCTTTAAGCGGGCAAGGGTACTGCGGGTTGTGGTCTCAGAAGAGGCAGACCCTCTCTGTCAGAATGTTTCAATGCCCTTTAAGCGGGCAAGGGTACTGCGGGTTTGTCATGACCTGGCCTGCCAACGTGACTATCGAATGTTTCAATGCCCTTTAAGCGGGCAAGGGTACTGCGGGTGTCAAGGACATGGCGGAGGTTGAGGACGCGCGCTTCATGTTTCAATGCCCTTTAAGCGGGCAAGGGTACTGCGGGCAAACAAGATCGTAGCCCCCATCGTCAGTTTTGTGTGTTTCAATGCCCTTTAAGCGGGCAAGGGTACTGCGGGCCCATCATCACCCGAAAGGAGGCGCCAATGGCAAAGTTGTTTCAATGCCCTTTAAGCGGGCAAGGGTACTGCGGGGAAGATCAAGAACCTCGCCCCGGTTATGGGGTTCGTCGTGTTTCAATGCCCTTTAAGCGGGCAAGGGTACTGCGGGTCGGCGCGATCAGATGGTTGATCGTTTCGGTAATTCGTTTCAATGCCCTTTAAGCGGGCAAGGGTACTGCGGGTATAATACTATTGAAAATCTTGGTGAGCATCGGCACTGTTTCAATGCCCTTTAAGCGGGCAAGGGTACTGCGGGTTGATACCACACAACGTTCAAGGAGAACTGCCATGACGAAGAGTTTCAATGCCCTTTAAGCGGGCAAGGGTACTGCGGGTTCAAGGAGAACGAAACATGGCAAGAAGGCTGCTAAAAAGTTTCAATGCCCTTTAAGCGGGCAAGGGTACTGCGGGATACGAGAAAGCTGGAGCAATTGCTCCGGACCGCAATGTTTCAATGCCCTTTAAGCGGGCAAGGGTACTGCGGGATGCAGTAATGCAGAATTGTCGGCTTCCGACAATCGCGTTTCAATGCCCTTTAAGCGGGCAAGGGTACTGCGGGGCTACATACTGTTCTGTGTTGCAGTGTTGGGAGGATGTGGTTTCAATGCCCTTTAAGCGGGCAAGGGTACTGCGGGTCCCCCCAAGCCATCTTCGGTGTTGTGTCGCAAGGAGTTTCAATGCCCTTTAAGCGGGCAAGGGTACTGCGGGCGCTGACTGCACGAGCGCTGGCCTCAACGGCTTCATGTTTCAATGCCCTTTAAGCGGGCAAGGGTACTGCGGGGCTGAGACAAAGCGCTAACAATCACAACCCAACAAGTTTCAATGCCCTTTAAGCGGGCAAGGGTACTGCGGGAAATACCGTGCTTCAGTGTTCACCTGATCACATTATTGTTTCAATGCCCTTTAAGCGGGCAAGGGTACTGCGGGGGCCCCCCTCCGAAGTCCTTGATTTCCAAGGGGTTGCGAGGGGGTTTTCGCTAACCTCGGTCATCGGGGGCTTTTGGAGGGTCGGTAAGGGCATCTTTTCTGGCTCACTTTTTCATGGTTTCCGTCGGAAACCGAGGGTTCACTAACCTCACCTGTTTGAACGATATTTCGCAGGGGGGGTGGTAGGCAAGCCCTAAATGACGA
>Ga0154020_10001688_pt1 | contig 27174 bp, 23 predicted proteins | sample Klosneuvirus_201_FD_109709 | JGI IMG/M metagenome (GOLD analysis project Ga0154020, IMG submission 109709) | Active sludge microbial communities from wastewater, Klosterneuburg, Austria - Klosneuvirus_20160825_MG | ecosystem: Engineered > WWTP > Aerobic digester > Activated sludge | place...
CGTGGCAGGACCCTCATTGGAAGAGCGTCGAAGTGCTCACCGAAGGCATGGTGGCGATGGGCCTGTTGAAGGGCGACGCCAAAGAGATTATCGCCACGCAAAAGCAGTGGGATGAGGACGTCAAGAACAAGAAGAAGGACCCGAAGACGGACAAGGCGCCCAAGACCTATCGCGAGTTCTACATGCACAACACCGGCCACTGGCTGGGCATGGATGTGCACGACGTGGGCAAATACCGCGAGGGCGAGCAGTGGCGCAAGCTGCAAAAGGGCAACGTGCTGACTGTTGAGCCCGGCATCTACATCTCGGCCGAGCGCGACGATGTGCCCAAGCAATATCTGGGCATCGGCGTGCGCATCGAGGACGACGTGCTGGTGACCGACGGAACACCCGAGGTGCTCACCAAGGACGCGCCCAAGACCGTCGAGGAAATTGAGAAAGTGATGGCCGAGGGCAAGAAGGCGCTCGCAGCCGCGTTGAAGTAACTTCATACAGACGGTTCAAACAGAAGGGGGCGGGCCCGAGGGCCCGCCCCTTGTACTTGAGGGCAGCACTACTTGATCTTGATGTTCTGGGCTGCGAGTTCTTCGTCGCGCTGATCCAGCCAGCGCAGCGCCGGAGCGTATGGGCAGTGAATGGCGCGCGTAAACGTGCGGAACGTGCCCATTTCATCGGTGCGGGTAAAGGTCTTGTCAATGAACGTCAGTTCGACAACAACCAAAGACGGATACTCGCCCAGCGTCGAAATGAACTCGCGCTTGGGGTTGCGCACACCCGAGGCAAAACTGCTGCCCATCTGCACGCACTTTGAGTCTGTTGGTTTGGTCAGCAACAGCGTGATGTCGCCCTTCTTCGTGCCCTGGGGCGGCATGCCTGCCGGCCGGGCAGTTTCACGCGGCTTCCACAGGTGCGGTGCGGTGTCTTCGCGGCATTCCGGCAGAACGTTGAACACAGTGTTGCCCTTCTGCACGCCCCACGCGAAGGCGGCTTTGTCGTCCACAAACACGCGCACGGAGTAAACAAAGCTGGCGATTTCGTCGTCGTGCGGCGCGATGTTGCGCGCGGCATTGGGGCCCTTGGAGGGCCAGCCGAGCTTGCCGTACTTCACGAGTTCGGCCAGCGTGCGAACGGGAATGACACGGCGCACGAGATAGGCGCCGTCGGGCTTGTCGCCCTTGGCGGGTTCGGGGCGCGTGCGCAGGTAGTACACAATCACGGCGTCGCCGGTGGTGTAGGCTTTCTTGGAGTTATCCCACCAGGTGGAGGTGCCGGTGAAGGAGAGGAACTCCTTGATCTTGGTGGTTTCGCCGTCTTCTGCTTCGCCGTAATTGGTGAGTTGCGAGTAGAAGCGGTCGTGCGGGATCTTTGGATCTTTCAGGTCGTCCAGTGAAAGGCTGCGCAACTGGATGTTGTCGTCGCTCGTGTTCGTTACGGCGCGCAACAAGTCCTGCTCGATGTAGTCCATGGCCACGCGACCACTCTGGAATGTCTCAATGCGGCGCGCTGTCACCAGGTACATCGCCTGGGCCGACTTGAACATGGTTTGCAGCATCAACATCACGATCAGCATCAACGCGATCGCGATCATCAGTTCGAGCAGCGTGAAGCCGCGTGCGTGCGTGCGATGGGTGTGAAGTTTCAGCATGACCTCTCCAGTACTGGCGCGCCTTGACTCAGAATCGGGGCCCTGAGGCCTCGCGGAACCCGGCCTACTTTGCCGCAGAAATCAGGAAGTCCCACTCGAACACAGGCTTGTTGGTCTGCCTTTCGCCCGCGTAATCGGCGGCGTATTCAAAGCCCTTGTAAACGCGCAGGTGAACCACGTACAGGTCGTCCAGGGTCGCCTTCTGGCCGCCCGCGTCGATGGCTGTCGAGCTGCGTGAAACGCTGCGGCGAACGGCGAAATCAAAGCTGTAGAACACGCGGTCGTCGGCATCGAAGGGAGTGTTGACACCCGAAGAGCGCAGCGTGTCGGGCACCAGCCGGAAAACTTCGGGCGGCGTACCCGAGAACTTGCGGTCGCCCGTGCGCGAGAGCGCTTCATCGGGGAGCATCGTGGTCATTTCATCGCGCGACTGGCTCGCACCCCAGAGAGTGGCGTCAAAGTTGCGCTGCGGCAGCGTGAAGAACACCACGTTGTCATCCAGGTTGCCGAACATCGCGCGGCGCGCATCGACAGACATGCCCGCCGTGGTGGAGCCGGATTCACGCTCCGCCAGCTGCGAGGGCCGGAACTTGAGCGAAGTGCCGGGATAGTCGAAGCGGTACATCGTTTTGTCGTCGCCGAAGGAAATCGGCCGCGAGAGCGACGCCGTCATCAGCGCGCGCACGTTGCGCATGATTTCAGCCGCGCGCATGGCATCCATGGCGTTGCGCGCCATGCGCATGTTGGCGATGAACAATCCGACAATCGACACGCCGCCCAAGGCAAAAATCGCCATGGCGATGAGGATTTCGGTCAGCGTGAAGCCCTTCTTCATTCTGCGCATGTTTGCACTCCGTGGCGCGCCTGGACTACTGCTTGGGATAGTTCGAATCGTCCTTGAGAATGACATCTGAGGCCCGCACGCCCGTGGTGGCCGGGTTGATATCGATGAAAATGAAGCGCGACTGGTCTTCCAGCACGACGTCGGCGTCACTGGGCCCCTTGGTCGCGGCGGTGTCCAGCATGTAGCCGGGCTTGTCGTTGATGACCTCACAACGGCCATCCACGCGAATCACGATTTTGTAGTCCTTGGAGAAGGAGCGGTTGATCTCACCCGCCGCCATCTCGCCAAGCCCCACGGGCGCTGACGTTTCATATTTGCGCTTCCAGGCTGCGGCGTAATCGACGTCGTCGCCGAGTTGCTCGGAGAGGTTGTATTCACGCACGAATGTCAGGGCAGTTTCGTTGGGGCCAGGCGCGTTGTTGATGCGGAAAAGCGCGATGCCCGGGCCCATCTTCATCGAGAGCGTTTCGCCCTGGTTCTTGAACGTCGTAGGCTTGGTCATGAACACCAGAATGTGCGGCTGGCGCGTGTTCAGCGCCTCGGTGCGCGCAAACGAGATGAAACCCTGAATGCTGTTGCCCGCCATGCGCAGGCCGCGGCCGCGCATGAAGGTCATCATCACCGGCACCATCACCGAGAGCAGCAGGCTGATGAGCGCAATCACGACCAGCAGCTCAACGAGCGTGAAGCCAAGGATTCTTCGTGTGGTTCTGTGCATGTGCTGCCCTCCGCGTATGCGGCTACTTGAGTTCCGCGTACTCTTTCACGGTGCTGTTGGCGCTGTCGTAAACGAGATCGTCGTCGTTGTCCCACTGGCCGTCCGCGCCGGCACTCCAGAGATAGAAGCGCCCGCTTTTGTCGATCTTGTACCAGAGCGTGCGATCCCAGGCGTCCTTGAAGAACGGCAGCTTCTCCGAGGTGCTGTCGAGCATGTCTTTGTATTGCTCGGGCGGCAGCTTGGGGTCGTACGAACGGCTCTTGTATGTGGGCGCCTTTTCCCAGACTTCTTTGGTCGGGCACAGGTAGAACACCAGGATCTGCGAGGAACGCTTCTTTTCATCCGTGCTCGTCGAGCCCGCCAGCGGCCCTGCGTCCTTTTTGAACTGCGTTTCGCTGTAGCTCACTCGCTCGCCGGCCACCGCATCGCCGATGTTCTTGAGCAGCGTCTTGGTCGCGCGCGGCTTGGACTTGTTCAGCCAGGGCAGCAGCGCCACAGCCAGAACCGCAACCAGCACGGCAATGATGCCGATGACGATGAGCAGTTCGATCAGGGTGAAACCTTTGTTGAGTGTCGTGCGCATGGCTACCCTATTTGCTCTCGCGGCCGTTGATGATGTCGTCTTCGTTGTCCCAGATGCCGTCTGGGCCGGACGAGACCAGATCGTAGGTGCCGTCATTATACTTGATGATCGCACCCGACTTGGCGCCTTTGGGCGCATTGGCCCAGTTGCGATAGCGGTAGGGGTTTTCCCAGGGATCCAGGAAAACCTTCTTGTTGCGCTCGGTGCCTTGGTGGTAGGCATCGGTGGAAATGTACGCCTCTTTGCCGGCGCGGCCCGGATCGCTGATCAGGGCGTTGAACAACAGGGCGTTGCCCTCAAAAAGATCGTTGTTGCTGTTCGCGCCGCTCAGTGGGAATTTGTCGCCGGCCTTGCCTTTGTCGTCGCGCCACTTTGTGATCGCCGTTGGAACAATCGTGTCCACAAAGTTGCGCGCTTCGTTGATTTTTGCCTTCTTGCGCGCGGTCATCAGCACCGCCAGCAGCACGGCCACCAGCACGCCGATAATGCCGACAACGATCATCAACTCGATGAGCGTAAAGCCGCGCCGTTTCGATGAATAGGCCGCCATCACCCCTCCTGAGGTTCCCGCATGGGTCGTTATGCAAACCCTGCGCCACTGTTGCCGGGCCCCGGGCCGCGCGGGGGTTGCTTGCCACAACTGCAAGCGACAGCGCGGCTTGGGGCGAATTTTCGCAGTCCCGTAATGCTAAGCCGTGGGCGGGCTCGTTGCAAGGGCGGTAGCCGATTGTGGCGCGCGAGTAACGAGGGCTCAGATTACACTGCCCGCACTCATCTTGACGACCCGCGAGGCGACGCTTTCCGCACCTTCAACATCGTGTGTGCTGAAGAGCACGGTTGCTCCTCGCCCTGCTTCCTCTTTAAGGATAGCCGCCAGGCGTTTGCGCGCTTCAGGGTCGAGAGCGTTGAATGGCTCGTCAAGCAACAGCACGGCCGGCCGGTGCACCATGCAGCGGCCCAGGGCGGCGGCCTGTTCCTGGCCGCGCGAGAGTTCGCCCACGGGGTTGTCAGCGTAGGGTCTTGCGGCCAGGCGCTCGATCAGCTCTTCGCCGTATGAAGTTGGCGCACCGTACAGCTCGGCAAACATGCGCAAGTTCTCGCGCATCGTGAGCACGCGATCGAGCATCGACTCATGCCCCAGATAGCCAATGGCGGCACGCGCCGCAGGCGCGGCGCTGGCAAGATCGTGGCCCATCACGGAACAGGCGCCGGAGTCGGGGCGAAGCAGTGTGGCCAGCACCTTGAGCAGAGTGCTCTTGCCCGCACCGTTGTCGCCGATGAGCGCAACGAGCTCGCCGGGCCGCGCTGAGAAATTCAGTTCGCGTAGGGCCGGCACGTAGCCGTAGGCCTTGCACAACTTCCGGCATTCAATCGAGAATTCCACGCCGCAAGCCTAGTGAGACAATGCGAAACACAAAACGCAAAATGCAAAACGCGTTGCCCTGCCTTTGGGTCAACGTCCGCCCTTGCGGGTCTCCAGATCGACGGCGCGGGCCAGCAGGCGCTTGCGTTGATCCAGGTAAGCGGAGGCGGGCAGCTTGCGCGCTTCGTAGTCGCGGTCCAGTTCGGCCAGGGCCTCAACGATTTCGCGTTTGCTTGCATGCACTTCATTCACGCGCATGCGCTGTACCTCGCGCGACGCCCGGAACGTGTAAAGCAGCGTGATTGCAAAGCCCAGCCCAAACAGAGCAGCCAGCACGCCGTAAATGCCGGACATGTTAATCGACTTCTCACCGGCCGGCTTCTTTCCCGCAGGCGCGGCCTGGGCGTTACGCCTGGCAATTTCGGACATGACGCGCTGCCACTCAGGATCCAGGCGCAGCATGAACGCGTAGCGATCGTCGGCTTTGACCAAAGCGCCCTGGTGCGCAAGCGGCGCGTAACGCGCCAGACCGTCCTGCCCGATTTCGGGTTCGCCCAGCAGTGATGCGTGCGCACCCATGCCTACGGCGGCCACCTGCACGCCCGGCGTGGCTGCCACGCGCATGTCATGCACTTCAAGCCCCAGCCTTCGCAACAAGTTCACGCTCGCGCCGGCGTCGCTGTAAACCACGCCGCACTTGTGCAAAAGCCTGATCACCAGCCGGCCGGGCCTGCCGTTTTCGCCAGGCGGCACGGGCCGGTTGAAAACGAGCGTGGCGATGTTGCGGTCCTGCGCGTCCTGCTTGAGGCGAAAGAACGTTTCGCCCTCGCCCATGAAGCTGAGCGCGCCGTCGAGATTCAGCGGGTGCCAGGCATCGAGCGCAATCTGCGGGCCTTCGCCGAAAGTTGCTTTCTCGCCGTGCATCTGCCCGCCGCCGAACATCCATGGCTTGTTGGCGCGCGCATCGAGCGGCACGGAGCGCGGCTCGCGTGCGGCCGTGCCCTGGCAGAACAACAGCTCAGTGCCGTACATGCTGGCCAAAAACGCCATGTCCGGCAGCGTAGGTGCTGCCAGCAGTTCCAGCTCAATGAACGGGGCGCCCTTGATGCTCTCGGCGGGGATAGCCGCGCGTTGCGGATCGTCGTTTTCGATGATCAGAGTTTCAGTCACGGTAATCGGCAGGTAGCGCAGACCCTCATTGACGGTGGCCTTGATTTCGAGCGTGTGTTCGGCCACGCGCAGCTTTTGCACGTCGGCGCCGAGCGTGTAAAAATCAATCACGCGCTCAGCCACGGGCTTGTCTTCGGTCAGCCAGATTTCTTCGGTGAAGGGCCGCCACATGCCCTGCACGCGCGCGGCCAGCGCCAGGCGGCGTTTGAGCGGCACGTCGCGCAGTTCAAAGCGGCCATCGACGGTAACGTCGCCTTTGACGCCCTCGCGGGCTTGCACGCCGCTTTGCAGGCCGCCGATCTTGGCGTGGGCATCGCGGCCCTCCAGCATTTGAGTGAACGCGTCCTGCCACGCGGCACTTACGACTTCGCAGAATGGCGGAGAGTCCGAAGGAAGCGCCAGCGCAACGACTTTGGTGTCAGGCTCGAAACTGCGTGTGAAGCCGCGCGCGTCGCGCAACTCGCCTTTGACCACGCCGGGCGAGGGAATGCTCGGCCCCATCTGAGCATGCAGCGGCAATGCCAACAGCAGCAACAAGGCGCAGGAAAAAAGAGGATGCGCAGGAAAAAGAAGAAATCGAATCAAACTCTGCATCCTGCTTATCCTGCGCATCCCTGCGCTGTTTGTCTATTGCTTGGTCTCGAACGCTTGTGCCAGCACGCGCTTGCGCGCGGCTTCGAGTTTTTCGCGCGTCTCATCGTACTTCACCGTGAGTTCCTTCGCGCGTTCAAGGTACTGCGGGCGCAGACGGTCGTAGTCGGTGCGGGAGAGCTTGCGCGAGAGCAGGTCTTCTTCGAGGTCTTTAAGCGCGCGCAGCGCTTCTTCGCGCTCGCGGATGACCACGGTCAGGTCGGATTCAACGTCGCCCACAAACCAGACGCGTTTGCGGCGCCGCAGCGGCCAGAACGTGATCGCCAGCGAAACCGCCACAGCCAGAATAATGATGAGGTAGTCCATATTCGAGTTTCGGGCTTCGAGTTTCGGGCTTCGAGGAGTTTCTACGGACCGCGAATCTCGAAACTCGAATCTCGGCAGTTATTCAATTTCCTCCATCTCGCGCAGGATACGTTGTTCCAGTGCGGGGTCTTCGCCCTTGGGCGTATCGGCGGGAGGCTCCGTTTTGCCGCGCGTAGCAAAGAACCACAGCGCGCCGCCAAACACACCCAGCGTCAGGAATGCAGTCGCGAAGAGTACGGGATAGAGCAGGCTGTCCTGCCGCACCTGCACGATTTCAGGGCCGAAGCGCTCGATCATCGCCGCGCGGATCTGGTCAGGCGTTTTGCCCGCGTCGCGGCATTCCTCGCGCAAAAAGCGCTGGGCCGTTTCCTTGAAGTCGCAATTGACCATCGAGCAATCCAGCAGGCGCTCACGGCAGCCGCACAGGCACACCATCGACGAGCCCAGGTCATGGAAGAGTTTCTCGGCCTGGGCCGGGTCGCGTTCCTTCACCGGCGCGGCCTGCAGCGGAGAAGCTACGCAAATCGCAAAACTCAAAACGCAAAGGAACAGCCAGGGCGCAATTGGGCGCGGCTGCCGTTCCATTTTGAATTTTGAATTCTGCATTTTGAATTCGCCGTCAGGCGACCTCCGGCCGCTTGCGCGTCAGCGTGGGCAACAGGCAGTAGGCGGTGCCCAGCACCATCACGAACAGGCCAAACAGGCCCAGCGTCATGTGCGGCTTGATGAAATAACGGAAGCGCGCGCGGTCGTGCTCGTCCACGTCCATGAGCACGAAGTAAAGATCTTTCGTGAGCGTCTTCTCGATCGCAGGATCCTTGATGGGCTCGTTCACGCGCGGCATGCCGTCGCGTTTGTTGTAGAAAATGCGCATCGTTGGGCTCACGGCCGGAACGCCGGTGATGATCTCGCTGATCTCCGCTTCAATCGCGGGCTTGACCGAATCCGGCGCTACTTTGAGCGCTTCGCGCAGCCCCAGCAGCGATAGCGGGCGCTGCTTTGCCAACTGTTCCTTCGTGGCCGGCAGCTTCAGCGCCAGCGCCTGCACCTTCTGGGCGCGCGTGGCCAGCGTTTCATCCTCCAGCATCTTGTGCGCCAGCACCAGACCCTCGTTGACCCGCTTGCGGATACGCGAGAGTTCGGCGGAGCCGGTGTCCGGCCGCAGCGAATGGACTTTGATGAACTTTGTGTCGTCCAGCGTCGCAATCTGCCCGCGCACATGGGCCAGGATGCCCGGCAGTTCCGCGCCCAGCGGCAGCGCGGCTTCGACGGCCTCGTCAAGCACGGATTTCAGCTCGGCGGGTGAAGGCACTTGCCCCTGTTCGAGCGTGTCGCGCGCGCCCAGGAAATCGAGCAGCAGGCTGTGCTGGGCCACGAGCAGCGCGTCGGTTTGTTTTTCATCGGCGCTGCGTTCATAGGGGAAAACGCGGATCGTGGTTTCGTAGGCTTCATACACGCGCGGATTATCGCGCGTTTCAACGCCCCAGTGGATGCCCTTGATCATCCTGGGCAGGGCGTTCTTCTCGAATTCGGGTGGCAGGTCGCCGCCCATGCGGGTCCTGAAATCAGCCGTGATCTCATCAATCAACTGCTGCGCGTTCTTGCCCGGGTTTTGCCGCACGTGGCGCACCATGCCGCGGTACGTGGCCATGGCTTCTTCATCGCGCGTGAAAAGTTCGCGCGTGGTATCCCAACCGCTGCTGCGCTGCTCGGTGTCGAAGTAAACGAGATAGCTCGAGCGCGTGTATTTGTCGTCGAGCACCGCATAACCGCCGGGTGCAGCCGTGACCGCGCCTTCATTCTCGTAGAAGCTGCTGTAGTACATGCCAATCGCCACCATCAGCATGCCAACGTGCACGATGTAGCCGCCGTAACGCCGGCGGTTCTGTAGTGTGACGCCCACCATCGAGCGCAGGTAGCCCTCACTCGTGCCACGTTTGCGCGCCATCGCGCCCGCATGGAACTCCTGCAGCACGGTGATGAACGTGAAAACACACACCGGCCAGATGAAGATCTGCATCAGCACGCGCACCCAGGTCACAAGCTGTGCAATCGTCTCGGCGCTGTCGGCGTGCTTGAACAAGTCGTTCTTGTTCAGGTAACCGGTGTAGCCCACCAGCACCAGAGTGCTGATCGCCGTGGGCAGCGCAAAATTGCGCGCGATCTGCCGCCACGAATTCTGGCGCCAGCCCAGAATCGGCCCCACACCCATCAGGAAAAGCAGCGCCAGAAACAACGGCGCGTTAATCATGGTGTAAGCGTCGGGGCCAAAGGTCTCCTGGCCGGCCTTGCCGTAAATCGTCTCGGTGATCACGGGCCAGAACGTGATCACGATCGTGACCAGCGCAATCGCCAGCAATATCAGGTTATTGAAGAGGAAAATGCCCTCGCGCGAGATCAGGCTTTCCAGCTTGCGCTCGCTGCGCAGCAGCGGCAGTCGCCAGAGCAGCAAAAGCAGGCTGCCGAAGAACACCACGCCCATGAAAAAATAGAACGGAAGCTTCACGCCCGTGTCGCCAAAGGCGTGCACGCTTTCAATGATGCCGCTGCGCACCAGGAATGTGCCCACCACGGTCATGCAATACGTGACGATAATCAGCGCAAAGCTCCACGCCTTCAACATGCCGCGCCGCTCTGTCACGATTACGCTATGGATGAAAGCCGTGCCCGTGAGCCAGGGAATGAAGCTGGCGTTCTCAACGGGGTCCCAGGCCCAATAGCCGCCCCAGCCGAGGATTTCATAGGCCCAAAGCCCGCCCAGTGCGATGCCGACCGTCAACAGGCCCCACGCGCTCATGGCCCAGACGCGGATGGGCCGCAGCCAGCCCTCGTTGACGTCGCCGGAGAACAAAGCGCCCAGCGCATAAATGAACGGAATCGTGAAGCCGACAAAGCCGAGATAAAGAATCGGCGGGTGAATCGCGACCCAGTAATTGTGCAACTGCGGGTTCATGCCCTTGCCGTCGGAGACGTTCTCGAGCAGCCATTGCTGCACGGGCGCGGGCAGGCTTGAAGCGTTGGTGGTTATCGCTGCGTGCAGTTCGGCAAAAGTCATGTTGCCCGCGCCGCCTTTGACCAGCGCCAGCAGCAGTTCCTGCACATCAGGGTTATTGGAACTCTGACCGGCGGCGATCACCGGCCCGGCCTTGATGGCTGCCCAGTCCGCCTTGAGCATCCAGGAATAGTCGATCGCAAAGGGGTTGCTGCGGTCGAAGCTTTCCGGGTTGCACATGATAAGGAAGAAGAAGAACTCGACGGCGCAGAGCGCCACGAGCGCGAAGGGCAGCCGCCGGTCGGTGCGGTTGTGGCGCTGCGTGAACGCATAGATCGAGCCGTGCGTGCACAGTATTAAACACCAGAACAGCAGCGAGCCCTGCTGCCGCGCCCACAGGCCGGCGATCTTGAAGGGCACAGTCTCGCTGTTCTCGGTGACATCGCGGATGTAGCCAACGAAGTAGTAGCCGTCAAAGATGCCCAGGTAGATCAGGCCGCAGCACAGCGATGTGATGAAGAGCAGCGCATACTGGCCGCGCCTTGCGGCATGAACCAGCCGCTCATCCTTGCGCCAGACGGCGTACAGACTGGTAAAGAACAGCAGCACGGAGAAGATCATGCCGGCATAAAGCAGGCCCGTGCCCGCGCGCATGAGGCTCATGGCCGTTTCAAACTGCTCAATTGTCGTGATCTGGCCAATCATCGGGAATTGCGTTTCACGTCGCGATTGCCTTGTCTCGTGTCAACGGCCGTTGTCTTTGACACGGGACGCGAGACCCGCGACCCGTGACACGCCCTTACGGTGTACCTGTTGCCGGCTTCTCACTCAGCGCCGGGGTTTCCTGGCCTTCATATTTGCTGGGGCATTGCGTCTGCATGTTCGTGGCCACAAACGCGCCCTTCTTCTCATCGTAGCGCCCTTCGAGTGTCGCGTGGCAGCCCAGCTTGAAGCCCGAGGGCACGGGCGCGGCGTAAATCACTTTGCCCTTGCCGCGCGGCACATTGAAGTTGGCTTTTGGGTCGTTGGCGTCCGGCGCGAGGTCTTCGGCGATGAAAACGGCCGGGTTCTCTGCGCTTTCAATGCTGATGACCTGAACCTTCATTTTTACGCGCTCGCCGCCGTATTCGCTGCCCGTGACTTGGGGAAACGTGCGGTACTCCATGCCGCCTTGCGTAAACGTGAACGCCAGCGCGGCTCCGACCGCCACTGCAAACAGCACGATGACCGCGACGATTTTGATGTTCATGGCTGTTCCAACAAAAACGGGGGCGTCCTATTTCGCCCCCCGGCAGTCCACTTTATAGCAGCGCGGCCAGGCAGCCGCCAGCGGAACCGCCTGACGCCATGAGTGACTACTTGCGCGAACGCGCGATTTCCTGTTGGAGCATGGCCGCGATCTGGCCCTGTTTCTGGAACGGGTAGAACGGGAACACGAGGCGCCAGTGCGTGCGGTCCTTTTCGGGCACGTCATCTTGCGCATAGGTGTTGAGCGCGCGGTGCTCGCGCCTCGTGTAGTAGCGGCTGCCAATCCAGACGCCGGCGGCCTGCTTGCTTTTTTCGGGCGGCGGGTCGATTTCACTCACGAAAAGGAAGTCTTCTTCAGCGCCGCGCAGTGAAAGCCGCACCCGGCGCGCGCGCTCGCCTGCGGGCGGCCACACGAACGTGTCATCGGCGGCGCTGTCGCGCCCGGGCGTGACGTAGTCTTTTACTTCAACCACCTTGGCCTCCTCCACCAGGCTGCCCAGGTGCGGGCGCAACTCGCCCCAGCCGATGCGGATCGTGTGCTCGCTGTAGCGCTTGAGCGTCTCGGAGGCCAGCGTGTGCAGAAACAGGCCGCTGTCATCTGACGCGTAAGCCTTGCGCATGGCGCCCAGCGAGTCTTCGGGCGCGCGCAGAACGGGCCGTTTGCCCGTGGCTGAGCACGATGCGCAAAGCAGCGCGAGCGAGCAAAACACGACCGTGAAAAGCGTTTTCATGGTTGCGAGGATGGTCTTGACGTGTCAATACCGATAAAATAATTGCTTCAATGATTTGACGCACGCCCCTTTACAGGATACTTTTCATGTGGGTGTGCAGTGTTTCCTTTTCTTTTCACAGGAGAAAGCAGATGGCAACGAAGACCAAGAAGAAGGCAGCGAAGAAGAAACCCGCGAAGAAGGCAGCCAAGAAGAAGTAGTGCAGCGCCGCTTCGCGCGGAACGCGGCGGGCCGGCAAAGCCTCAAGCGAGTTCCGCACAACGAACAAACCAGGGCCGCGAGCAATCGCGGCCCTGCTGTTTTCGCCTTTACCGGCCTTCGGGGTTCTCAGGGTCGCGAAAGCGCCGGGGGTTGAAACCCAGTTCGGCCAGCAGTGCCGGTTTGTCCTTGGCCACTACGCAAAAGCCCACCACTTCGCGCGGACCCATGCCCTGCGCAAACAGGTAGCGCAGGATGTCGGATATGTCGGAAGAGGGCAGCTCGATTTCGCCCTCGCGGTCAAGCTCTTGTGTCTGCAACGTCCAGGACAGTCGCACGGCACCCTTGTCGCCGTCGGGAACAATACCGGCGTCCACTTCAGCCTGCGTGGGAATGCCGTACTTGCCCGACTTGCCGGGGCTCGCTCGCCGCACCAGCCGGCACGTCACGCGAAAGGGCAGTTGCTGCGGCGGGCGCGGCTTGCGCGTGACGGCATCGACGGCATCGACCGTAAACGGATCGGTGCCCAGCGTGACATCATCGAACAGAAAGCGGCGCTCCATCGGGCCGTAAAGCACCACGCGCTGGCGCTCGTCGTCAAACACGATAATCACGCTGTTGCGCGGCTTGAACGTGATTGAAATGAGCTGCAACTCGTCAAAGATCTCCTTGAGCGTTTTTTCGCGCACGCCCAGCGGCGTCACCACCAGCGAGCGCGTGCCTACGGTGGCTGCTTTTACCTTGATGCCGCGCTCGGCCATGGCGGACTCGACGCCGCGGATCAGCTCCGGGATCATGTCGGCGGAAACGGGCAAGAAATACTTGCCGCGTTCGGCGTCGATGATCCGGTCCATGGGCAGCTCGATCGACTCGGAAGAAAGCTCTTCGTCGGGCACGGTGGCGGCAATCCGGAAACCTTCGCGCAAGATGTAGCTCACGCGGCCCAGGCTCTGGCGCCGCTCCAGCGCTTCTTCCCACATCGGCTGTTTTGTTTCGAGATCGACCACTTGCTTGCCGCGCGCGTCAATCAGCGGATTCTTGATCGGCTTGCCCTCGCGCTCGCCGGGCAGTTCGTGGGGCGCGGGCAGATAGCCGCCCTCAAAGAACGCAATCGTGCGGCCGAGCGAGTTTTTCAACGGCGTGGGATAAAGATAACCGCCGCGGATATCCGCGGCATCACCCAGGCACACGATGCGCACGGGCAGCATGGTGCCGCGCGTTGCACCCGTGGGCATGCCCACGCTCTCGATGCGCACGTAAGCGAGGTGGCCCTCGCGGTCCTGCTCCTGCTCGATCATTGCCGCAGGCCAGGCGTAGTTCACAGCCAGCTCTGCGGCGCGCTCGATTGCGGCTTTGTGGAATTCATTCGTGTCGCCGGTCTGGTCAAGGCGGAACACGACGCTCTCGGCGGAAAGTGAACGGGAAGTAAGCGTGGCGCGACGCGGGTCAACGTAATCAATCAGGCCCGCGCTGAAGTCGCGGTTGCGCACGATGAACTTTTCAGCTTCAGCGCTGTTGTGGGCAATACCGTCGCGCATGACGGTATCGGGAAGTACATCCGTTGTGCCGCCGTTTTGAGTTGGGGCGGATGTACACGCAGCGAGCAGCAGCACGAGCGGCAGGAGTCTCTTCATCGCTTTGATTTCAGGGCGAGGCAGGGGCGCGCAGTATAACCGCAGTTGGCCGTGGCGTCAGCTTCAGGCGGCGCGCCGGCGCATCAGCACCAGCAGCGAAAGCACGCCCAGCAGGGCAAACAGCGCAGCAAAGGTGTAACTGATCGCGGGCGAGGTGGTGCAGTAGCCGGAATCCGCCGGGATTTCGTAAGTCTCCTGGCCCAGCAACTTGCCCGTCTCGAGCGAGATGCGCGACAACGTGCCATCCTGCGCCTTGATGATCAGAACGTTGTTGCTCTGTTCGCTTCGCCACAGCCAGCCCGGGTTGTTCTGGGATTTGTCCAGTTTCGGGCAGAGCGTGTCGTGCTCGAACTCCGCGAAAATGCCCGTGCGCCGCATCAGGCGCACGGCGGCCGTCGGCGTTTCGCCCTTCTTGAACCACCACGGGCCGACAATCGCGACGGTGCCGCCATCCTTCGAGAGAAAGAACGTGTGCTCGCCGGGCTCCTCGATGTTGAAGCTCCACTCGGTCTTTTCGCTGCCGGCGCGACAGATTCGTTGTTCCGCCTGACGACGATGCGCCTTGAGCACCCACTCGCCGTTGGGCGAGAGCACTTCGTAGTTGTCCGGCGGCGGTGCCAGATTGGCGCACAGTGGGGCAGCCACGGCAAAAAGGACGGCAAGCAATGCAATACGGAGCATGTTCCCTCTCATCGGCCTGAACTTGAATCCACACTTGCCCGCAAAGGGTGCGGCTAACCCATGGGCAGCAACACCGAGCATGCGCTCTTTGAAGGCTCGAAGAACTCGCGCACACGGGCGTTGACGTGCTTGCTCCCGACGCGCTCAAGCACCTCCGGGAAGTCAAACAGGTCGCTGCGCTGGCCCATGGCGCTGAGGTAGCTGTAGGCGGTGCTTTCCGGGTCGTTGAAGTTGCGCAGGTAGCGACCAAGAAACTTCTTCTTTTTGCGTTCAATGACATCGTCGGCAATTCCGGCTTCGCGCGCGCTTTGCAGCGTCTGGCGCAGTTCCTTCTCAAGCGCCGCGGGGTCCTTGGTTTCACCACCCAGAATCGCGTAACCGAATCCCGCCTCGGCCTGGAACGCCGCCCCGAAATCGCCGCCGACCAACCCCGCATTATACATGCACTCGTAGGCTTCGCTCTCGCGCGAAAACAGGGCATCAAGCGCGATGGCTGTGGCCAGCTCCGTGCGCAGCAGCTCTTTGCCTTCGCGCGCCTTGAGATCCTTGAAGCCAAGCAGCAAGCGTGGCCGCGCCAGCGTCATGCGCCTCTCGCTTCGCGGCCGCGTGACGTTCGGGGGCTCATGGGGCCGCACCCGTTCGAGGCGGGGCGCCTCGGTTGCGGGCGCAAAGCGCGAGGCGGTGGCATCGGCCAGCTCAAGCAATTTGGCTGGTTCAAAGTCGCCCGTGACCACAAGCGTGAGATTGGTCGGGTGATAAAAAGTGGCGTGGCAAAGCGAGAGCAACTCGGGCGTGATCGCGCTGACGGTTTCGGCCGTTCCTGCGATATCAACGCGCAGTGGATATTTGACGTACAGCGTTTCGAGCAGTTGCTGGTAGCCCACCCAGTTGGCGTTGTCGCGGTACTGGTTGATTTCCTGGATGATGATGTCGCGCTCGGTGGTCACCAGTTTCGGGTCGAACCACGAAGTCAGCGTCATCTCCAGTAATGTGGCCAGGTTCTCCTCAAAATGCTGCACGCACTCGAAATAGAACGCGGTCATGGTGTGGCTGGTGTGCGCATTGGTGTAGGCGCCGCGCTTGGAGAATTCATCGGTCATGTCGCCGCGCTGCTTCTTGAACAACTGGTGTTCAAGAAAGTGCGCAATGCCGTCAGGCACGAGCACGTGTTTGCCGGCGTTGTACCACTCCCGGTCCAGCGACCCGTAGTCACTGACGACAAAGGCCAGGCGCTTATCAAAGCCAGCGCGCGGCGCAAACAACAGCTTCATGCCGCAACTCAGCCGCGCCTCATAACGGCGTTCATCAAGCCGACTGGAGGCAACGGTGGAGAACTTGGGCTTGGGGCCGGACTTGGCGGTGGCAATCATCTTCGGGCTGGCTCGCTGGGTTAGAAAACTGGCCGCGCTTCATGATTGATTGTAGCGCCAAACTCAAGGCCTGGGCACCCAGTGCGCTACTTGCGCCAGCCGCCTTGCGTTTCGCCCAGCGCCAGCAGCGCCATGGCCGTGCCGCAGGTCTTGCCGAAGCTTTCGTGATGCAGCCAGGTGCCGTCCTTTTCGCGCTTGACCATCAGCGCTTTGACCACGATTTCATTCATGCTTTCGTACACCTTTCCGCCCACCTCGCGCGCGGCCTTCATGGCGTACCAATGCCCGAAAAGCCAGTAGTAGGCGGCGTTGTTCCAGAGCTGGGTGAGGTGTGTGTAGGGGTAGTCGCGCACGCGGTCAAGTTCGCCGCGCAAGTCTATCCAGGTCCGCAGTGATTTTTCCACTTCGGCCGGCGTGCGGCGCCTGGCGCGCAGCAGGCACAACTCGCACAGCGCCAGACGGCCCAGCGAGCCGCGCACGTCGCTGTTGTAGCCGCCCAGGTCTTTGGTCTGCAACGAACGTCGATAGTGATACGAGAACACGCCGGGTCGCGAGGGATCCTCCACGCGCAGTGAATCCACGAGATTCTCCGCAGCCTGCAGCGCCGCTTTGGGCGCCACAATTTTCGTGGCCGCCGCTGTGTCATAGAGCGTCAGCAGCGCGGACGCCGTTGAGAAGCTCATGCTCTCGCCGAGATCAGGGTAATAGCTCCAGCCGCCTTCCTCGACGTCGGTGAACGCGGCATTGGCCTTGCCGAGGCGAATCCGGCCCGAGATGATATTGCGGCCCCGCGACACGTTGACCATGACTTCTTCGCCCGCGTAGAACCGCGCCATCACGCGCGCAAAGAAGACGTGCGTAGGCACGCTGATGCCGTTGATATCCATGATCGTGTCGCCCGGCCTGATGCCGGCCAGCGCGGCCGGCCCGTCAGGCACCAGCGCCTTCACCACGGGCGGATCGTGCGGCTCGTTGATGTCGAGCACAACGCCCAGGGAGCCGGGCAGTTTGCGCGCGCGCGGCACCAGTGTGCCGGTCTTGCGCGCGCCTTGGTGCAGCCACTCCACACGCAGCGGAAGCCCGGCGGGAAATGCCGCGCACTGTCCCTCAAATAGCTCAATGGCGAACACGGGGATGCCGTTGATCTTGCATACGCGGTCGCCGGGCTTCATGCCCAGGGCTGCGCCGCCGGGGCCGGGAACCACCGGGCCGGGCTGAGGCCGGACCACGGAATCTCCCACAAGGATGCCCTCGTCAAGCGCAACGTCCTCCGCAGCGAGATAAATGGCGAGATCCGCTTCCGGCGCGCGCACGGCTTCCACGTCCAGGGTCATCGCCTTGCCCTCGCGCGTGAAGCTGAACTTGACCTTGGTGTCTTCCTTGATTGCCGCAAGCCGCCCGTAGAATTCGGCGCTGGAGCTGATCGGCGCGTCATCCAGCGCCGTGATTACGTCGCCGATTTTCAAGCCGGCTTTCTCCGCCGGAGAAAGCCCGAGAAACTGCACCACTTCCGTGCTGGGCCCCTTGCCTCCGCCCACCTCCATGCCGAAGTACGCGGGCCAGTTTTTCTCAATGGCGCACTGCAACTCCAGAACGCGCGCACCGCGCTGCACCTTCAATGACACTCTCTGGCCGCGCAGGAAATCCTGCTCCAGCGTGTAGTAGTCCAGCGCGTTCTCGATGTGAACGCCTTCGCATTCGATGACGCGATCTTGGGCCTTGACGCCCGCCGCCGCAGCCGCGCTGCCTTCAAGCGCCTCCATCACCAGGGCGCCGCCGCGATAATCACCGTCGCTGGGCACGGCGAGCGCCAAACCGAGATTTCCCGGCACTCTCTTGAACTGCACATTGGCGTCAATGCGCGCGGCCTTGGCCTTGTCGAGCAGGTTGGCCTCGCCATTGGAGAGCTGCATCTGTAGCAGCGCGTTGACCATGCGCCGCATGGCCGCCTTGATTTCAGGCTTGCGCGCGGTTCCGGCGAGATATTCACCCACCAGAAACTGCAATCCGTAGGTGTAGCGCCAGTTGGCGTAATAGACCTTGAGCGGCAACTTGCCGCGGAACACCTGCGCCAGAATGAACGAAACTGCTTTGTCGAGCGCGCCTTCAATGCGCTGGTCGCTGCCCAAGTGCGCGCGCAACGCCATGCCGCACAGGGCCGAGAGGCTGACGGCGTCCAGCGCTTGAGCGGCTACAACGGAAAGCATCGTGCCCGTCAGTTGTTCATCCCAGGCGCCATCGGCGCGTTGTCGTTCAAGCAGAAAATCAATGCCGCGCGTGATGGCCGACTTGACTTCGGCGTCGCGGGGCACGGGGCCGGAAAGATCAAAGGGATCCTGCGGTTTCCACGCCACGCCGTCGGGTGCGCCCTGCATCAGCAGGCGCGGCTCACTGTGTGCGGGGCGAGGAGCCGGCGCGTCTTTGGCGGCGGGTGCGGGAACTGCAAGCGCCCACACGCATAGTGCAAGCGCGCCGACGGTAATCAGCACCAGTTGAGGGCGAGTCATGGTGATTCCATCCGGATTCCACAAACATTGAGTTCATGCAGACTGCGCGGCAAGGAAACGGGGCCCGGCTCCGAACCACTGCGGTGCCTGGCCCCGTCTGATTGCAATGCCGCCACGTCTACTACTTGCGCCAGCCGCCCTTGGACTCGCCCAGCGCCAGCAGCGCCATGGCTGTGCCGCAGGTCTTGCCAAACGCCGCGTGATGCAGCCAGCCGCCGGTTTTCTCGCGCTTGAGCATCAGGGCCTTGACCACTGTTTCGTTCACTTTGTCGTAGGTTGCGCCGCCGACTTCGCGTGCCGCCTTGAGCGAATACAGGTGGCCAAACAGCCAGTAGTAGGCCGCGTTGTTGTATAGCTGCTGGTAGTGCGTGCCGGGGAAGTTGCGAACTTTGTCCAGTTCCGGGCGGTTCTTGAGCCAGTTCTGCAGCGTCTTTTCAAGATCGGCTTTGCTGCGCTTGCCCGCGCGCACCATGGCCAGGTCGCACACGCTGTTGCGGCCCATGCAGCCGCGCTGGTCAATGAAGTAGCGGTTGGACCCGGGGCGCTTGGCGCCGCCGAGCGCGCCGCCTTCAATCTCGCCGCGACGGTACGCGTAAGTCTCACTCACGCCGTCGTTGATGTCGAGGCAGCGCAGGCCGTTGACCATGGACTCGGCGGCCTTGATCGCGAGCACCGGCGCTTTCACACCCAGCACGTTGCCCGCGTCGTAGAGCGCCATGAGCGTCGTGGAGGTCACGAACGTCATGCTTTCGCCCACGAAGGGGTAATAGCTCCAGCCGCCTTCTTCAACATCGGTGAAAGCGCGGTCGGCCTTGCCCAGCGCCACCTTGCCCATCAGCAGCTTGCCGCCGCGGTTGACCACGACATCGACCACTTCGCCAGCAAGGAACTTGGCCATCACGCGCGTGTAGAACACCTGCGTGGGCGTTTTCACGTTGGCGATTGAAACAATGATGTCGCCCGCCTTCAGTCCGCCGGTGGCTGCCGCGCCGTTCTGGAGCACGCTCTTGATCTTGGGCGGATCCATGGGGCCGGAAACGTCCAGAATCACGCCCAGGGAGCCGGGCGAGTAACGCGCGCGCGTGACCAGCACGCCTTCCTTTGCGTTGCCGTTCTGCGTGTAGCGCACCGCCACCTGGATGCCGGCTGGAATCGCCGCCGCAAAAGCCAGCGCCTGCTCCGGGAACAGGATCGGGATGTTATTGATATGCGTGAGGCGGTCGCCGGGCTTCATGCCCAAAGCCGCGCCGCCGGGGCCGGGCACTTCAAAGGCGGCACCCATCTGGCCGCGCATCATGGAGTCGCCCACGCGCACGCCGGCCTCGCTGGAGTAGTCTTCCTCGCTGAGGAAAATGCCCAGGTCGGATTCCGGTGCGAGCACCGCCTGCACCTGGCCGCTGAGCGATTCCTCACCGCGCAGAATCGTGATCGTGGCCACCTCGCCGATTTTCAGTTTGTAGAGCTGATTGAAGTAATCCTGCGGCGTCTTGATTTCCACGCCGCCCAGCTCCGTCACGATGTCGCCTACCGCCACGCCTGCCTGCTGCGCGGGGCTGAGCGGGAAGAGCGTGGTTACGCGCGGCTTGCCGTCTTTGTCGCCACCGACTTCCATGCCCAGGTAGGCCGCCCACGAGAGAGCGATGTCGCAGCTCACAGAAGCGGTGCTGCCGTCCTTGCGCTTGACCTTCATGGCCACGCGCTGGCCGCAGAGGAACTCGGCTTCGGCCGTGTAGTAATCAACGGCGTTCTCGATGCGCAGGCCCTCGACCTCGATGATGCGGTCGCCAATCTGCACGCCGCCCTTGTGGGCCGGGCCGTCGCGCCACATGTCTTTGACGGGCGCGCCGCCGCGGAAGTCGGAGTCGGTGGGAGCCTCGAGAATGAGGCCCAGTACGCCGTGAAGCTGGTAAACGGAAGCGCCCTCAGCGATGTTGCGCTTGCCCATGCGATCCAGCAGGCGGGCTTCACCGTTGCTCAATTGCAGTTTCATGAGCGAGTTGACCATGCGGCGCGCGCAGGTCTGCATTTCGGCTTTGCGAGTTTCATCTTTGCAGCGCGGGAATTCCTCGGCCAGCAGTTGCAGGCCCATGGAATAGCGCCAGCAGGAGTAGAACACATCCAGGCGCAGGCGGCCGCGGAACACCTGGTTCATCACAAAGGTGACGCCGCGCTCGATGGCCGGGTTGATGCGCTCGGGGTCGTAGCCGGCGTGGGCGCGCAGCGCCATGCAGCAAAGCGCGGTCATGGAGACGGCGTCTGCGGCCTGGCGGGCGGTGGCGGAGATGCCGTCCTTGCCCGGGCCAAAGGCGATGTCCTCTTCGTCCCAGCCGCCGTTAGCATCCTGCTTCGAAAGCACAAGCTCAAGGCCTTCGGCAATCGCGCGCGAGACATCTTCATCTTTGGGCATGGCGCCGGAAAGATCGTAAGCACTTTCCGGTTTCCATTGAGAAGCGTCCTGAGTCAGGAAGCGCGAGGGGTGCGCGCTTGTGCGTTCACCTTTAAGGGTGGGTGCCTGGGCCTGGGGTTGGTTGAGCGCGAGCACAGCCAGAATCGACGCAAAGAGGGTAAGAACCAGCGCCTGCACGTATTTCATGGCGACCTCTGTCTTCACGGTTGCGCCCCGCTTGCGCGGGGCCGGTGGATGGTTGTCGAAAAAGCGGGTTCAGGTTCAGGCTTGGGGTTCAGGCTCGTTGCGCTTGGCGCATGCCGGGCCTGAACCTTGTCCTGAACCTGACCTCTCCGTCGGGTTAGTTGAACACGAGGCTGAACTTGTTGGCCTTGTTGCCCCAGTTCACGATCAGTACCTGATACTCGCCATCGGTGGGCACAAACTCAACCCAGCAGGAATCGCCGGGGCGCTGATCCGCCGCGACAATCTTGCCGTCCTTGTCCACCACGAACAGGTCAAGGTCGGTGCTGCCGTCGCCGCCCACCCACACCGCGGCGTATTCGCCCTTGGTGAACGTGAACTTGTCGCCAATCGCACCGTAAGCCAGCTTGCCGTCTGCGCCCTTTGAAGCGGCAGGAGCGGTGATGCCCTTGATCTGGGCCACGCCGCGCTCAAGGCCGCGACCCTTCATGCCCATGGCCGCAATCGCGTCCATGAACGGGGCGGCGCTGTCGCCCGCCATGGCCTTGGCCTCAGCGAGCAGGCTTTCCGGCGTCATGGCCGTGCCGGCGGGGTCCTTGCTGTCCTTGAACTTGCCTTCAAAAGCCTTGGGTTCGGTGACCTTCACCGAGGTCAGGATGCGCGAAGCCATGGCCAGCGCAGCCGGGTTCTTGGTGTCGCGGCCATAGCGCGCCAGCTCATAAGCCATCTGCATCATTTGCAGGCCGGAAGCCGCGTCTTTGCCCTTGGCAGCTTCCTCAATGACGGGCTTGCCGCTTGAGTCCTGTGCCTGGGCACCGTCGCTGCCAAAGCCCCACGCAAGGCCCACGGCGGACATGAAGAACAAGTTTGCAGCGATTGAAAGAACCAGAAGATTACGCATGTGCACCCTCTCTCAGTTTTGTCCTTGCTTCACCCGTGCGCTCCGCACCCTTGGACAAAGCCAAGGACAGCAACTACCGCGCACACATGGCCCGCGTTACAGAATATTCCACCTGCCTCGGAAAAATTCCCGGGGCTCAGTCGCTGACTCGCCAAGGCCCCACGCTTTGACATGTCAGAACTTGGTTGTTCATGGAACGCCGCAAAGAATAACGAGTTAGGGCGGGCTTGGCGAGAACCATTTGTGCGCCATGGCACGATTGATTGAAGTTTCACCCAGTCCGCTGCTTGCTGCTGATGGTTCGTCGTCCGCTTACAGCCGCTTATCTATTGCGTGTTTCAAACAGTTGTTTCATACTAGCGCTTGAATGACCGTCTCCGACATCGCCACCCGCCAGCGCGTGCTTGAAGCCGCAGGCGAAGTCTTTGCCGCGCGCGGCTACGCCAAGGCCACCATTCGCGAAATCTGCAAACTTGCCGGCGCCAACCTGGCCGCGGTGAACTACCACTTTCACGACAAGAACGCGCTCTACGAAGCCGTGCTCGACAACGGCTACAAGCTAGCGCTTGAGAAATACCCGCCCGATGGCCGGCTGGCCGCGAGCGCAACGCCCGAACAGCGCCTGCACGCCTTTGTGCGCTCGTTCTTCCTGCGCCTGTTTGCCGAGGGTGCACCCGCCTGCCACGGCCGCCTGATGGCGCGCGAACTGGCCGAGCCCACAGGCGTGCTCGACAAGAAAGTCGAGCAGCATGTGCGCCCGCTGTTCAAACTCCTGTCAGAAATCCTGCGTGAAATCGCCGGAGCCGAAATGCCTGAAGCCGCGCTCAAACGCTGCGCGCGCAGCGTGGTAGCGCAGATTCTGTTCTATCGGCACGCGCAGCCGGTGCTGCAACGCCTTGAGCCTGAACTGAAATTGACCGCCCAGGGCATCGAGCCGCTCGCCCAGCACGTCACAGAATTTTCCGTGGCCGCGCTGCGTTCGATTGCGAGGCGTAAATGAACCGCATCGCGTTGAAGATGCTGATGGGCGATCGAGCCAAGTATTTCGGCATCGTCATCGGCATTACCTTTGCCTCCTTCCTTATTACACAGCAGCTTGCAATCTTTGTGGGCTTGATGGGCCGCACCGTCGGGTTTCTCAGCGATACCGGCCAGGGCGACATCTGGGTGATGGATTCCAAGGTGCAGTTCATTGATGACATCAAGCCTCTGCAAGATACCGAGCTCTATCGCGTGCGCGGCATTACGGGCGTGCAGTGGGCATTGCCCATCTACAAGGGCCTGAGCAAGGCAAGGCTCGATAACGGCAACTTCCAGACCTGCAACATCGTGGGCCTCGATGATTCCACGCTCATGGGCGGCCCGCCGGAAATGCTCGAGGGCAAACTCGAAGACCTGCGCAAGGCCGACGGCATCATCGTTGATGAAAACGGCGCCATCGGCAAGCTGGCCAAGCAGCCCAAAGAGCGCGGCGGCACGCCGGTGCCGCTCAAGGTGGGTGACACCATTGAACTCAACGACCACCGCGCCATTGTGGTCGGCATATGCCGCGTCTCGCGCACGTTCCAGAGCCAGCCGTTCATTTACACCACTTACTCGCGCGCGACCACCTTTGCGCCCAAGGAGCGCAAGCTGCTGTCGTTCATTCTGGTCAAGGCCAATGAGGGCCAGCCGATTGACGAACTCTGCGCGCGCATAAGAAGCGAAACCGGGCTCGAGGCCAAAACCACCCAAAGCTTCAAAGAGACCACCGTCAGCTACTTCATGAAGTACACAGGCATCCCGATCAACTTCGGCATAGCCGTTGTGCTGGGCTTTCTGGTGGGGACGGCGATAGCGGGCCAGACCTTCTACAATTTCACGCTCGATAACCTGAAATACTTCGGCGCACTCAAGGCCATGGGCGCTTCCAATTTCACGCTGCTGCGCATGATCCTGCTGCAATCGCTGACCGTGGGCGCCATTGGCTACGGCCTGGGCGTAGGCATGGCCGCCTTTGTGGGCTTTGCCGCGCGCAACACCGAACTGGCGTTTTTGCTGCCGTGGCAGTTGCTCGTGATTACGGCGGCGGCGGTGCTGCTGATCTGCGCGCTGACGTCCATGTTGAGCCTGTACAAGGTGTTTCGTTTGGAGCCGGCGATTGTGTTCAAGAGTTAGGTAAACGCGATGCGATTTTCGATTGTCGATTTTCGATTTTCGATTGGGGCTGCCGCTCCAATGCAGCCTCGCGCGCATGACTTTGGCGCGGGAGCGCCAATCGAAAATCGAAAATCGACAATCGAAAATCGCAATGCAGGGTCGTGCCCATGACAACCTCGCAGGCCACCAATACGGCTGTCATCTGCCGCAACGTCACCAAGACCTACGGCGCGGGCGACAACCTCGTGCATGCGCTGCGCGGCATTGACCTTGAGGTCGAGACGGGCGAACTGCTCATGCTCGTGGGGCCCTCGGGCTGCGGCAAGACCACGCTGATCTCCGTGGTTGCCGGCATCCTTGACCGCAGCGGCGGCGAGTGCAGCGTGTTCGGCCATGATTTCTCCGCCATGTCGCAGAGTGCGCGCACGCGCTGGCGCGGCCAGAACATCGGCTTTGTGTTCCAGGCCTACAACCTGATTCCTTCTCTCACCGCAGCCGAGAATGCGGCCGTGCCGCTGCTGCTCAACGGCATGAACATGCGCGAGGCCCTTGATCGCGCCCGTGCCTTGCTGGAGCGCGTGGGCCTGGGCGACCGGGCCAAATCGCTGCCCAATCAGCTCTCCGGCGGCCAGATGCAGCGCGTGGCCATCGCGCGCGCTTTGATCCACGAACCCAGGCTGATCGTCTGCGACGAACCCACCAGCGCGCTCGACCACGAAACCGGCCACAAAGTGCTGGAACTGTTGCGTGAGGTGGCCGTGGGGCCTGACCGCGCGCTCGTAATCGTCAGCCACGACTCGCGTATTTTCGATTTCGCCGACCGCATTGCGCGCATGGACGACGGCAAGATCGCCGAAATCACACCGCCCAAAGAACCCATGGACCTTTAACTGCTTGAACGCGAAGGAGCGAAGCAACGAAGAAGTGCAAAATCAAAGGCGCAGGGATGGACAGTTTGTTCGGGACTCAACGGCAACAGCAATGCAGCGCTCAGGAGCGTTTGAAATCGTGCTCATACTGTGAATCCCGCGCCGTGGCAATTCTTCGCTACTTCGTTCCTTCGTGTTCAGCTTTTCAACGAGGATCACATGATTCGCAAACTCTTTCTCCCCGTGCTTGGTTTTGCCGGCTTTGTGTTTGCCGTGGCAGTCGTTATTCAGGGCAGCGCGCCGATCAAGGCGGCGCCGGCCGTTAGTGAACCGGCCAAGGCAGCGTTTGCGCAATTCGTGGCGGGCGCGGGTTTGATTGAGGCGCAATCGGAGAACATCGCCATCGGCACGCCTGTTCCCGGCGTGGTCATGGAGGTGGCCGTGACGCCGGGCAGCAACGTCAAAAAGGGCGACCTGCTCTTCCGTCTCGACGACCGCACGCTCAAGGCCGAGCTTGCGCTACAGGAGTCCCAGCTTCCCGTGGGCCGCGCGCAGTTGTTGCGGCTTGAGAACAAACCCGACGCTGGCTCCGTGCCCGCTCCGGTTGCGCGCGTTGAAGACGCGAGGGTGGCCGTAAGACTCTCACAGGAACAGCTGAAACGGCTTGAAAAGAGCGATGCGAGTTCCGTGACCAGCGGCGAGCTTGACAACGCCAAGCTTGCCGTCGCGGCCGCGCAGGCCAAGTTGAACATTGTCCTGGCCGATGAAGCCGCGTGGCGTGACGACATCAAGGTCGCTAAGGCGCAGATCGCGCAGGTTCAGGCGCGTGTGGACGCAACGAAGGTCGCGCTGAGCCTGCTCGAAATCCGCGCGCCGATCTCGGGCCAGGTGCTGCAAGTCAAAGTGCGCGCGGGCGAATTCGCGCCTGCGGGTGCTTTGTCCACTCCGCTCGTCACGTTGGGCTCCGTGGAGAAACTGCATGTGCGCGTGGACATCGACGAAAATGACGCCTGGCGCATCGCCGAGGGCGCACGCGCAAGGGCGAACGCGCGCGGCAACGCCGGTCTTGCCGTTGAACTCAGGTTTGAGCGCATTGAGCCCCTGGTCGTGCCCAAACGCTCACTGACCGGCGACGCCACCGAGCGCGTGGACACACGCGTGCTGCAGGTGATCTTCTCGTTTGAGCGCGGCGAGAAGCCGCTCTACGTCGGCCAGCAGATGGACGTGACCATTGAAGTGAAGTAATGGGGAGTGTCCCCAAAGGGGACTGTCCTCGTAGTTGAGAAGACAAGCGCGGCACCAACCGAGATCCTGACTCGGATTCGCTTTGCAAACGCCAGAAAGCCCGCTCGCTTTTTCCAAAGACGGGGACAGTCCCTCGGCGCATACTGCGCCGGGGACAGTCCCCGAACTATGCCCGTGATCAGCTTCAAAATCCCGGCAGTGGTACAGCACCTGGGCGGCGATGTATTGCTGGCCGAGGGTCTGCTCTATCCTGAAATCTCGCGCGTGAACGATGGCCTGGCCCGCGTGCTGAGTTCCCTGGGCGCCAACGCGCGCCATGCCCTTGAACAAAGCACGCGCCTTGACCTGCACCGCCGCCGCCTCGCGGGCAAAGTGGAATTGCGTGAAGTCAAACTCACGCTCGACGAGCCCGACGGAATCCCCCTTTGGACTGAACCGCTCGAATTGCGCTTTGACGCGCTGCTCTGGCAAAACGGCGAAGCGAGCATCGCCCGCATCCCCGCGCTCAATATCGAAGTCGTGGCCACGGGCAAAGATGACCTCGACGCCATGCTGCAGGTGCACGCGCGCGCGGCTTTGGCGCGCAGCAAGTGGGCGGAATCCCTGCGCGCGCTGATGCGCTCGCAGCGCTGCGAAGAAGTCACGCTCGAAAACATCACTGTCGTGCCGCAGCTCTTGCAGCCGCGCGAGGCCGCCAAGGCGCAAGGCGAAGAAGTAGCGCAAAGCGTGCTTTCGCAGATCGGCGTCGATCTCATCAAGCAGCTTCCCGCCGAAGCCTATGAGACGCAG
>Ga0154020_10001689_pt1 | contig 27173 bp, 20 predicted proteins | sample Klosneuvirus_201_FD_109709 | JGI IMG/M metagenome (GOLD analysis project Ga0154020, IMG submission 109709) | Active sludge microbial communities from wastewater, Klosterneuburg, Austria - Klosneuvirus_20160825_MG | ecosystem: Engineered > WWTP > Aerobic digester > Activated sludge | place...
CGACGGGTGTTGCGCTGATGTTCTGGCTGCGGCGGCGGCGGGCGATCCGGCTGATGAGTGTGCAGAAGCGGTGGGTGTTGGCGGTGGGGTGTTATGTGCTGAGCTTGGCCGCGGCGGTGATGTTCTTTGCGGTGGTGCGGCGGTAGAGTGGGAGGACTATGGAACCGGAGCCCGACCCATGGGAATGGAGATGCGGGAACAGGGCGCCGGTGATCTTCGCGGGTTTCTCGCGGATCGTGATGTGCTGTGCCCGGTGTGCGAGTACAACCTGCGGGGGTTGACGGACATGCGGTGTCCGGAGTGCGGCACATCTATCGACCTGCGGCGAGATCCGAACACGACCGCGCCGCTATTGGTCGCGGTGATGGGGCTGATTCTGTTTGTGGTGATTGGCACGCCACTGGGGGTGGTGATTGGCATTGCGGGATTCGGGAGCGGCGAGGTGCTCGTCGGATTCCCGGGACTTGTGCTGGCGGTGGTGCCGCTGGCGGCGTTGACGTGGTGGAACAAGAGAGAGGATCGAATCCATCGATTTTCGCGGCCGGTGCAGGTGGGGGTTGTGTTTTTGTGCTGGTCGTGGCTGATCGCCGCGGGGGTGGTGACGGCGATGTTGCCGGTGATTGATTGAGGATTGTGGGACACTCTGGGCTGGAGTCTGCCGAATGGAAAGGAACGACAACGACGCGGATGGCCTACGGCAACACTTGGCGGATCGCGACTTACCCTGCCCGGGGTGCGGATACAACCTGCGTGGCCTGCCGGACCCGGTCTGTCCGGAGTGTCGGCAGGAGTTGCAGCTCACCGTCGGGCTGGTGGAGCCGCGGCTGGGGGCGTTGATTGCGGGGGTGGGGTCGCTGTGTGCCGGGGCGGGCGCGGCGGGGGCGTTGCTGGTGACGATCCTGATCATTTCGGGGTTCTTTCGCGGCGGGATACCGACCCGAACTCATGAACAGATACTGCTGATCTGGCTGCCGCTGGCCTGTCTGGTTTCGTGCGGGCTTTTTGCGGTGAGGCTGTGTCGGCGGAGCGGGCGGGTGTGGTTTCGCAAGTTGCCCGATGATCAGCGGCGCGGCGTGTTGATCGCGGCGATTACGCTGCCGGTGGGTTGGTTTGGGGCGTTTCTGGTGATGTTGATGTCACGGTTTTGAGGGATGCAGGGAGATCTCGTGGGCACTGAATCGGAATCTGAAGCCGGTGCGCTTAAGGTCTACCTCGTGGATCGCGATGTGCCCTGCCCTGGGTGCGGTTACAACCTGCGCGGGTTGCCGGAGCCGGTTTGCCCGGAGTGCCGGCAGGAGCTGCGGATCAACGTGGGGTTGTCGGAGTCGCGGCTGGGGTTGCTGGTCACATGTGCGGGGTTTCTGTTCGCGGGCACTGGCGCGGCGGCGGCTGTGCTGCTTACCGTTGTGGCGGTCACCGTGGTGCAGAATGATGCACCTGAGGGAAGCGCGTTTGTCACCTTCGTCTGGGTTCCGATGGGCGGCCTGGTTTCGTGCGGCACAGGCGCGTTGTCACTCACGCGTCAGCGCGGAAGGCGGTGGTTTCGAACGACATCCGGTCGCGTCCGAGCGGGAGTCATCTTGGCGTCCATCGTGCTGCCGGCCTTCTGGTTTGCGATATTCGTGTTCCGGCTGCTGAATAGCCGTTGACGCTCATGGGGCCTGGTCGACCGTCGCTCGCCCCGACCACCTTGCACACATGTCGATAAGCGCCGCCCGCTCCACAGGCTTAGTGGCATAGTCATCGCATCCGGCCCGCTGGCACTTCTCGCGGTCGCCGGCCATGGCGTGGGCGGTCAGGGCGATGATGGGAGTGCGGCAGGAAAGTTGGCGGAGTTTGGCCGCGGCGGTGTAGCCGTCCATGTCGGGCATTTGCATGTCCATGAGGACCAGGTCAAAGGGAGAGGGGTCGCGGGCCGGGGAGGTTGTGTCGCCGGCGATGGTCAGGGCCTGGACGGCCTTGAGCCCGTTGTCCACGATGGTGACGCTTGCTCCGGCCTTGGTGAGGTGGAACGAGATGAGGCGCTGGTTGTCCGGGCCGTCTTCGGCCAGCAGGATGCGGACGCCGGTGAGAGGGGCGGCCGATGCGGGCTTGGGGGACGCGGCCGGGATGGTCTGGGGCTGGGTGGTGGGTGCGACCAGCTCGACCTTGGCATCCGGAACGCGGATCGTGAGCGTGAATGTGGTGCCCTTGCCGGGATCGCCGCTGGCGGTGATGGACCCGCCGAGCATCGCGGCCAGTCGCTGGGAGATCACCAGGCCCAGGCCGGTTCCCCCGAAGCGCCGGGTCATGGTGGAGTCGGCCTGGCTGAAGGGCTGGAACAGCCGGGGCATTTGATCGGGGAAGATGCCGATGCCGGTGTCCTCAACCGCGATGCGGAGCTGCGCACCTTCGGGCGCTGCGGCATCAAACGCCATGCGGACGGTGACGCCGCCGACCTGCGTGAACTTGACGGCATTGCCGATGAGGTTGAGCAGGATCTGGCGGAAGCGCACGGGGTCGCATGAAAACGAGCGCGGGATCGGCGTTTGGAACTGGCAATCCAGCGAGATGTTCTTGCCGGCGGCGCGGGGCCGCATCATTTTCAGCGAGTCCTCGAGAATGCCGGCGGGGTCGGTGGGCACGGCCTCAAGAGTCATTTTGCCCGCTTCGATCTTGGAGATGTCCAGGATGTCGTTGATGATCGACAGCAGGTGCTGGCCGTTGCGTTTGACGGCGGTCAGGTGTTCGTGGCGGTGGGCGTCTTCGGTGTCATCTTCTAAAAGCAGATCGGTGAAGCCCAGGATGGCCGTCATGGGTGTGCGGATCTCGTGGCTCATGTTGGCCAGGAAGGCGCTTTTGCTTCGACTGGCGGTTTCGGCGGCGTCCCGGGCGTCGCGGAGCTGGATCTCGATGGCCGCGCGTGCCGCGAGGGCCGCGGCCTGGGTGCTGACCACGACCGCGGCGGATGTGACGATGGTGATGAGGATCAAGAGTCCGCCCATGGCGCTCAGGCGCGCTAACAGAGCCGCCTGGGTCCAGGCGCGGGCGGGGTAGTCAACCCCCAGGACCGCCTCAACGCGCCCTTGGGCATCATGCATGGGCTCGAACGCGGACACCCAGGTGCCCCACTCATCGTTCACCGGAACACTGTCGAAACTCGGCACGCCGTCGAACGCCTTGAGGATGCCATCGGTGGGTTGATAGTCCTTGCCGATGACGGTGCGCTGCTCGCGCTCTGCGTCGTAGTCGCCGCTGTGGTTGTAGTCGGTTTCGGAGTCCACCAACAGGAAGACTCGGTCGCCATGCTTGCGGAACGTGTAGATGTCCGCGACGTTGGGGTTTGCTTTCAGCCAGCGGATCTGAGCCTGGATCAGGCCGAAGTAGTGCGGGTCGTCGGGCGCTGTATCGCTGGAGAGCCGGGCGTGACCGAGGGATTCCAGCTCGCGGGCATAAGTTGGCGCTATCCCCGTGAGCATGTCACGGCGCTGCTGGAGTTCGCGATCGCCGAAGTATTCCGTCGCCCCGGCACCGACCATGAACGCCGCCGCGAGGAACATCCAGCAGGCCACGCCCAGCCCTTGGGCGTGCCGACGTTTTCGGGTCCAGTACTCGGCAACCAGCAGCGCGAGGACCACCACCACGACAAAGGCCGCGTAGTCGAGTCGAAAGCTCAGGACCGTTTCAAGATTCACCGCCGGAACGCCCCCGGGTGCCGGGCACCTTGATCAAGACATCGAGCCGTCCGGAATAGGGCTTAAGGGGCCATTCAAACAGGGGGGTACACCCCGGGCCCGCCATCAATCGGCAAGAAGACAAACCCCGGGTTTCCCCGTGCGTACTTACAAGAGGAAGGCAAGCGGCCCGGCCGGCGGGCCGATAATCAGGTATGGCTTCGATCACCTCCACCGATCTTTCGCCCGAGCTGCTTGAGCACATGAAGGCCATCAAGGCCAAGGCCATTCATTACGGCCTGGACTTCTTTGAGGTGGTGTTCGAGGTGCTGCCCTTTGAGATCATGAACCAGATCGCGGCGTACGGTGGGTTCCCGACGCGCTATCCGCACTGGCGCTGGGGAATGGAGTATGAGAAGCTCAGCAAGCGGGATGCGTATGGGCTGGGCCGCATCTACGAGATGGTGATCAACAACGACCCGTGCTACGCGTACCTGCAGGAGAGCAACGCGGTCACAGACCAAAAGCTGGTGATGGCCCATGTCTACGGCCATGCGGACTTTTTCAAGCACAACTTCTGGTTCAGCAAGACCAATCGCAAGATGATGGATGAGATGGCCAACCACGCGACGCGTGTGCGCCGGCATATCGAGCGGCATGGGACGGGAACGGTGGAGCGGTTCATTGATGCGTGCCTGTCGCTGGAGCACTTGATCGATCCGCACAGCACGTTTATGCAGCGAGAGGAGCCGCGCTCGCGCGGTGCGCGGCCCATGGCTGAAGAAGGCGAACGGATCTCCTTTGAGCCGGAGAAGTTCCGCTCCAAGGACTACATGGACCCCTTCATCAACCCGCAGCGGGAGATGGACCGGCAGAAGAAGGAGCATGAGGACAAGGCCAAGGCGAGTCAGGGCAAGATTCCCTCGCAGCCGACTCGGGACATCCTGCAGTTCCTGCTCCGTTTTGCGCCGCTGAAAGAGTGGCAGCAGGACATCCTCTCGATCATCCGCGATGAGGCGTACTACTTTGCCCCGCAGGCGATGACCAAGATCATGAACGAGGGATGGGCGACGTATTGGCACAGCAAGCTGATGACGTCGCACTTTCTTGAGTCCAGCGAGATCATTCACTACGCGGATCAGCACTCGGGCGTGGTGCACATGGCCCCGGGCGGGTTCAACCCGTACAAGATCGGCGTTGAGATGTTCAAGGACATCGAGCGGCGGTGGAATACAGGCCAGCACGGGGCCGCGTGGGAGTCGATGGAGGGTGTCGGCGACAAGGACCGCTTCGATGACAAGAGCATGAAGGGGCGGGACAAGATCTTTGAGGTCCGCCGGATCTACAACGATGTGAGCTTCATCGACGAGTTCCTGACGCCCGAGTTCGTCGAGCGGCACAAGATGTATCAGCACAAGCGCGACCCGCACACGGGGGAGATGAAGATCGTGAGCCGCGACTTTGAGCGGGTGAAGCAGACGCTGCTGCATCACCTGACCAACCGGGGCGAGCCGTTCATCTACGTTGTGGATGCCAACTACCTGAACCGTGGCGAGTTGTACCTGGCCCACCAGTGGACAGGGCTGGAAGTCGAGATCGCCAAGGCGAGCTCGGTGACGAACAACCTTCGCGTGCTGTGGGGACGCCCGGTGCACCTGCAGGCGCGGGTGAACGACGACATGTGGCTGTTCAGCTGCACGGAGCCGGGGAAGGATGTGAAGAAGGAGAAGATCACGGAGGAGACGCCGGGGCCGGCGCATGTGGTGGGGTGAATGCGAGGACCGATGAGGCGGATGCTGATCAGACTTGGGTTGTGCGTGGGTTCGGGAGCGGTCGCGACCGTCGCGATCGCTTGGGCTGCGGCGTTGTGGGAGCCGATGGGGTCGGAATGGGTAACGCAGAAGTTTCAATCCGATGACTTGTTGCAGGGGAGCGGGCTTGAAGCGAGTTCGGGCGAGACTCGATGGATTCGCGAGGGCTTTGCGATCCAGTACACATCGGGTTTCGAGTATTGGAGCTCGGGAAGTTGTACAGAGGGGAATGATTTTGATTCATGGCAAGCGGGCTGGCCGTGTGCGGCACTGACCTGCCACAACGATGGACCGAGTTGGGGCCCGCCTTCGTGGCTCGCGGCAGCAGACAGCACCTGGATGGATCCAGTGGCGAACGCGTTGGGTGGGCCCATTCACCGCGTTGTACCCCTGCGCATTCGGTGGGTCGGAATGGCCGCGGACACAGGTGTTTGCGGGCTTCTTGCGTGGACAGGGTTGTTCGGCCTTCGACGCGGCCGGAGAGATCGATGGGATGTTCGAGGAACGTGCCGGCGTTGCGGGTACAACGCAACGGGGCTGGTGAGGTGTCCGGAGTGCGGAAGGGCGGCGGCGGGCGAGGTAGCGGCGCTGAAGGCACTTTGGCACAAAGCGCTGCCCGTTTGAGGTTCCAGAATGGAACCTCGAAGGCGTAGAGGTCGCACGTTTGAGGTTTCAAACTGAAACCTCAAACTTGAAATCACAACCTGTGATCTCAAAATGTAGCTGACGCTACACGCCGCTCCAGCGTTTGAGATCACAAATTGTGACCTCAAAGAACTCGGAAAAAGGCTCACAATTGGGCGCTTCCCCGATTGAGGTCACAGATTGTGACCTCAAAGCCGCTGGCAGCAAGCGATCAGGAGGTTTCGGAAGGCTCGTTTGAGATCACAATCTGTGATCTCAGAGAATTCGCAATTCGTCCGAAATACCGCAGGTTTGCCGTTTGAGATCACAATCTGTGATCTCAAACGTCCCGCACCAGGAGACCAGGCTCGCCCTTGTGATTGGGTTCTGATAGGGTGCTGCGTATGGAAGCCAATCGCGCGATGATCCCGCTCGAACGGATCACCAACTCGATACTGCTTATCCGAGGCCAGAAGGTGATTCTGGATAGCGATCTAGCAACGCTGTACGGCGTGGAGACTCGAATCCTCCTGCAAGCCGTCAAACGAAATGAAGAGCGTTTCCCCGAAGACTTCATGTTTCAACTCGATTCGACGGAACGCGAGTTCTTGAAACGCAACGTCGACACCGCCGGCCGCGGCGGCCGCCGTTACGCCCCCTACGCCTTCACCGAACAAGGCGTCGCCATGCTGTCGGGCGTCCTGAACAGCCCGCGGGCCATTGCCGTCAACGTCGCGATCATGCGGGCGTTTGTGAAACTCCGCCAACTCCTGACGGACAACGAGAAACTCGCCCGCAAGCTCCGTGCGATAGAGAAAAAGTATGATGGCCACTTCAAGGCCGTCTTCGATGCGATCGCGGCATTGATGGAGCCGGTGGAGGATCAACCCAAGAAGAGTCGGATCGGGTTCAAGACCGATTGATCGACCTCTGCCAAATCCTGCAACCGCCCACAGCGGGCCGCGGTAAAGCTTTGGGGGGGTCCCGGAGTCCCGCCATGTCCACTCGCTGGCCCCTCACCAACGCCGATCAGGTCCGTGCGTACACGCAGCTGGCGGATGCCACCTGCCCACGGTGCCGGTATCCATTGCGGGGGCTGCCGGATGCCATCTGCCCGGAGTGCGGGACCAAGCTGACGGTGATGGAACTCACCCGGCCACGGCTGATTGAGCGGGTGCGGTTGTCGGTCTTTGGGGAGGATGCCGAGCCGTGGCGGCTGCGGTTTCTGGCCGCGGCGAACGTGCTGTTGGCTTTGGCGATAATCGCGTCAGCGCTGGCGAATCATGGGCGAATGCCCGTGCTGAGTTGGCTGGCGCCGGGGATTCTGGGTGCGTTTGCGTTCTCGATTCAGTACGTCGCGGTGTTTGCGAAGTACTGCCCGGTGAGACATGATCCGGTGGAGGGATGGGGGCCGGGAATGGCCGCGGCGGCGCTGGTGGTGCAAGCCGCGGGGCTGATGTTGATGTGGGTTTGAAGGTGGGGGGCGGATCAAGCCAGAACGTCGATGACGCGACCCGGGCGAAGGGGGATGTCGATCCGGTAGACCACGCGGATGCGTGTTTCCTTCTGGGCATGTTCGGCGCGGGGGACATATCCCAAGCGGGGAGTATCGAGGCGTGCGGGCGTGATCTGTTCGGACGGTGCCTGCCGGGGCTGCGGATTCACTTCATGCCTCGTGTCCGGCACTTGGAGATTCTGCTTCTCCAGATAACGGGCATAAGTCAGGTGAGGCCGTTCCGAATGCGCTGGTCCACAGGAGACAGAGTCACACTCGCGTACTGGCGGCCTTTGCAGCCTGTGTTCACGCAGTTCTGAGTGGGCGCATGAAGAAAGCCCGGACCCTCGCGCATCCACCCGAGCGCGCCAGGGATCCGGGCTGCCATCATGTACGACAACTGACATGCATCGGATCACCTAACGAGGCATGTGCCGTACGCTTCGAGGGGTTTCTCAGGACCGGTAATACCCTGAGACCCCGCTTGTCGCGGGCGAATTTGGCAATCCGGGCTGTTTCGAGGCACGGGCCGTCTATTCCGGACGTTGATCCGCGGCCACAGGCAAAGGGCTTTGAGTGCTGCGCACGAGCGACCTTGAGTATGAACTTCCGCAGCGATTGATCGCAACGCAACCGGTGTCGCCGCGCGATGCGGCGCGGCTGATGGTGGTGCCGCGGACTAATCCGGGCGCGATTGAGCACAAGACTGTCCGTGATCTTCCGTCGCTGCTACGGGCGGGGGATTGCCTTGTGTTCAACACGACGCGGGTCCTGCCGGCGCGTTTCCGGGGGCGACGGGTTGGGACGGGGGGCAAGATAGAGGGTTTGTTTCTTCACGCGGTGCCGGCCGAGAGTGGGTTTAAGTGGATCACGCTGCTACGCGGACGCCACCTGCGGGCGGGGGCCGAGTTGGAGCTGTTCGACCACGCGGGCGCGCCAAGCGGGGTCGTGATCACGATCACCGGGCGTCCCGAGTCTGAGCCTGGGGCGTGGACTGTGGAATCGCACGAGCGAGCCAGCACGCCGGAGGTGCTTGAGAGGATCGGGCTGACTCCCTTGCCGCCCTACATCATTAAGGCGCGCCAGGCCGCGAGTTGGGTTGAAGATGAGGCGGCGGATCGAGCGGTGTATCAGACGGTGTACGCGGCGGAGGCGGGGTCGGTGGCGGCGCCGACGGCGGGGCTGCACTTCACGCCTGAGTTGGTCGGGACGCTTGCGGACATGGGGGTGTGCAACATGGCGGTGGTGCTGCATGTTGGGGTCGGAACGTTCAAGCCGGTGGAGACCGAGTTTGTTGAGGACCATCCGATGCACGCGGAGTGGTGCTCGATGTCGGCCGGGGCGGTGCGGATGATCCAGGAGGCTAAGGCCGCCGGGCGGCGGGTGGTTGCTGTCGGCACGACCGCGGCCAGAACTCTGGAGGCGTATGCCCAGGCGCTGGAATCCGGTGGAGAGCCTCCCAAGTCGCTCGAAACCCGGATTCTCATCACTCCGGGGTACCGGTTCCGGTGGGTGGATGGGCTGGTGACCAACTTCCACCTGCCGCGGTCGACGCTGCTGGCGATGGTCGGGGCGCTTTTGCCGGGGGTTGACTGCCTGAAGCAGGTGTACGCGACGGCGATTGGGCGGGGGTATCGGTTTTACAGCTTTGGGGATGCGATGGTGATTCTGTGAGATCGCGGCGCGATACCATCTGATAGCGGGTTTTCTGCGCAAACTCGCGGCTTTTCTCCGATATTCACGGCGTGCGCAGTGGCGTTAGGACTATGAACCTGGGTGTGCTCATGGAGGGGCTCAAGGCGCGTGCGGCGGGTGGGCCGTCGCCGGAGTCGGTGCGCATATGCGACATCACGGATGACTCGCGGACGGTGGTCCCCGGGTCGCTGTTCATCGCCCGGGCGGGGACCAAGGCCGATGGGCGGAAGTTCATTCCGGACGCGTTAGCCGCGGGAGCCGCGGCGGTGTTGACGGATGACCCGGGGGTGAAGCTGCCGCCGAAGATCACGCTTGTGGTCGCGGATGATGTTCCGATTGTGTCTGCCCAGATGTCGGAGCGGTTCCATGGGTCGCCGTCGTCCAAGCTCGATCTCATCGGCGTCACGGGCACCAACGGCAAAACGACGACGGCTCACCTGATTCACCAGATCCTGAACGGGACAGGGGTCCGGTGCGGGTTGATCGGGACGGTGGTGATTGACGATGGCGTCGAGGTCGCACCGGCCACGTTGACGACTCCGCCCGCGTCGGAACTCTCCCGGACCTTTGCCCGGATGGTTGAGACCCAGTGCAAGGCCGCAGTGATGGAGTCTTCGAGCCATGCCCTGGATCAGTCCCGGGTCGCGGCCCTCCACTACGACATCGCTATCTTCACCAACTTAACAGGCGACCATCTGGACTATCACAAGACCATGGACGCCTACGCCGCGGCCAAGGCGAAGCTGTTTGAGATGCTGCCGGGCGATGGCTGTGCGGTGGTGAATGCCGAGGACCCGGCTGCGCCGCGGATGTTGCGGGATTGCACGGCTCGCGTGCTGCGGTGCTCGATTCAGAACGGGACGATGCCGCGACAGGCTGTGTCTTGGAGCAACCGGGATGCGGGGCACCAGGAGTGTGTCGCGACGATCCGCAGCATGACGATGAACGGGACGCGGATTCTGATGTCCGGGCCGTGGGGCAAGTTTGAGATGACCACCCGGTTGATCGGGCGGCACAACGTGATGAACGCTCTTCAGGCGGTCGCGGCGTGTTATGCCGCGGGAGTGCAGGCGGGGGCGCTCGAGCGGCAGTTGTCGGTCGCGGTGGCGCCGCCGGGGCGGTTGGAGCCGGTGACGGCTTCGGGTGATCCGTTCGCGGTGCTGGTGGATTACGCCCATACCGATGATGCGATGCGGAAGGTGCTGGAGACGCTGGCGCCGCTGGTTCACGACCGGGGGAGGCCCGGCGGCGGGCGGCTGTCGATCGTATTTGGCTGTGGCGGGGACCGAGACAAGACCAAGCGGCCTCGGATGGGTTCGGCGGCTGTCGAACTCGCAGACTTGGTCTACATCACCTCTGACAATCCCCGCACCGAACGCCCCAGCGACATCATCAGCGAGATCCTGGAGGGCGTCGACGACTCGCACCGGTCCAAGGTCACCGTCGATGCCGACCGGCGGCACGCGATTCATCGCGTTATCGAAGATGCCCGACCGGGGGATATCCTGCTCATCGCGGGAAAGGGGCACGAGCCGTATCAGATTGTTTCCGACGGCCGCGGCGGCACCATCACCCATCACTTTGACGACCGAGAGGTCGCCCGGGCTGCACTCACGGAGCGCCGGCACGTTCATGCGTAACCCCTTATGACATTCTGGAATACTGAGAACCTCAAGACGACGCTCGGCGGCACGTGGCTGGCTAAGACCGAAGAGACCGTCACCGGCCTGTGCACCGATTCGCGGACGCTCAAGCCCGGGCAGGCGTTTCTGGCCCTGAAGGGTGACACCTTTGACGGCCACACCATGCTCGGGGCCGCGGCCAAGGCTGGTTCGCCGATGGCGATCATCGACTCGGTGGAGAGGGCCAGCGTGCTCCCGCCGGGGATGGCCGTGCTGAAGGTTGCTGATACGCGACGGTCGCTGTTGCGGCTGGCCGCGGCGTATCGGAAGACGCTGGACCGCACGCGGGTGATCGCGGTGGGCGGGTCCAACGGCAAGACCACAACGGTACGGCTGATCACAGCGGCTTTGTCGTCGGCGATGAAAGGCACGGCTTCGCAGAAGTCGTTCAACAACGACATCGGTGTGCCGCTGACGATTCTGTCTGCATCGCCGACGGATCAGTACCTGATCTGCGAAGTCGGGACGAATGCACCGGGGGAGATCTCGACGCTGGCCGCGATCGTGCAGCCCGACATCGGTGTCATCACGAGCATCGGGCGGGAGCATCTGGAGAAGCTCGGTTCGCTTCGCGGCGTGGCCCGCGAGGAAGCCAGCTTGCTGGAGCACATCCGTCCGGGCGGCGCGGGGTTCATTTCTGCCGATGCCCTGGAACTGCGCGAGGTCTTGAATACGCTCAGCTCGCGGCCTGCGGCCTTGCTGTCGTTCGGCTTCGATCACGATTCGGACGTCGGCATCGCTCGAGTTGAGCAGTCTTTGGCCGGGATGACGTTCACGCTCAACGACCGGGCCGAGTTCAAGCTGCCGCTCCTGGGTCGTCACAATGCCGCCAATGCGGCCGCGGCCATTGCGGTTGCCCGGCGGATGGGCTTGCCGGATGCGGCGATCGCCGAAGGGCTCGCAACCGCCAAGGGTGAGTCCATGCGGCTGGAGGTCTCGCACCATTCCGGCATCTGCATCATCAACGATGCCTACAACGCCAACCCGGACTCGATGCGGGCTTCCCTGGAGACTTTCGACGCCGTCGCCAAGCACGCGGATCGGCGGATTGTGGTGCTGGGGGACATGCTGGAACTGGGCGAATACGCCGCGGCATCGCACCGCGAGGTGGTTGAAGCCGTCGCCGCCCGCCCGCACATAGCGGTGGCCGTGCTGGTTGGACCGCAGATGAAGGCCGCGGCCAGCCCGCTCTCCAAAACGGGCGTGAAGGTCATCTTCGGTGATGACCTCAACGAAGCCTTCGCCGCGCAGGTCGCCAAGACCCTGCAGCCCGGGGATGCGGTGCTCTTGAAGGGCTCGCGGCGAATGCGGCTGGAACGGCTGATCCCGGCGGTGAAGGCCCGCCCTGTTATGGCCCACGCGTAAGCTCCCCCACTGATGCTCTACCTCTTCGCCACACACTTCAGCGCCTGGCTCAACGAGCACAAGCTCGACTGGGCGTTCAAGGTGCTGTATCAGGTGCAGTTTCGGGCGTTGGCCGCGGCGGGGTTGGCGTTTCTGATCGTGCTGCTGCTTGGGAAGCGGACGATTCGCTTTCTGACGCGGATGAAGATCGGCGACACGGGCGCGACAGATGCGGAGGCCTTGCGGGCCCAGGCGCGGTCCAAGGCCAATGTTCCGACCATGGGCGGCATCCTGATCGCCGGGGCGATCCTGGTCTCGGTGCTGATGCTCGCGGACCTCTCGCAGTTCTACGTGTATTCGTCGCTCATCATCTTGGTCTGGCTCGCGGCGCTGGGCGGCGTGGATGACTTCCTGAAACTCACCAGCGCGCGGCGCGGCACGGGATCGCGCCAGGGCCTGTATGCCTGGGAGAAACTTGTCTTCCAACTCGGCCTGGGCGTGTTGATCGGGCTGTTCGCGTACACCAACAGCAAGACGGGGGCACCGTCGGACCTGGCTCACGTTCTGAATCTTCCCTTTCAGAAGACCTACGTGGATGCGAACGCAAGCGTGAACCCGCACTTGTGGTACTTGTCGAAGGCCGGGTTCATCGCGATCACGGTGCTGATGATGGCCGGAATGTCCAACGCGGTGAACATCACCGATGGGATGGACGGTTTGGCGGGAGGGATCAGCACCGTCGTCGCATTTGGCTTGTGCGTGCTGTCGCTGATTGCGGGGACGCAGGCGTGGGCTCAGTACCTGCTGGTGCCGTATGTGCCGGGCTCGGAAGAGTTGGCCGTGCTGGCGGGCGCCATCGCGGGCGCGTGCCTGGGGTTCCTGTGGTGGAACTGTTCACCCGCGCAGGTCTTCATGGGCGATACGGGCTCCCTGTGCCTGGGCGGCCTGATCGGCTACATCGCGGTCATCGTCCGCCAGGAAGTCGTCATCCTCCTGATGTGCGGCGTGTTCCTGATGGAGATCGCCTCGGTTGTCATGCAGGTTGGGTACTTCAAGACCTCCGGCGGCAAGCGGATCTTCCGGTGCGCTCCGTTCCATCACCACCTGCACCTGGGGGGGTGGACGGAGCAGCAGGTGGTGGCGCGGGCGTGGATTGTTTCGATCCTGCTGGTGGTGGTGGCGCTGGCGAGTATCAAGTTGCGGTGAGCCGTCTCTGGACCGCGTCCACCGCGGATTGGCGCCTGTTATCAGATCGCGTCAAATCACCGTCGTCCCGGCCGTGGGCCCACAATTTGATTCTGAATCGGAATCCCCTGTGGTATGCTCCACTGGCCCGACTTTGGCACCCACATGAAGAACTGCTTTTGGATATCAAGACGGAAATGTTCGCGGCCCGGCAGAAAGGCGGGGCTGGTGCTTTTCATCGCTGCCGGAACAGTTCTTTGTTCAACCCCGCAGGTGTTTGCACAACTCGGAACGATTGTTACCTGGGGGGTGGGCTCGGGCGGCAACATGGCGCCTCCACCCGGCCCGTTCATCACCGTTTCCGCAGGCGGATCACAGGCGCTCGCGCTTCGGCCCGATCGAACCATGGTCGGCTGGGGCAGCGGCGTCGCCGGAGAAGAACTACCCCAGCCCGGCACGTTCAGGTCTGTTTCGGCCGGGATCACTCACAGCGCGGCTCTTCGAACCGATGGATCGGTGGTGTGCTGGGGCTACAACTTCTGGGGTGAAGCGAACTCACCTCCGGGCACCTTCATCGCCGTTTCCGCGGGAGACGCGGCGACGGCTGGCGTCCGATCCAATGGGAGCATCGAGGTTTGGGGACTTCCAGCCCTGGTCGCTGTTCCAGTTCCCCCCGGAACTTACAAGGACGTTGCCGTCGGATCCTCCTGGGTCATTGGCCTTCACACTGATGGGACGCTTGAAAGCTGGGGAAACGGGGCACAGGGCTTACCAGCCCCCTCGGGAACCTTTGTGGCGATTAACACGTGCGGGTGCCGCGCTGAGGCCCTGCGGACCGACGGCACAATCGTCGTGTTTGGCGGATCGTGCGCGGCCTCCTTTCCAGCACCCCTGGGCCAGTTTGTGGCACTCAGTCGGGCCTGCCATGGCTATCCTGCCGCGATTCGCTCCGACGGAACTCTCGTCGTCTGGGGTCCGGATGCCGACCCCCTATTGACACCACCCCCGGGCCAGTTCTCTCTGGTCGCGATGGGCAACGGCCTTGGTTTCGCCATTCCGGTGTGTTACGCCAACTGCGATGCCAGCACAGCAAATCCAATCCTGACCGCCAACGACTTCCAGTGCTTCCTCAACACATTCGCGGCCCGAGAATCAACCGCCAACTGCGACAACAACACCACGGGTCCGTTGTTCACGGCGAATGACTTCCAGTGCTTTTTGAACAAGTACGCGGCGGGTTGCAACTAGATCGTGGACAGCCGTTCACCCTCGTCTGCCTCTGGGCGCTCACTCGCTAGTGCCTCGTCGCCGCCTCCAGCACCGGATCCCGCATGGCAAAGTAGTCCGCGGATGAAACCAGGACCTGCTGATCGGGTTCCAACGACGGCCGATCACCGGCTTCGGTCTTCCAGAACGTGGTCGAATACCGCACCGTGATCTTGGAATGCGGGAGCACGAACGACTTGAGCTCACCGTAGTGGTTGGGCTTCTGACCTGTTGGCTCTCCAACCAGGCGAGCCCCGACCTGCTGCTTGAGCTCTACCGCGTTCATCTCCGCCGATGAGAATGTGAATCGCCCGATCAGCACGCGTACCCCGCCGGTGAGTGCCGCGGCCCGCGATTTCAGACCCTTCGTGAGCGGGGCGAGCAGTGCAGAGTTTCCGCCGCCGTTGCTCCGCAGGTCCACGATTACCCGCTCAACGCCGCCCGCGTCGATGGCCGCGAGCACCTTCTCCGCGACCTGCGCCACTGTCTGGCCCGGCTCGTCCGAGCACGTGTCGTATCGCAGGTACACGGCCTTTTGATCCGGTAGGGGCTCGAACCAATTTCTGCGCTCTCTCTTTTGACGGTACCGAGGCAGTTCCGCTTCCTTGCTCGGACGCCCTTGCGTGTTCTCGCCGGGTGCCAGCGGGGCAAGATCCAACTTGCGCTCGGTTCCACCCTCTTCCCGCACAGTGATGGTGACCTTATCCATGGTCGGTATCAGTCCGACGGCGTGGTCGATTTCCGGCACGATCACCAGCCGCGGCCCCCGATCCATGAACGTCGCCTCGTTCTCGTACGCTGATGTCACGGCCACCTTCCGGAACGCCTCTTGCCACGGGATGCCGCCGAGACTCACCAGGCTGCACCCGATGAGGTCCGCGTGTTTCTTGCTGGCCCCGATGATGACCGGTCCATCTGAGAACACGTACATCGCGATGGGAAACGCGTGGAAGGGTGGGGACAACTCGCGGTGCGAGATCCCCGTGTGGGCATCGCCGATCATGGCCGCGAGCTTCATTAGCCCCACCACCACCTCGTGGTCTTTCAGGTCCGGCACCTTGGCGCGAAGCTCCGCGCCCGCGGCCGCGAACTGCTCTTTGGTGCACTGAAAGAACGCGTTCTTGTGGCGCGCCGGAAGCTCTTTGAGCAGGGTGTCGATATCCTCCTGCCAGTCCTGCACGCGTGTGGCTGGATCGAATGTCCAGCGGCCGGGAGCCGGTTGCTGGGCCGCGGCCGCGGAAGCAGCCACCGAGATCAATGCGATCGCGACGAGCCGGCCAAGTGTCGTATGAAATCTCATGCGAATCCCCTTGCTGATCAAGAGGATTGTCGCAGAGACGCGTCTGGATTGCGAACCGGGGCGAGGATGCCCCGGGTCACTGAGTCACTTTTGATCCACGAGAACCGCCGCGCGGTGAAGCACGATCTTGTCCTGCACCGCGCCGTACTCGCCGGAATCCAGCGTCACGCGGAGCTTCCGGGCCCCCTCGGGCAAGGCCGTAGCGATCCGCACACGGGCCGACTCGGCGTTGACACGTTTGCGGGTCAGTTCGCTCTCGGCATTCGCGCCCGCCGGGCCGCCGATCACGGTCACGACCAGTTCGCAATCACCCCAAGTCCACATCTGCCGCGGCAGTTCGGCCTCCGCGGCCAGGCGAATCGCGCCCGGGGGCAGGTCCCACTCCACGGTCATGGGCCCGGGAAACTCGATATCCGCCAGGCCGACGGCCGCCCAGCGAACATCCACAGGCGCCGCAGGACGTGTCCAGCCGCGACCCGGCGCCGCCTCCTGTCGGGAGATCGGCAGCGACGCAAGCGGCACGATCGCCTTGGGAGACAGGGCCAAGGCCCACAGATCATCCAGCCGCAGCGACACGATGGGCGCCGGGGCCTCGGTCGGACGCTCGGGCTCCATGCTCATCACCCGCGGCGACAGGACCAGGTCACCCATGCGTGTGGTGTGGATCGACCGGCACGCGATCACGCTGCCATCTTTCAGCCACGCGACCACATCGCCGGTCTCGGCGGTTTGGGCCGCGGAACCGGCCGCACCCAGCACCATCTCCTGCACGCGCTCGATCGGGATGTCTCGCTTGGCTCCGTTCACATCGATGCGGACGGTCGAACCGACCTCTTCGACGAACCCTTCCATCCGGTCGCCGTTGACCAGCACGACCAGATCGCCGGAAGTTCCCGGCGGGCGGAGCGGCGATTCGAGCCCGCCCTGGAGCTGGATCCGCCGAAGCGAGTCGAGCTTGAACTCCATGATCCCCAGGGCCGCGTGCTCCCAGAGGATGGAGTCGGTCTTGTCGTTGCGGCCCGAGTTGATGAGGACACCGACGAACCGCTGACCATCGTTGAGTTCAATCAGGCTCGTCGGGCGCAGGCGCGACTTCTCATCGGCCGTGGGAGACAAGATCGCCAGAAAGTCGTTGACGGTGTCATCCCGGACCACGGCCTGATCCGGGCGCGGCGGGCTCGAGTTCTCGATGTATTGAACTTTGTTGTCCACGAGGCCGCGGAGCAGCACGGGGCGTTCCTGGAGCTTGCGGTCCAGCAGCAGGCGCGGCACGCCGCGGTCCTCTTGCCCAAGGGCCCCGGATGCGGTCATCGTGATCAACAGACTCATTCTCGCCAAACGCATCGAGAGCTCCGACGGCTACTTCTGGAATATCGGCAGATAACGCTTGGGCATTTGCATGATGATCAGGCTCATGGCGGTGGCGTAGGTGTAACCAACGCTGCGGTCTTCCCAGCTTCCGTCGGGCTGCTGGTTTTTGATCAGTTCTTCGCGGATGGCCGGCCACCACTTGGCCCAGTTCTGGCCCCCGGCCAGGTACATGGCCTGGACGGCGTAGTAGTGACCGTAGAAGTAGTGGGCCTTGCTGGAGGCGGGCTGGTTGGGCAGGGCCTCGCGCATGAGATAGGCGATGCCTTTGTCAATCGCGTCATCTTTGTAAATGCCCGCGTAGTAGAGGCTCGCGACGCCGGCGGCGCTGCGGGGCCAGCCGCTCTGGCCGGATTCGAGTTGGTACTTGAAGCCGCCGTCGGGGTTCTGGCACTTGCGGACGTATTCGACAGCGCGGTCGATGGTCTCTTTGGACACTTCTATCCCGGCGTTGCGCGCCGAACGAAGGCCCATGATCTGGCAGATGGTCACCGACACATCTGCGTCGTAGGGCACCGGGTTGTAGCGCCAACCGCCCTCTTCGTTCTGCGTCTGCTCGATCAGGTGGACGCTTTTGACCAGGGCCTCGTGGATGCGGGCCGCCAGGGCCGTGTCGCCCCCGCCCGCGGTCATGCCATACACCTCACCCAAGAACAGCGTCGCAAACCCGTGCCCGTACATCGGGCCGTTGGCCGTGTCGCCGGCGACAAGGCCCGACTCGGTGCAGTTGGCCAGGATGTACTCGGCACATTTGGTCACCGCTTCGCCGAACTCACCGCGGCCGGGGAGGTTGCCATCGGCCATGAGCGCGATGCCCGCCAGGGCCGACACCGCGACGTTCTTGCCATAGCGGCCGTCGCCAAACGAGCCATCGGCGATCTGCGTCGAGACCAGGTACTTCATCCCCTTCCGCACCGAAGTGGTGAGTTCGGGCGTGATCTCGTTTTCCATCGCGTTATTCTGGGCCGAGGCGCCCCCATCGGGCCGGGGCGTTGCGATGTCACCGCCGGGCTGCTGGGCACACGTGCCCGCGGTCAGCATCATCGCCGCAATCGTGCCGATCAGCTTCACTTATTCGCCTCCTCGGCCAGCTTCTTGTAGTACGCCTCGGTCCACTTGTGATACAGCGTGCTGTATCGGTCTGCATCGCCCTGGAGCAACGCTTGCCGCACACGCTCGGGCAAGGAGCCCCACGCCGCGCCCCGGGCGGCGGTCCCCGGGAGCAGGTTTGCGGCCTCGCGCGATGGCGGGTCAATCGTGTCCGGCGCGGCCTCTTTGCCGTGTGGATCGGTCGATTCTTTCTGCTGATTCGCTTGCTGCTGATCCTGATTCTGCTGTTGCTGCTTCTGCTTGCTCTTGGACTGCTTCTTCTGCTGTTGCTGCTGTTTCTCCGCCGTTGAGATGATCATGTCGAGTTTGCGGATGATGTCTTCCTGAAGCCGCTGAGTCTGGAGGCCCGTATCGCGACCATCCGTGATCCGCACCGCGGTTTCATCCATCAGCACGATCGCCTGTTTGAACTGCTCCTGGGCGTGCTCCATCTCGAGCTTGCGTTCCAGAGCGGTTCGCGTCGGATCGGCAACCGGCTTGGCGGGCTTGGCGCCTTCCTTGCCATCCTTGGGTTTTTCCCTGTCTACTCCGAGCAGGTCATCGAGGTTGGGTTGCGTCGCGGGCGGCGGCTTGGTCTGGGGCTGCGCAGGCTTGGGCTCCTGTGCTACGACCATCGAGCTTGTTGCGAGCATCGCCGCGGCACTGAGCGAAAGGGAGTTCTTCATCGGGCCTACTCCTTCTCCGGCTTGGGGGCCGGACCCTCACCCTGCTGCTTCTCGAGCTGTTTGACCAGTTCCTTGCCGCGATCCGCGAGTTTCTGCTGATATCCGCCGAGGCTCCCAACATCCTCGGTCGCATCCTTGGAGTCGTTGATCACCCTCGTCACATCCGCGGCCTCCTGCTGCATGCCCCGCAGCAGTTTCAACTCGACCAGAGGCGGAATCAACGGCGGCTTCTGCCCCCCACCTCCACCACCGCCTCCTCCACCCCCACCACCATCATCTTCCTTGAACTCGTCATCGTTCAACGATTCATCGGACAAGGCATCCAGAAGTGACTTGAGCACTCGCATCGCCGATTCCTGGTTCCGCGCCACGGTCTTGTCCGGCTCGACCGCCGCTCGCAGCTTCTTGGCCGCGTTGCTCGTGGCCAACTCCAGCCGCTCGTGGGCGAACTCGAACACCTTGGCGTCGGCCAACTCTTCGGTCTTCTTTTTCAGCTCTTCCAATCGCAGACGCAGGGCCTCCTGCCGATCGCCAATCGACCTCACGCGAGTCCGATCCTTGCGTTCGACCTTCTTGCCGATGTAGGGGTCGGTATCGCCCTTGATCCCCGCCTGGGCTTCGAGTTCATCGCGGTAGACCTTCTTGAGTTCGTCCCGCTTTTTGTCCTGGTCCTTTTTGTTGGCTTGATCCTGGATCTTCTTGGCCTCTTCGCGGGCGAGCTTGAGCAGTCGCAGGCTCTCGGCCTCAGCCCTCTCGACGCCTTCCTCATTCACCGGAGCCGCCCGCAGCAACTTGATCCCGCCCGCCTGCTGATCGGCGGCCTTGTTCACCGTCTCGCCGATTTTGGCCAGTTCTCGGTCCGCCTTCACCTTCTCGACAACGTCCAGCGTGTTCTGGTTGAGCGTGATCATCGGAGCATCGAGGCCGTCAAACTTCTTCTCCGGAAGTGCCGCTGCGAAGGCCGTGATCTGCACGTCCTGGTCCGTGATGAGCCGGTCCAGCGACTGGATCACATCGGCCAGCGTGCGCCGGAGCTGGGCATCCTTGTTCTTCTTGGCCTCGTTCATATCCTGGGCCATCTGCTCCATGGAGTCGATGGCTTCCTGCTGCTCACGCGAAGCCTCGCTGGTCTGGTTTTTCTCCGCGTTCTTGGCCGCGTCATCCATCTTCTGCGGGACCTGCTCCTGACGCCCGCGCTCCGCGGCCTTCTTCATCGCCTCGGCCGAAGCCGGGTCCGCCTTCTTCATCTGCTCGGCACGCTGACCCATCTGATCAATGGCCTTAAGCGCCTGGTTGCTCAGTTGCCGTTGACGCTCCGCGATCTGGGCCAACTCTGCACGCTCCTGAGTCGTCAGGTCCTCGGGCTTCTTGCCCATGGTCTGCTCACCCATGCGGTCGGTCTGCGACTTCAAGTCCTTCTGCTGCTGAATCACGCGCTGAAGAGCCCGCGCTGCCAGCCATGAATCCTCGCCACGATCCAGCGCTTCGGCCACGCGACCCAACTGCTCGCGTACCGATTCCTGCGCCTTCTCGATCGGCTCGGCCTGCTCTTTGGTGACCTTGGCCTTCTCGGATTCATCCTGATTCCGGGCCGCGGCATCCATCTGCCCCGCGGCCTGCTCGGAGTCCTTGGCCGCGCCCTTGAGCAGATCGGACAAGTCCTTGAGCATGCCGGTCAAAGCTTCATCGCTGAGCTTGTTCCGCTCCGCCCGGCGCTCCAGCCGCTGGATCGTCTCATCCTGCGTCGCGATCCGCTGCGTGAGCCCCGCCTGATGCCGGCGATCCTCTTCGCCAATCTCGCCCTTGCCCACCTGCCGCTTCAAGTCTCCCTGTTCCTCATCCAGCTTGATGGCGATCTTGCGCACGGCCGACAGCTCGTTGCGGATCTGCTCGACCAGCTCCTCTTCCTTGATGATCCGCAGCTTCCGAGCCGGGCTGCGCACGGGTTCGTGCTTCAGACCATTCAGGTCGTAGTTGTCCGTCACCACCGCCGTGATCCAAACCTCTTCGCCCGGCTTGGGGAGCGGCTCGATCTTGGAGATATCCAGAGTCGTCACGACAGTCGCGGATTGCCCCTTGCCCGCATCGCTCGCGAGCGAAACAAACTCGCCGCTGGCCTCGGGAGCCGCGCCGATCGACCCCTTGGCCGCCCGCGCCACCTGCCGCGACAACTCAACGCTCTTGATGCCGACATCGTCCCGGCCCTCACCGGTCAACTCGACCACCGCGGTCGCCAGCACCGGCTCATCCTCGCGCGGCAATATCACGGCTGCGGTCGCATTCCTGTCTTCAATGACGTCGATCGAGTATGAGGCCTCTTCCTGGCTCTTGAGCCCGAATTCATCCAACGGCCGCACCGGCAGCCGCAGGCTCTTCTCCGCCGTCCACTTCAGGGTCCACTGCGTCTCCCCAAAGGTCGCGGCCGGCATCGCATCGCCCCAGTCCACGCCCGGCATCGTGGTCTTGAACCACTCCGACCGCCGCGTCAGGGCTTCAACGCTTTCATCCTCGGACGCCGGTATGGGCACAGCCTTATTCAGCTTCAGCGTGAGTTCAATCCCCGACCCCGCCAGCACCGGCCCCACCACGGCGTGCTGATCGTTCCCAGTCCCAACTTCCACCGCACCCATGACGAACGTGGACTTCCCACCCGCATCCGTGCTTCCCGCGGCGTACGCGGGTGCGTTCACCTTCACCGTCGCCGACACGATTGCCGGCGGCTCCACCAGCTTGATCCGCTTGGCCTCGGTCCGGTCGTCATCGGTCTCGAACCAGTACTCGAGTTCTGCCGGGTGCGAAGACCGCGCCTGGGCTCCCGAAGACAACGCCGCGGGCTCAATCAACCGCTCAAACAACTCCGCGTTCACCGGCTGTGTGAACTCATCGTTGATCGCGATGGTCCGCCCCTGCCCGGTGAGCAGCACCCGCGTTGCCGGTGTCGTTCCGTTATCCGAGATGACCCGGTACTTGGCCGCGACCCGCGTCTGGCCTTGCAGCCGATCCGTCCGCGTGAGGGCGGCTCGGAGCGGCAGCGCTGTCCCCAGCGGGTGAACCGCGGCCGTCATCGCATCCGACACGCCCGTGCGCTTGGGCCACTGAACGCCAGACCAGGGCGCCAGCACGCGCTCCGCGCCAACCGCAAACATGCGCACGCCCGACAAGAGCCCGATCGCCGCCGTCGCCATCAGGCACACAAAGAGCGTCAACAGGCTGTGCCGCACCCGGGTCGAACTGAGCGCCGATGCTCCACGAAACCCGGAGAACCTCTTGATCGCATCCTCGATGACGTGCCGCGCCATGCCGCGGGTCTGCTCAGATGCTTCCGACGTGTCCTCGGCCAGTTCAAGCCCGGACGTCAGAACACCCGTCAACCCGGCCGCTCGAGCCTCTTCCGTCCGCTCCAGCCTCAAGGCAACCTCTGTCAGTTCCGGCTTGAACCCCAGCCCCGGCAGGACCCAATTCCGCACCCCAACCACCAGCCCCGCCACGCCGGCCAGCCAGAACACGATCCGCATCGACATGGGCAGCCGCACGACATAATCAAGCAACCCCGCCGACAGCACCGCCGCCAGCGCGGCACACACCAGCACGCACAGCCCGGCCACGATCAGCATCCACCGGGCCCGAGCCCGGATCGCCGACAGCCGCGCCTTGAGCGCATTCAGATCATTCACTCTCGGGTCCGTCATGCCCAAGCTCCTGGCCTGCCCGATCTATCGGGTTCACAGGCACCCTCAGGGCACCAAACCCGTCCCATCTACATATACGCAGAAACAGCCTACCCAGGTCTGATGCGCCCGAGGCCACAAACCGCCCTTGTGACGCAACCGTTACCAGACTTTAGGGGTATGAACGGGTGAGGAGCACCGGGATTGCACTCGGATTCTGCTTTGGGGGAAACCGACCTACGCCAGTCTGATCACCCGCCGGCCCACCCACTCCAGAACGAGCAGCAATAGCACCACGGCCAACGCTACCGGCCGGTCCCACAAGGTCGCCACATCCGGCATCCCCGCGATGTGCAGCTCCCGCTTCGGCAGCATCCCCGCCTTGGTCAGATCCTCAATCTGAGCCAGCGGCAACACCTGCCCACCCGTATCCGCGCTCAACTTGGCCAGCATCGCGTGATCCGCCTCAGGCCGCCGCATCTCATCATCCGGAAGCGTCACTTCAACCTCGGTCATCAGCCCCGCCAGCGATGCATCCATCGCTTCCAGCCTGTACTTCCCCGGCTCTCGCGCCGTCCACGCCCCCGCGAACGACTTGCCCGCGCCCTTCTGAACCGTTCCGCTCTCCGGCGTCAGCACCACATCCGTCGTCGCCTCCGACCCGATCCGCCGCGCCCGCACCGTCATGCTCGCCGGTGCCGCATCCGCCAGGGCCTGATCCACGATCTGCACCGTCACACGCGAAGTCTGTTCGACCTCCGGCATCCGTGGCGAAACCTCCAGCACCGCCGACCTCGCCGACCGCGCCAGACTCTCCCGCCCTTCAAGCCTCAGCAGCGGCAACCAAAACCGCTCCGGCAGCGCCTCACCCCGCGCAAACCGCCACCGCCAGATCTCATCCGTTGCCACATACATCACCCGCCCCGCGCCATACCGCATCGACAGCACCACCGGCGTCGCCGACTCCGGTGCCCGCCCCGTCTCATCCGCCTCCGACACCGGCGCCGCCACGGCCAATACCTCCGCCGTCGGCTTCAAGATCGAAGCATCAATCCGCTGTGCATACCGAAGCTGCGACCACCCCGTCGCCGGGTCCGACAGCATCCGTGGCCAACCCTCCGCCGGTGTCTCCCCCAACTCCAGCAGCCGCAGCCGAGTCGCCGCCGGCGCCGGATACATCAGCACCGGCTCGTCATACGCCCTCACCCCTGCGCTCGTGCTCTGCGACTCCGATCGCGACATCTGAAACGGCAACAAGTCCGCAATCGCCGAATCCCGCCACGACCCCGGCGTCGATCCCGGCCCGCCCACCCACATCAGCCCCGCCCCGCGCACCGCCACATGATCCCGCAGGCTCTCGAGCTGCTCCCGTGAGAACAACGATGCCGGCAAATCCCCCAGCACAATCACGTCAAACTTCGCCCAATCCTCCGGGCTCCGCGGCAACCCATCAAGCTGAATATCCCCCTCCTGCGTGTACTGCCGATTCGCCGCCACCAGCATGGCCGCGCACGTGATCGACTTCTCCCGCAGCAGCAAGTTCTTCAGATACCGATACTCCCAACGCGGATACCCATCGAAGTACGCCACCCGCAGCGGCCGATCCACCAGCTCCACCACCACCTCAGCCCCGTTGTTCTCTTGGATCAGGTCCGGCGTTTCCGGCACCACCCGCACCGTCCATGACATCTTCCCCGCCGTGCTCTGCTTGCTCACCAGCGTGAGCCGCGCCCGGCCATCCGCCCATGCCGTGTCATCCGTCGGCAGGTCCTGCTTATCCAGCACCGCGCCGGTCGCCTTATCCACAAGCTCCACCCGCCCGCGAGCTCCGTTCGCCCCACCCCCGGATCGCTCAACCTCCACACTCACCGGCACGGTGTCGTTGATGAACGCCATCGAGGGCGCATCGGCCCGATGCAGCGACAAGTCCGCCACCGGCTCCGCACTTCCCAGCGCCACCGTAAACACCGGGATCCGCTCGCTCTGCAACCTCTTGAGCGCCCCGCGGCTCACCTCATCAATCGACCGCCCATCGCTCATCACCACCACACCCGAAATTGGTCGCGCCGCTGCCCGCGACAACGCCTGATCCACCGCCGCCCCGATCGCCGTCCGCCGCCCATTGGCCGCGCCCGCATCCACCCCGCCCTCGGCCACCTTCAGGTCAAAAACCCCGCTGTCAAACCCCATCCAAACAACCGTCCGCTCTTTCCCAAGCTGCGACATCGAAGGCCACGCCCGCTCCAACGCCGCCTTGAGCGCCGCATCTCTGGCCTCTCGCCCTCCGCCCTTGGCCTCATCCGCGATGCTCATGGAAGCCGACCGATCCACCAACACCAACACCCAGTCCTTCTCCACCCGCTCATTGGGCTTCACCAACTGCGGCCCCGAGAAAATCATCAACAGCGCCAGCAGCACGAGCCCCCGCAACCCCGCAAGCGTAAATCTCCCCGCCTTCGATCCCGACAGCTTCCAATAGCTCCACCACGAGATCGCAAACGCCGCGACCACCGCCAGCATCCATCCCCACGCCGGAATGGGCCGCGCAAAACCAAACTGCACATCCGGGTCCCCAAACCCCATCGATGTCAGCCCGAACACCTTGTTCAAAAACTCGTTCAAGCCGTGGCCCCCCCCGTCGCGATTCCCGCCGACCCCGGCCTCACCGCGTGGCTGAACCACCGCGCCATCAACAGCTCCAACACCGCCAGCCCAATCGCCCCCAGAATCAGCGGCAGCACAAATCGAGTCGAATCCGAAGTGCGCGCCAGCGCCGCCCCCACTCCCCCACCACCCAACCCTTCCTTCCCATCAATCCACTTCACCGCTTCGCCGCCCGAAACGACTCCCAACCAAGTCCCCACCGCCGCGCTCGGCTGCGCATCGGTTCGCCCACCCGCCGGATCCGCATTCACCGCAACCAACCCGCGCAGCGCCCCCACATCATCCACTGCGCGCCAAACTCCCGCATTCCGAAACGGCTGCTGCGACACATCGCTCGCCACCTTCATCGTCCCCCCACCCTCACCCCGCAACTCCGCACTCCGCCCCGGCACCCGCACTACCTCACCCGCCAGCGCTGACCACGACCCCCGCGCCGCCCCAACCCCCTGCTTCACCAGCTCCCACATCAACGGCACCATCAGTGGCTTAGCCTGCAAGTCCGTCCACTCAAACCCAAACGCGACGGTCACCATTGTGACCATGCCGCGCGCCTGCTCGCCTTCTTTCGCCCCCGGCACACCCACCACCAGCAGCGGCGTCTCATCCACCGTCTTCAAAACCGCCTGCCCCGCCCCCTCCACCGTCAACGCCTTCAAAACCCGCACAGCCGGCGCCAACTCCGGCAACTCCGGCCCAATCACCGACAACAACCCCGTCCCCGCCACGTACGTCGTTCCACTCACCGCCACACCCTTGGGCCAACTCTTCACCTCGCGCCCGATCGTCCACGGCAACCCCAGATCCCGAGTCATCGCATCCGCCCACGTCTGCACCGCTGTCCCCGGCACCGGGAACAACACAACCAACCCACCCTGATCCGTAAACGCCCGCAGCCTCCGCCACGCCCCCTCCGGCAACACATCCGGCCGCACAATCACCGCCGCATCCACACCCGCCAGCCGCGTCGCATCCAGCGTCGCCGGCTCGATCTCCACCACTTCTACATCCCCCTCCGCCCGCCCGCCTTCCATCGGCTCCAGCGCCAGTCTCACCCAATCCGCCGGCTCAAACTGCTGCACCCCCGGCTGCGCCCCACCCAATCTCCGCGGCGAAACCAACCCAACCCGCAGCGTCCGCCTCACCTCAATCGGCCGCCGCCACACGTTGTCGCTCTCCACCGCATCCTTATCTATGGATGCCGTCAGCACCGCCGCGCCCCCGCTCCCCGAACCCATCTGCTTGAGCAGTCCCCCCAAGTCCCCCGATCCCGACCCCACCGTCTCCGTCTCCCCCGCCTTCCAACGCACTGCAAACTGCCCCGCGGCCAGCGGCTGCGACTTCCCGCTCGCGCTATCCGCCTGCACTGCCAGCCTCACCGTCGTGGCCGCGGCATCCTTCACCCCCGGCCCCGTCCGCCGCAGCATCACCCGCACCTGCGACTGCCCCGCTCCCCCATCCCGACTCACCACCACCGGCCGCTCCGGCTCAACCCCCAGGATGCTCACATTCGTCAACCCCTCGGCCGCGGGATTGGTCGCCAGCACCACCACGCTCCGATCCTTGCTCCCGATCGCCTCCAGCTTCTTCTGCGTATCCGCCGACCCCGTGAAGAAGTCCGACAACACCGCCACCACCGCCCGCCC
>Ga0154020_10001690_pt1 | contig 27166 bp, 28 predicted proteins | sample Klosneuvirus_201_FD_109709 | JGI IMG/M metagenome (GOLD analysis project Ga0154020, IMG submission 109709) | Active sludge microbial communities from wastewater, Klosterneuburg, Austria - Klosneuvirus_20160825_MG | ecosystem: Engineered > WWTP > Aerobic digester > Activated sludge | place...
GGCAACTACACCGTCACCGATCTCAACTCCACCAATGGCACCTTCGTGAACGGCGTCCGCATCCGTGCGCACGCGCTGGTTCATGGCAACATGATCCAGATCGGGCAGGTCGAGTTCAGGTACCTCGTCCAGTAGAGGCGGTCATCCATGGGCAGAAACATCTACGTTGCCGGCTACGCCTTCCCCATCGAGTGGCCCACCCTGGCCTGGTTCGAGGAGGGGGGATACAACTCGCACCTGCTGTTCTGCAACGGTGGGCCGAACCCCGCGCCCGGGGGCTCCTACACGCCCGTGGCCGCGAAGGACTGCCCCGCGGTGGGGACCTTCGGGGTCGGGATCGTGCCCGGCAACCTCAAGCCCGACGTGGCTCCGCACGATTTCCGCTTTCGCCGTCGCCGCACCATGGGTTCGCTGGGCAACCCGCCTGCGATCAACGGCGAGTACAAGGGCGGCTGGGGCAAGGAGGCGCTGCGCGCGGCGCAGGCCACGGTGCGCCAGTTCTGCATCCACCACGACGGCTGCCTCGACGCCCAGATGACCTACCATGTCCTGCATAACGAGCGCGGCCTGTCGGTGCACTTCATCCTGCAAAACGACGGCCTCATCTTCCAGACCCTGGACCTCGCGGTGGCCGGCTTCCAGTGCAAGTCGCTCAACGAGACCTCGATCGGGATCGAGATGAACAACCGCGGCGACATCGACCCGCCAAACGCAACCGTCAAGAAGACCCGCGAGGACTACTACGAGAAGGGCGGCGGCGGAAAGTGGGCCAAGTACAAGCGCGACATCATCTCGGTCAAGGTCAACAACTCGACCATCCGCTCGTTCGGCTACACCAAGGAGCAGGTCGGCGCCATGCACGCGCTCGACCAGGCGCTGCGCCGCGCGCTGCCCAACCTGCCGCCGACCTACCCGCAGATCGCACCCGGGGTGCAGTCGTGGCGCACCATGGATCCGTGGTCGCTGCAGTCGTATTCGGGCTGGCTCGGTCACTACCACGAGACCAGCAACAAGTGGGACCCGGGGCCGTGGGACTTCGCGGCCTTCTTCCGCGACACCAAGTCGGGTGGCGGCGGACGCAAGGTGTTCCCGCTCGGCCTCAAGGAGATGCCCGACCCGTCGATCGACGAGGCCAAGATCGAGGCCCAGGCGCTCAAGTACTATGAGAACAACGAGCGCGGTGACTCTGGCTTCTTCCCGGTCGGGCGCTGGGGCGACTCGTACCTGTGGCACACCGGGATTCATCTGCACGTCGACAAGCTGACGCCGGTGCTGTGCCCGTTCCCGGGGCGCGTGGTCGCGGTGCGCAACGGGCCCGAGTCGCCCAGCATCGGCAGCGTCAACTTCGTGCTGGTCAAGCACGAGTTCTCGGTCGGGCCGGCGCTGGCGCGCTTCTTCTCGCTGTACATGCACCTGGCGCGGCTCGGCGATCCCAAGGTCAAGCTGCAGCTGCCGCAGTGGGCGGCGGGCAAGCCGGTCGACGAGGACGGCACCGGCGACCTGCGCGTGACCCTGTATGACGAGCCCGTGGGCGAGGGCTCGCTGCTGGGCTATGTCGGCGAGGCCGGCCCCGACGACCTGCGCGGGGCCCAGCTGCACTTCGCGGTGTTCTCCAAGGAGAACGTCGGCGAGAAGCTGGGCGACGGCTTCTGGGGCGAGATCATCGACGGCACCATCGGGCGCCGCCTGCTCAAGTACGACGAGCTCGAGAAGCTGATGGACGGCAACAAGGACGGCAAGGTCTCGCGCGAGGAGCTGCTGCGCTTCTTCAACGAGAGCAGCGACGCCCAGGACATGCGCAATCGCGCGCTGTTCGCGGTCAGCGAGTGGACCGAGCTGCCCGACTGGGACGAGTCACTCAAGTCGGTGGTGCCCGATTCGGCCTCGCGTGAGGATCTGATCATGAACCAGATCCAACCCAGCCTGTGGTGGACCAACGTGGCCGCCAAGCACGCTGGCCTGCCCAAGGATGGTGAGGTCTATCACTATCACCCCATCACCTTCATCAAGTGGATGAACGAGAAGCTCAAGAATCCGGGCACGGTGTCAGCCAACGGTGGCATCGGCCACCAGGATGAGGCGAAGGGCCAGACCAACACGCTGCTGAGCGATTTCGATGACGTCGGTGGTGATTCCTTCGTGGACGAGAGCGACTTCATCAGCTCGCAGGAGGCCGCCGACCTCACGCTGGAGCAGCTGGCCGACGGATATCCGGAGAAGTAGCCTGGAAAATCGGCCCTGGATCGAGTAGATTCCCAGGACTCATGGCGAAGAAGGCTACGGCGCAGACTAGTTCACAGTTCGCAGGCCCCCTCTCGAGGCGCGATCTCATCAAGGCACTGGCCATCGCGGCCGCTGCCAGCAAGACCGTCACTGCAGCCCCCACGGGTAGCGGTGGCGCCAAGGCCCGCAGCGCAGGCGCGGCTCGCGGCAAGAAGAAGGCCTGGATCGGTCACGGCGCGCCGTAGGTCCCGGAACTCCTGCGAGAACCTAGGCGATCCGGAGGGGCCTGCGGTGCGGTGACGCGCCGGCCCGCTCCAGCGCCGCGCCCACCCGCAGCAGGGTGAGCTCCTCCCACGGCCGACCCACCAGCTGCATCCCGATGGGCAGCGCGTCGGCGTAGCCGCAGGGTAACGCCAGCGCCGGCAGGCCGGTGAGGTTGCTGGCGAAGGTGTGCGAGACCAGCAGGCGCGTGACGGCGTCGTCGACCACGCCGTGGCCGAGGTCACCGGGCTGGATGGCTGGCGCGACACAGCCCGCGGCCGGCATGACCAGGACGTCGCAGTCGGCGTCGGGGCCGGGCGGGCGCAAGAGCTCGAGGTAGGCGGCGCGGACATCGGCGCGCAGCCTGAGCGCGTGCAGGTAGTCGCCGGCCAGCATGTGACGCGACGCCGCCATCAGGAGCTGCAGGTCGGCGCCCAGCGCCGGGATGGCCGCGGCGCCGAAATGGTGATGGAAGGCAGAGCCGCCCTCGGCGCCCAGGATGACCAGGCCGATGAGGCGCACCACGTCGGGATCGGGCAGCTCGACCTCGCGCACGGCGGCGCCGAGCTGGGCCAGACGCGCCACCGCGCGCTTGATGGCGGCGGCGACCGCGGGCTCGACCAGCGGGCCCGCGAGCAGCTTGCGGTCGATCCCGATGCGCAGGTCGTCGATGGGGCGCTGCGCGGCGGCAGTGGCGCCGGATGCCGGCAGCGGCGGGCCATCCCAGGTGTCGTCGTCGCGCGGGTCGGGCCCGGGGGCCAGCGCGGCGAGCAGCAGCGCGGTGTCGGCGCAGTCGTGGGCCAGCGTGCCCACGGTGTCGAGGCTGTGGCACAGCACGCGCCAGCCGGTGCGCGCGATGCGCCCGAAGGTCGGCTTGAGGCCGACCACGCCACACAGCGAGGCAGGCGTGCGGATCGATCCGCCAGCATCGGTGCCCAGCGCCAGCGGCACCAGCTCGGCGGCGACCGCGCACGCCGAGCCGCTGGACGAGCCGCCACACATGCGGGACGGATCGTGCGGGTTGCGCGCGGTCCCGCGCGAGGGGTTGATGCCTGTCGCGCCGGCGCCGAGCTCGTGCAGGTTGGCCTTGGCGATGACGATGGCGCCGGCGGCGCGCAGCCGTTCGATGGCGGCGGCGTCGCTGCGCGCGGGCGCGGCGGGCAGCCGGGTGCCGTTGGAGGTGGCATGGCCCGCGACGTCGAACACGTCCTTGACCGCGATGGGAATGCCCTCGAGCGGCGAGCGCGCGCGTCCCGCGGCCAGCCGGGCCGCACTGTCGGTGGCCGCGGCGCGGGCCTCGGCGTCGAGGGTGTGCAGGAAGGCCCCCAGCGGCGGCTCCATGGCCTGCTGCGCGCGGGCCGCGGCCAGCGTGCGCTCGACCGCGGCGACCGGGCCATCCTCGCCGGCGCGATAGCGGCGCCCGAGCTCGGTCGCGGTCAGCGGCTGGTAGGGCCGCGCGGTGGCGCCCGAGGACGGGGCCGCGACGGTCATGTCTCGTCGGGCCCCTGGGCAGGGCCGCGACCGCGCGGGCGGGCGCCGGCGCGAAAGCGCAGCGCGGGAGCCTGCGCCGCCGGCCGCAGTGCGCGCAGCGCCTCAAGGCCCATGCTCGCGGTCATGCGCCCGACCAGCACGCTCGCCAGCAGCGGCGTGCGCGCGGCGCGTGCCACCGCGGCCAGCGCCAGCCCGCTCAGGCGCGGGGTCTTCGGGAGGGGCGGCAGTTTCATGGCGCACCAGAAGATACCTGCGCCAGCCGCGCGCGGCGCCAGAAATCAGAACGCCGTGGTGTCCAGCCGTGGCGCGCTGCGGGTGTCGTACAGCTTGGCCATGCTGTCGCGGCGCCTGGCCCACAGCTCGGCGCGCTCGCCGTCGCCGGCGCGCGTGGCCAGCCGCTCCAGGAGCACGAAGACGCCGATGTGCTCGCGCAGCGTGCGCGGCCCCGCGAAGGCCACGAACACCACCGCCTCGACGTCGCCCAGCTTGATGCCGCGCGCCAGCAGCCCGTCGGTGATCTCCCACGCGCTGCGCAGTCCGAGCTGACCCATGCGCGCGGCCTCGGCGGCCAGCTCGGTCGGGTCGCCGGACACCGGCTCGACCTCGCCCGAGACCGGCGTGCCGCCGCGCACCATGTCGAGCAGCGACAGCAGGGCCACCGGCTCGGGCCGCTCGGGCGAACCCACGCGGGTCGCCGCCAGCGCGAGGCGCGCCTGCTGGAAGCGCCCCACCTGCAGGGCGCCCAGCGCGCGCGCCAGCTCGCTGTCGAAGCTGGGATCGCCGCCGCGCGGCTCGGGCGAGTAGGCCGGAAAGCGCCCGTCCCAGATCTCCTCGATGACCTGCGGCAGCTGGGCCGTGGTGGACAGCACGCGCGGCGTCTTCGGCGTGCACGCCGCGGCGGCCTCGGCGCCGCCGCCCAGGCACAGCGCGACCTGGCGGCGCTCCTCCAGGGTGGCGTCCTTCTGCACGCCCATGCGGCGCGCGGTGGCGACCGCCGCCTCGGGGCGCGCCAGGCGCAGCTCGGCGCGCATCACCGGGTCCCAGTCGGCCGGTGTGCCATGGTTGCTGACCGCGGCCATGGCGTCATCGCCGAGCAGCCCGACCCAGGTCGCGGGCGTGGTGTAGTCGACCCCCAGCGCGATCGCGCTCAGGTAGGTGTCGGTGGCGGCGCGCGCCAGGGTATCGGTCAGCGCCTTGTGCGGCACCAGCTCGGCATAGCCCTTGGCCATGGCCAGCACGATGCGTTGCTCGCCGCGTTGCACGCGCCCGCGCATCCAGGGCAGGAAGCGCACGTTCCACAGATCGCCCCGTGCCGAGATGCAGCGCGCGATGGCGAACGGCGGCGTCTTCGTCGCGCGCCGGGCGCAGGCCACGCCGGCTTCGGTACGCCGGGCCACCCACCAGATCGGCGCGGCATACACGATCAGCAGCACGATGAGGTGCGCCGCGAAAAAGATCGCGATCTTCTTGCGCGACCTGCGCCGGGTCTCGGCGACGTCGCCCCTCAGATCGGAGTCGTACTCCGGCCGCTCGCTCACGCCCGAGAAGCTAGCACTTCACCCCAGCTTGCGCAGCGCCATGGTCACGGTCGCGGTGGCGACCGGCTCACCAGCAGTGTCGGTGACCTCGACCGTGATGGGCACGTCATGCTTGCCGACCTCCAGCGCCCTGGCGGTGGCGGCCTCGACGTCGGCCGGGGTCATGCTCGCCTTGCCGAGCAGCTCGCCCTTGCCGGGGCGGCGGAACGCGATGTCGACGCGCTTGCCGATGAAGGTCATCTTGGAGACGTCGAAGGTCATCACGCACAACGCGGCGGCGGTGGTCTCGGCCAGCGTGAAGCTGGCACCTGCGTGCACGATCCCCATCGGATTCAGGTTGCTGGCATCGTGCGGCAGCGCGAGCGTGACCTGACCGGGCTCCAGCGACCGGGACACCACACCGGCCTTCTTCACGAACGGGATCAGGTTCTCGACCAGGTTCTTCACGCTGCTCGCGTCCATGCCTTGCCCTTCTGCCCTTGCTGGGCGGCGCGTCTCTCGTTCTCTTCGTTGTGCTTGCGGTACATGCGCAGCGACAGGCTCTCGAGGAAGCGGTTCTTCCAGATGCCGCGCCGCGTGCCCATCGACTCGACCAGGCGCTCCTGGGCCTTGATGCCCTTGATCATGGCGTCGAACAGGTCGATGCCCAGGGCGTCGGCGTCGTAGCGATGGTTGTAGATGGTCCGATCCAGGCAGAACGACCAGTACACCTGGCGCAGCTTGATGAACTCCAGCCTGAGGGTGCTGGTGCGCTCGAGGACCTTGGGCAGGTAGATGGCCGCGATCCCGGTGTGCTTCTTCTCGTCGCGCGCGACGTACTTCAGGACCTCGCTGAGCAGCGGGGCCTCCTCGCAGGCGCGCCCGATCTCGACGAACAGGTGGTTGGCCACGTTCTCGACGATGAGCTGCATCCCGATCAGCTTGGCCACCGTGTCCTTGACCAGGACCAGGTCGGCCAGCAGGCGCTTCGACCACGGATCCACGGGGTGAATCTGGTCCAGCTTGGTCAGCACGCGGCGGAACACCGAGACGTGCTTGGCCTCCTCGATGACCTGGGCGGCCAGCGCGAACTTGCACTCCTCGTCATCGACCATGCTGATGAGCTGCGCCGAGACCTCCAGCGCGGCCCGCTCGCCGTAGTAGATGATGGACAGCACCCGGGCCAGGGCGCGCCGCTTCTCGGGCGCCATGTCGATGGGCTGTGACCAGTCCACCACGGTGGACTCGTTCCAGAAGTCCTCCTTGGACTGCTCGAAGAGCCGCTCCAGGCGCGGGAACTTCTGCTCGATCTCGGGCTTGAACAGGTACTCGATGTTCATCCAGAGCCTCCACGGCCGAGTCGCTGACTGGGTAGTCAGTCGAATCGAGTTTCGACTCCAGACACGAGCAAGTCAAGGACTCGTCGCAGCCCGTTTGCCGCCTCTACCTCTGGTTCGCCCCAGGCTTCGCGCCGTCATCGAGATGCCGGCGCGAGCCGGGTCGATAGATCTCGAACCCACCAGGCCCGATCAGGCCAGTGACTCGTGATCTCGAACTGTTCCAGACCGGTCGCGCTACCGCGCGACCAGGCGGATCAGCGGTCGTAACCGCCGCGATCGCCACCGCGGCCACCGCCGCCGTAGCCACCGCCGCCACCACCACGACCACCACCGCCGCCGCGGCCACCGCCGCCGCCGCCATAACCGCCGCCGCCACGGCCGCCGCCACCGCCACCGCCGCCACCGCCGCCGCCCTCGCGCTCACGCGCCTCGCTGACGCGAAGCGTGCGGCCACCAAAGTCGCGACCGTCGAGCTCCGAGATCGCTGCCTGGGCGTCCTGCGAGCTGGCCATCTCCACGAAGGCGAAGCCTCGCGGCTGACCGGTCATCCGGTCCGTAATCACCTTCACCTCGGTCACCTTCCGGCCTCCGGCCTCGAACGCCGAACGCAGCGTCGCCTCGTCCGTGTCGAAAGGAAGGTTACCCACATAAAGCCGCGCACCTGCCATCGGTCGATCCTCCGTAGCTCGCTCAATTGTTACCGCTAGGCCCTTGCGATGTCCAGCGTTTCAGTCGCTCCCAAGCCTTGCAAGGCGCCCGGCCACATGTTATCAGCACCCGGTTTCAAATTCACACGCCACTCGAGGGCCCCGGCCGTTCGCAATCGCGATCCGGAAGCCCGATGAAGGTGGCGGAGGCCCAACGGAGAAGAGAACACATGGAAAGCACGGACACGCAGGACACGCAGAGCAACGACGACAACCCCATCTCCATGCGCCAGCTGCTGGAGGCCGGGGTGCACTTCGGCCACCAGACCAAGCGCTGGAACCCCAAGATGCGCCCCTTCATCTTCGGCGCGCGTAACGGCATTCACATCATCGACCTGCAGCACACGGTGAAGCTGTTCCGCCGCGCCTACGAGCACGTCGTGAACGCGGTCGCCCGAGGCGAGGGCGTCCTCTTCATCGGCACCAAGAAGCAGGCCCAAGACGTCATCCAGGAGGAGGCGCGGCGCTGTGGCCAGCACTTCGTCACCAACCGGTGGCTGGGCGGCACGCTGACCAACTTCCGCACCGTCAAGGGCTCGCTGGAGCGTCTGCGCTCGATCGAGAAGATGGCCGAGGACGGCACCCTGGAGCGCCTGACCAAGAAGGAGGCGCTGCAGCTGGATCGCGAGCGAGGCAAGCTGGAGAAGTCGCTGGGTGGCATCAAGGCGATGCAGAACACCCCGGGCGCCATCTTCGTGATCGACCCCGCCAAGGAGCACATCGCGGTGGCCGAGGCGCGCAAGCTGGAGATCCCGGTCATCGGCGTCACCGACACCAACTGCGACCCCGATCAGATCGACTTCGTGGTCCCGGGCAACGACGACGCCATCCGCGCCATCAAGCTGTTCTCCTCGAAGATCGCCGACGCCTGCATCGCGGGCGCCAAGCTGGGTCGCGAGCGCGCCGTGCGCGGCCGCGATCAGCACGATGTGGGTGAGAAGGAGGAGGTCATCCGCGTGCACTCGGGCGGCGAGGGTCCCAAGGTCGAGATCGCGGCCCGCCGTCGTGCGGGCGCCGCGGCCGAGGCGGCCCCCGAGGCCAGCGCGACCCCCGAAGATCGCGGCACGAACTAGCAGCTCCACCTATCGAGACCGGGCGGCCGCGAGCGGCGGTTGCCCGGTTTCTGCACTGCCCTTGAAGCGGCACGGAAGAGGATTGACGAACCATGGCTGAGATCACCGCCACGATGGTGAAGGACCTGCGCGAGCGTACTGGCGCGGGCATGATGGACTGCAAGAAGGCCCTGTCGGAGACGGCGGGTGACTTCGACAAGGCGGTCGACTACCTGCGCAAGAAGGGGCTGGCGTCGGCGGCCAAGAAGGCTGGCCGCATCGCCTCCGAGGGCGCCGTCATCTCGTACATCCACGGGTCGGGCCGCATCGGCGTCCTGCTCGAGGTCAACTGCGAGACCGACTTCGTCGCCCGCGGCGAGGACTTCCAGGGCTTCTGCCGCGACGTCGCGATGCAGATCGCCGCGATGAACCCGCGCTACGTGACCGGTGACGAGGTCCCGGCCGCCGAGGTCGAGCGCGAGAAGACCGTGCGCATGGACACCGCGCGCCAGTCCGGCAAGCCCGAGGCCATGCTGGGCAAGATCGTCGATGGCCAGATCGCCAAGTGGAAGAAGGAGATCTGCCTCCTCGATCAGATGTTCGTGAAGGACGACAAGAAGGACATCAGCACCCTGCTCAACGAGCTGGTGGCCAAGATCGGCGAGAACTGCAAGATTCGCCGCTTCGTCCGCTTCGAGCTGGGCGAGGGCCTCGAGAAGAAGAAGGACGACTTCGCCGCCGAGGTCCGCCAGCAGGCGGGCCTGTAGTCGCACCGAGCTCCGCGCCGCCGGATGTGGCGGCGCGGGGCCTGCTTCACCGCTGCAGTCTTCGTCAGATCGTCAGCTCAGTCTCAGTCTCACTCGAGGGGGAGGGTTCCCGTGTCCACCACGCCGCGACCGGTGTTCAAGCGCATCCTTCTCAAGCTGTCGGGCGAAGCGCTGATGGGGGACGACAAGTTCGGCATCAACCCGGGCGTGCTGGCGGGCATCGCGGGCGAGATCAAGGAGGTCGTCAACCTCGGCGTCGAGACGGCGCTGGTGGTCGGCGGCGGCAACATCTTCCGCGGCGTGTCCGAGAGCTCCAAGGGCATGGACCGCGCCAGCGCCGACTACATGGGCATGCTGGCCACGGTGATGAACTCGCTGGCGCTGCAGGATTCGCTGGAGCAGGCTGGCGTCATGACGCGCGTGCTGTCGGCCATCCACATGCAGGAGCTGGCCGAGCCGTACATCCGTCGTCGCGCGGTGCGCCACCTGGAGAAGGGGCGCGTCGTCATCTTCGGCGCCGGCACCGGCAACCCCTACTTCACGACTGACACGGCGGCCTCGCTGCGTGCGATGGAGATCAACGCCGAGGTCATGCTGAAGGCGACCAAGGTCGACGGGATCTACGACAAGGATCCGCGCAAGCACAGCGACGCCAAGCGCTTCAGCCGTATCACCTACCTCGACTGTCTGCAGCGCGACCTCAAGGTCATGGACTCGACCGCGCTGGCGATGTGCAAGGACAACCGGCTGCCCATCGTGGTCTTCGACCTGACCCGTCATGGCAACATCAAGCGCGTCATCCTGGGCGAGGATGTCGGCACCACCGTCACGGCCGAGCTGCCCGACGGGTCGAGCGCGACCGCGCACTGATTTTTCCCCCTTCACAACAGCGAGGAACCTCATGGTCAGCGACGTGTTGAAGGAGCTGCAGGGCAAGATGGACAAGGCGACCGAGTCGCTCAAGCGCGAGCTCGCCAAGATCCGCACCGGTCGCGCCAACCTGTCGCTGCTGGATGGGGTGAAGGTCGACTACTACGGCACCATGACGCCGCTCAACCAGGTGGCGTCGTGTCAGGTCGCAGACCCCAAGCTCATCACCATCAAGCCGTGGGAGAAGTCGCTGCTGGTCGCCATCGAGAAGGCCATCAAGACCGCCAACCTCGGCCTCAATCCCAACAATGACGGCGAGATGATCCGCCTGCCCATCCCCGCCCTGACCCAGGACCGGCGCAAGGAGCTGGCCAAGATGGTCAAGAAGGAGGGCGAGGACGCCAAGGTCGCCATCCGCAACGCCCGCCGCGAGTCCAACGAGCAGCTCAAGGAGCTCAAGGGCAAGGGCAAGGTGTCGGAGGACGACGAGAAGAAGGGCCTCAAGTCGGTGCAGGACGCCATCGACAAGGGCACCAAGGTCGCGGACGACCTGGTCGGCAAGAAGGAAAAGGAGATCATGGAGGTCTGAGACCTCACCGGTCTCGATCACCGAGCATCGCGATCAGCTTTGCGATGTGCAGCCGCACCTCCGACCGGGGGACGCGGCTGGTGGTCGGCCGGTTGCGCGGGGCTGCACGGGGTTGGGTGGGGGTACGCAAGAGCTCCAGCTGCTGGGCCGGGTCGCGCGGCCGCGCTGGCTTGCGGACATGGGTTGCCGAGGGAGCTGGATTCGGCTGCCGAGGATGTGTCGTGCCCATGCACGAGGCATAGCAGCTGACCCTGACACGACATGTAGAAACTCGGAATCATTGGGAAAGGGCATCGCATGGCCCAGCTTCACCTCATCCTCGGGCCGGTGGGCGCCGGCAAGTCGACCTTTGCCCAGAAACTCGCCGCCGAGCGCCGCGCGGTGCGTCTGACGCTCGATGACTGGATGACCCGTCTCTTCAGCCCTGATCGCCCGGCGAGCGGAGTCATGGAGTGGTATGTCGAGCGCGCCGCGCGCTGCATCGACCAGATCTGGCGCATCGCGAGCAGCCTGATCAGCGTGGGCACCGACGTCATCCTCGAGATCGGCCTGATCCGGCGTGACGACCGCTCGCGTCTGTTCGAGCGGGTCGACGCTGCTGGCCACGCGCTGACCGTCCATGTGCTCGAGGCCCCGCGCGAGGTGCGGCGCGAGCGGGTCGAGCGGCGCAATCGTGACCAGGGCGCCACCTTCTCGATGGTGGTGCCGCCGCACTTCTTCGAGCTGGCGAGTGATCTGTGGCAGCCGCTCGACGACGACGAGTGCGCGGGTCGCGAGGTGCGCTTCGTGAACGGACCGGGAGCCGGAGCGGAATGACCTCCTCGAGACTGCGCCTCGAGGGGGCTAGCGAGGGTTAGCGACGGCTGGGCGGGAAGACGCCGTTCATCGCGAACATCGCGGTCAGGTTCGCGATGACGCGACGAGCGTTGCGCGGCGCCGCCAGGTTGGGCATGGCGCGCGCGACGGCGATGTAGGTCGAGAACTCGGCGCGCAGCCGGCGACCGTCCGAGGCCTTGGCCCAGTAGCGAATCGCGGCCAGCAGGGTCTCCTGGTGACGCTCGAGGAAGTCGCCCGCAGGCTCGTGCTCGCGACCCGAGCGGGCCGGGAACAGCGTGCGCAGATCCTTCGCGACATCGGCGATGTACACCGAATCAGAGCCCAGGATGCGACGCAGCACGTCGCCGGTCACGCGCGGCGCGATGGCGGCGCGCAGCTTGGCGGCACGGGTGCGCGGGCGCAGCGCGATACCGTAGTACTCCGACTCCACACCGTGGGCGGTCCAGCGCGCGGGAGCGGAACACCACCAGCGCTTCAGGAAGGTGCGACGGCCATACAGCTTGACCACGCGACCCGGCACGATCCCCCGCGAGCGCTGCGGATCCGAGACGGCAACCTTGTTACCCATGCGGCCAACGGCGAGCACCCAGTGCGACAGGTCGTCGACGTTGAGAATGACGGGGTGACCAGCGTCGAGCTCGTCACACAGCCACTTCCACGCCGCGGCACGGTCCTCGACCCGGTTGGCCCAGCGGCCGACACGAGCGCGATAGCCGTAGGAGTGGATGGCGCGGATCATGTCGTGTTCGCTGGTGCCACCGTGCGGCGTGGTGCGTGCACGACGACGCACCTCGTGCTCGGTGACGCTGCGGCCCAGAACCTGCAACGCGTTGCGCAGGCAAGCCGCGCCGCACGAAAAGCGTGATTTCTGAACGTCCCAGTGTACGAGCGCCATGGCCAGTCTCCGAACCGAACGTGTGTTGTTTTGACGCGCGACCCGAGGAAAGGAAAGTGGCTACTAGAGCTTTCGTGAAATCCCTTTCGATACTTGGTATTACGTCTATCGTCAGGGTCCAAGAAGCAGCCCAGAAACGGCTTGACCGTGGGTGCTTTTCGGGTAGCGAAAGGGCCTCCAGAAGCGCTTCGAAATGGTCCTCGGGGAGCGATTCTGATCTCTACAGGGCCCCTCTGACATTGGGCAACTTCCTGAGCGTGGTCAGCGCGGCGAGGTGGTCTCGCCACGCTGCGGCCGGGTCGCCACACCGACGCCGGTGAATACCAGCGCGGCGGCCACGCCGGTACGCCAGGTCGGTCGCTCGTCGAGCAGCCACGCGGCCATCAGCGCCACCAGCACCGGCTGCACGTAGACGTACAGGGCGACCAGGCTCGACTCGGCGTGGCGCAACGCATACTGGTTCAGCGAGTACGCACCGAGCGTCGGCACCAGCACGATGAAGACCATCATGAGCCAGGTGCGCGAGGTCAGCGACGGCGCCACCGCGATGAAGCTGCCAGCGCCCAGCGGCACCAGCACCAGCCCCGCCACGATGAACAGCAACGCCACCAGCTGGGTCGGCGGAAAGCGCTCGCGCACGTCGCGCACGAACACCAGGAAGAGGGAGTACGACAGCGAATTCGCGATGATGAAGAGGTTGCCGCGGACGTGACCGTCGCTCAGGTCGAACCTGTCCACGCGTGCGATGACCAGCACGCCTGCGAGCGCGATGGCCAGGCCGACCAGGCGCCCGGCGGTGGCGCGCTCGCGGCCCAGCATGATGGCGATGCCCGCGGTGAACACCGGGATGGTGGTGCCGAGGACGGTGGCGTTGGTCGCCGTGGTCAGGCGTAGGCCATGAAGGAAGAAGAGCTGGTTGGTGATCATGCCGAGGCCGGCGTACAGCGCGATCAGCACCCACTCGCGCCCGGTCGGCCAGCGCCACTCGGGGTCGCCGCGCCAGCGCGCGATCTTGTGCGCGCCGATGGCGATGGCCAGGAAGCCCAGGCTACCGCCGGCGACGCGGAAGGCCAGGATGCTGTGCACGCCGAGGTGCGCCAGCGCGAGCTTGCCGCTGATGGCCCAGCTGGCGAAGCAGACCTGCACGCCGAAGAGCGCGAGATGAGCGGAGCGTGGCGTGGACACGGGCGCGGCGCTCATACCATGCAGGGCCGGGGTCGTGCCATGACGACCGGCAAGGGGATCCGGATAGCAGGTGGTGGAGGAAACACCCCTTCGGCGCGCTTCTCCACTACCTGCTAGTGATGCGCGGGCCTGGGGCGGGTGCGCAGCACGGTGGCGTTGGCGCTGTCACCGAGCAGGGTGCGCAGGACCTCGCCACGCAGCTGCAGGTCGCCGCGCAGGAAGCTCGAGATGGTGGCGCGTCGGCCGGCGAAGCGACGCTCGGTGACGTGGACGAAGTCGATGCCGGTCTCGCTGCGGTGACAGCCATTGCAGGTGGTGAGGTTGAGTGGCTTCTCGAGCGCGGCGAGGTCGCCAGGCAGGGTCAGGCGGTTGCTGGGCAGGGTGATGCTGGTGGCGGCCAGGAACTGCTTGGGCACGCTGGCGCGACCGAAGCTGACGGCGGACTGGTTGAAGCGCAGCCAGTCGATGAAACCGGCGTCACGCGCGGCGCCGGGGTCGGGCGAGTTGGTGCACGGCTGCGGCACCAGGCGGCCATCGACCAGGTGGAACTCGCGCAGCTCCCAGTCGGGGATGCTGGGGTCGCGGCCGAACAGCTCGTTGGAGCGCAGCTGGTTGAGGTGCGCGGGGTCGAACAGCTGGGCGGTCATGGTCAGCACCGCGCGACGGAAGGCGGGATCGCGCGTGGACAGCTGCGACAGCGCCGCCCAGCGCGCGGCCCAGATGCGGCAGCCGGCGCCGTCCAGCGGCACGCCGAACTCCAGGATGATGGTCATGCGCTGGCTCGGGTCGAAGGCGCCGCGGTCGTTGGCGAACACCAGACGGGCCTCGCCACAGTTGCCGTCGGACACCAGGTCGAGGCGGTTCGAGATGGCCACCGGGCGGAAGCCCAGCTGGCTGGCGTCGACCAGGCCGCTGCTGGTGCGCGCGGCGGCGAGCAGATCTCGCATGCCCTGGCGCGCGTTGGCGATGCGCTCGTTGATCAGGGTGGACGTGGTGTAGCTGTTCAGGAGGTCGGTCACCATGGCGGCCGGGTCGCCGCCGGCGAGGCGGGTCATCATGGCCGGGAACGCCAGCTCGGGGGCGTCGAGGACGCTGGGCTCGAGGATGAGCAGGCTGCGGTCGGGAATGATCTCGTTGCCGCGCAGGTCGATGCAGCCAGCGAAGGCCTCGACGGTGGGGCAGGGGCGCGTGGTCGGGCCGGGCCCGACGCCGGCATCGGCGAAGCCCATCGGGATCGAGCCGCCGCTGGGGTTGTAGGGAGAGCCGGGCTGCGGCGGCGGGCCGGGGGGCGTGCCCGGGGGCACTGCGCAGACCTCGAGGTACTTGGGCGCACAGCTGGGCTGGCTGGCGCATGCAGCCTCGTCGAGCGACGCGCAGCCGGGGATGGGGGTGCACTGGCCGAGGCAGCTCGCAGGGGCGCCATCGGCGCCGAGGCAGCTCGCAGGGATGCTGCAGGTGGTGCTGGGCGAACAGTCGCTATCGCTGTGACAGGCGCCCGCGGGCGGGCGGTCGTCCTCGCAGCGGCTGAAGAAGCCGGCGGGCTGGCAGTCGGGCGTGTCGAGTGGGCAATAGGTCGATGAGCCGATGGCGCGACAGTCGCGGCGTGCCAGGCACTGGCTCTCGGCCAGGGCACCGCAGGGCAGGTCGCCCCCGGCCCGGCAGTGCGCACCGTCCCACAGGCAATCGCTGCGATGCAGGCAGGCGCTGCCGTCCAGCGCCATGCACGAGCGCGGCTGGCAAGGTGTGGCAGCGCCAGGTGCCGTGCAGTTCACGACGTTGCACGTGATCTCGCTGGTGGTCGACAGCAGGCTGGTCTCGCACGAGCACGGGGTCGAGGCCAGCTGGCAGTCGGCGCGCTGGCCACACTCGTTGCTGGGGAGCTCGCTGCAGGTGCGCGCGGTCGGTACGGCGTGGCACCCCATGTAGGTGCTGACCATGCGCGGGCAGTCGAAGCCCGAACAGGGCGCGGCAGGATCCTGACGGAGGTCGAACACCCGCTGACAGCGCTCGTCGGCGCTGCAGGCCGTCTCGGTCAGCCCCTCGCAGGGGTTGCCGCACTCCTCCCAGGACGCCGTGGCGGTGGCGTCGGGGCCGCAGGACTGGATGGGTCTGCACTCATGGGTCGCGGGATCACGACCGAAATACATGGTCCCGCAGGCGTGCTGGTTGCGCGATGGACCTGGCTCGAACTCGTTGCAGCCGGGTGCGGCGATTGCGCAGGTGGCGAGGAGGAGGGCGACGGCGCTGGTGCGATTCAGCATGGGGCAGGCCCAGTGCATTTGGTGGGCCGTGGGCGCGGGCAGAACGGAGCCGGAGCGGAATAGCCTCCTCGAGGCTCCGCCTCGAGGGGGCTAGTGAGCGCGGGCCGGGCGCTCGCGGGTGCGCAGCACGGCGGCCTTGGCGCTGTCGCCGAGCAGGGTCTTCAGGACCTCGCCGCGGGCCTTGAGGTCGCTGCGCATGAACTTCGACATCGCGGCGCGGGTGTTCGGGAAGCGGCGCTCGAACAGGTGCACGAATGGGGTCGCCGTCTCGGTGGCGTGGCAACCGTTGCAGGTGTTGGCGTTCAGCTTCTTCTCGACCGCGGCCAGGTCGGACGGCAGGTGGAAGCGGTTGCCGTCGGTGGTGCTGACCGGGGCCAGGTACTCGACCGGCACCGGGGCGCCGCCCAGGGCCAGGTTGATCTGGTTCTCGCGCACCCAGGTCAGGAAGTTGGCGTCGGTCTGCAGCGACAGGTCCGGCGAGTTCTTGCACGGCTGCGGCACCAGGGCGCCGGCCACCAGCTTGAACTCGCGCAGCTGCCAGTCGCTGGCGCCGAAGTTGCCCGTGAGCAGCTCGTTGGTGCGCAGCTGGTTCAGGCGGCTGGCGGTGAACATGTCGTCGGTGAGGGCGCGCAGGCGCGTGGCGTAGCCGGGGTCACGCACGGCGATCTGCGACAGCGAGGCCCAGCGCTGCGCCACGGTGCGGCAGCCGGCGCCGTCGTTGGGCATGCCGAACTCCATGATGAGGGTCATGCGGTGGCTGGTGTCGAGCACGCCGCCGTCGGTGGCGTAGACGATGCGCGCCTCGCCGCAGCTTCCGGCCGAGACCAGGTCGATGCGGTTGGTGATGGCCATGGGGCGGAACTTCAGCTTGGCCACGTCGAGCTTGCCGTCGGGGCGGCGGGCCTGGCGCGACAGCCAGTCGATCACTCCAGGGCGCGGGGCCGCAACGCGGCCATTGATGGTGGTCGGCGCCGCGAAGCTGGCGAAGATGGCGCCCACCATGTCGGCCGGGTCACGGCCGGCCAGGCGGGTCATCATGCTCTCGAACGAGTAGGCGCTGTCGTCGAGCACCAGCGGCTCGCGCACGACCAGGCTGCGCTCGGCCACGATGTCGTCGCCGCCGAGGTCCACGCAGCCGGCGTAGGTCGGGGTGCAGCCGCAGTTGCCGATGAAGGCAGCGCCGCTCTGGTCACGCGGTGGGCTGAGGTTGGTCAGCAGGTCGGGGCCGCCGCAGCCGTAGCTGTTCTGCACGCAGTCCTCGGTGTACTTGGGCGCGCACCTGGAGTTGGTGTTGCAGCTCTTCTCGTCGAGGCTGGCGCAGCCCGACTGCGGCACGCAGCGACCCGCGCACACCGCGGGGCAGTTCTGCGTCGCGGGGTCGCAGCCCGGCGGGGGCAGGCACAGCTCGGCGGCGTTGCAGGTGAAGCCGCCGGCGCAGTCGCTGTCCGACAGGCAGGCGCCGGGGCCGACCGGGGCGTCCGACTCGCAGCGCAGGAAGTCGCCGCCGCCGCACGCGCAGGTCACGCCGGGCGGGCAGTAGCAGGCCTCGCCCACGGCGCGGCAGTCACGACGATCGAGGCAGGCGCCCTCGCCCAGCGAGCCGCACGGCGCGATGGTGGTCGGCGAGCAGGCGGCGCCGTCCCAGGCGCAGTCGGAGCGCGACCCGCAGGCCACACCGCCGAGGTCGTAGCAGGAGCGCGGCTCGCACGAGGCGAACTGGCCACCGGCCTTGGGATCGCAGGTGCCGCACTCCTCGAGCGGCGCCAGGTCGCCGTTGCCGTCGACGCGCGGGAAGTTGCTCTGGGCGCAGCCGCAGCCAGTGTAGGTCGGCTCGCACTCGGGGTGCGAACCGCACTCGTCGGCGGGCAGCATGGCGCAGGGGCGGCGGTCCTCGACGGGGCGGCAGCCCATGAACGGGGGCACGCTGGTGCCGGGGTTGACCGGGACACCGGGGCCGGCGAAGCGATCATCGGTCAGCTCGGCGCAGTCACACACCGCGTTGGGCGGGCAGGCGCCGCAGCCGCCGTTGAAGGTCGGCTGCTGCATGATGGTCTGGCAGCGCGGGTCGGCGCCGCAGGTGGTCTGGCCGAGGCCGTCGCAGGGGTTGCCGCAGGCGTTCCAGCCGCGCGCGGCGGGGTCATCGACGCCGCCGACGGCGACGGTGCGGCACTCGCCTGCCATCGGGTCGGTGGCGAAGTAGAGCTGCCCGGTGCCGAGCTCCTGGCAGCGTGACGCGACGCAGTAGTTGCCCTCGCCGCACTGGTTCGCGGTCTTGCAGGGTCCACCGAGCTCTGACTCGTTACACCCGAGGGCGGTGAGGGCGAGCCCGACGAAGGAGAGGAATGCTTTGGCCGTTGTACGCATGCGCGGCCCTAGTGCAGGCGGCGCGCCAGTGCGCATGCGGGCGGAGATCGCGGGAATGTTTGGCGGGGCTGCGCCCTGGGCGCGGCTTTTCGGACTAGTGCGAGGCGGACGCCTCAGATTTCCGAGGCCCGGGCTCGGCGTACATGGCCTCGACCAGGGCGCTGTGGTGGCCCTGCACGACGTTGCGCTTGACCTTGAGGCTGGGGGTCAGCTCGCCGCTCTCCTGGGTGAAGTCATGGGCGACGATGCGGAACTTCTTGATCGACTCGTAGCTGGCGAGCTGGCGGTTGGTGCGCTCGATGATGCCGGCGACCAGCTCCTCGGCGCGCGGGTGCGCCGACAGCTCGGCGATGGTGGTGGCGGCGATGCCCTCGCCGCGGGCCCACTGCAGCGCCTCGTCGGCCAGCGTGACCAGCGCCACCAGGTAGGGCTTGCGGTCGCCCAGCACGACGACCTGCGAGATGCGCGGGTCGCTCTTGACCAGGTTCTCGATGTTCTGCGGCGCGATGTTCTTGCCCGCGGCCGTGATGAGGATGTCCTTCTTGCGGTCCACGATGGAGTAGAAGCCGTCGGGGTCGACCTTGCCGATGTCACCGGTGCGGAAGTAGCCGTCGGGGGTCCAGACCTCGCGGGTGGCGGCCTCGTCCTTGAAGTAGCCGGCGAACAGGTTGCCGCCCTTGATGAGGATCTCGCCGTCGCTGTCGAGGCGCAGCTGGATGCCGGGCAGCGGGCGGCCGATGGTGCCGAAGCGGCTGGCGCCGGGCAGGTTGCTGGTGCCGGCGGCGAAGGTCTCGGTCATGCCCCAGCCCTCGAGGATGGTGATGTCGGCCGAGTCGAAGAACTCGAGGATGTCCTTGGCAATGGGGGCGCCGCCGGTGACGAAGAGGCGGATCTTGCCGCCCAGGCGCTGGCGCAGCTTGTCGAACACCAGGCGGCGCGCGATGCGGTGGCGCACTTCCAGCGCGGGCGGGATGGGGCGGCCGGCCTGGCGCAGACGCGAGATCTGCGAGCCGACGCCGATGGCCCACTTGAAGATGCGCTGGCGGGCGGCCGAGGACGACGCCACCTGGGCGTGGATGCGCGCGTGCACCTTCTCGAAGATGCGCGGCACCGCGGCGACCACGGTGGGGCTGGTCTCGGCCAGGTTGTCGGCGATCTTGTCGATGCCCTCGCCGTAGTAGCCGCTGCAGCCGTTCCAGATGGCGTAGTAGTCGACCGCGCGCTGCAGCACGTGCGCCAGCGGCAGGAACGAGAAGCCGACGTCGGTCGACTCCAGGCGCATGGCCTGCATCGAGGTCATGGCCGAGACCACGTTGCCGTGCGTGATCATGGCGCCCTTGGGCGGCCCGGTGGTGCCCGAGGTGTAGACGAAGATGGCGGCCTGCTCGAGCGTGAGCGCGGCGCGGCGGGCGTCGGCGTCGTTGCGGGCGCGCTGGCCGCGGCGCACCAGCTCGCGGAAGGGCAGCTCGCGCGCGGGGTCGAGGCTGGCGCCGGTGGTGTCGATGACGAAGGTCATCGTCAGCTTGGGGAAGCGGCCGGCGCTGATGCCCGCGCGCAGCTTGGTCAGCTGCTTGGCGTCCTCGACCACGGCGAAGCGACAGTCGGCGTGGGCGATGACGTAGTGGGTCTGATCGGGCGTCATCGACGGGTAGACGCCGACCGAGATGCCACCCGCGGCCAGGTTGCCGAGGTCGGAGTACAGCCACTCGCGCCGGGTCGCGCTGAGGATGGCCACGGCGTCGCCCGGCTTGTGGCCGCAGTCGATGAGGCCGGCGGCGACGTTGCGCACGATGGCCGCCGCGGAGCGCCAGCCGACCGGGACCCAGCGCCCGTCGCGCTTGAAGTAGTGCGACGGGCGGGAGCCCAGACGATCGGCGTTGGCGAAGAAGCGACTGACGATGGTCTCGGGGGCGCGGCCGTCCGTCATGACGGTCAGCCCTGGACGCCGGTCTTGGCGGCCGGATCGAACACGCCGCGCGCGACCTCGTGCTGGCGCAGCGCCAGGCGGATCTCGCAGCCTGGACCCAGCAGCATCGAGCCGGCCAGGAACAGGTGGTAGTTCTTGAGGTCGTCCGACTCGGCCGGCGGGGTGCCCTGGGCCTTCTTGCCCGGGCTGCCGGTCACGACCCGGATCTTCTGGCCGGGCTTCAAGACGAAGCCAGGGTCGAGGTTGCCCAGCGGGCGCGGGTACTTCTTGGGCCCGTTGGACTTCTTGTTGACCATCACCGCGCAGCCCGCCGAGTTGAACGGCGCGGTGCCGGTGTTCTCCAGGACGAACCACTCCTGGTTGAGGTTGGTCTCTTCGGGGGCGGCATGGATCTCACGAAACACGAGCGACATGCGCGCACGATAGCAGATCGAGCGGTCAGCGCGCGAGGCGCAGGCGATTGGCCAGGACAGCCTCGGTGGTCACCACCTCGGCGCCCCGGGCGAACCAATCAGCCAGCAATTGCTCGCCCTTTTCGGGGCGAATCGGCTTCATGGCGTCGCGCACGACGTGGACGCGGTAGCCCCGGGCCAGCAGGCCCTCGATGGCGAAGCGGTCGCACACGTCCTGGGCCACGCCATAGACGGCGACGTCGGTCGGGGCCAGGGCGGTCAGGACGGCCTCGGTGTTGGGGTTCGAAAAGACGTCGAAGCGCTGCTTGCGGATGACGACCTCGCCCTGGTGGGCGCGCACACGGTCGATGGTGGCGGGGTCGGGGGTGGAGTCGACGTACAGCGGGTTGACGGCGCGGGTGGCGTCGACCTTGTGGTGGCCGGGTTCGGCGGCCAGGCAGTGTGGCGGGAAGGTGCTGTCGAAGTCGGGGGAGGTGGACAGCTCGGCGTCGGTCAGCGCGTGGTAGTCGATGGAGGCTACCTGGGGGATGCCGGCCTTGCGCGCGTGGCGGGTCAGGCGGGCCAGGTTGGGCAGCACCAGCTCGGCGTCGGTGACGTACAGCTTGCCGTCGGAATACATGAAGTCGTACTGGGTATCGACGTCCCAGAAGATGAGCTTGGCCATGGCGCGGATGGTAACCTTTCGCGAATGGTGATGAGGAGGCCCTTCGCGCTGGGGCTGGTGGCGCTGCTGGCGCTGGCCGTGGTGGCGGGCTGGGGCGGGCGGGCGCGCGCCGACGAGGTCGTGGTCGGTGGCGTGGTGGCGACCGTGCCGGCGGGCTGGACCAGCAGCGAGGACGGCAAGCTGCGCGTGCTGTCGGCGCCGCGGGCCGAGATCACGGTGCAGCTGATCGTCATCACCGAGAGCACGCTGGAGCGCGGGCTGCGTCGCGTCGAGCGCGACCTCGGCAAGCACTTCGAGCACATCGTCTGGGACGCCAGGAGGCCGCGCACCGGCAAGGTCGCCGGCATGAAGACGCTGGCGCGCAGCGGGGACGCGGCCCTGGGCAAGCTGGCCGTCAAGCTGGGCGTCATGCTGGTGCAGCCGCGCCGCGGGCGGCCGGTGATGGTGATGATGGTGGCGGGGGCGGCGACCTTCGCAAGCCACGTCACCGAGCTGGGCGATTTGATGCTAGGACTTCGCCCTGCCAAGTAGATGTATGCGCTGAGCGACATCGCGACGTACAGCCTGGTCACGCTGTCCGCCATCTTCTTCGTCGTGGACCCGTTCGCGGCGGTGCCGCTGTTCCTGGCCATCACGCGCGGGGACTCGCCCGAGAAGCGGCGCCTGACGGCGCGCCGGGCCTCGCTGGCGACCTTCGTCACGCTGACGGTGTTCGCGGCCGCGGGCACGCTGATCTTCAAGCTGTTCGGCATCACGCTGGGGGCCTTCAAGATCGCGGGCGGCGTGCTGCTGTTCCTGATGGCGATCGACATGATGCGGGCGCGGCAGTCGCGGGTGCGCCTGACCCCGGGCGAGCAGGCCGAGGGCGTCGAGCGCGATGACGTCGCCATCATCCCGCTGGCCATCCCGATGCTGGCCGGGCCGGGGGCCATCGCGACCGTGATGGTGCTGGTCAGCCAGGCGCGCTCGAAGCTGTATGCGGTGCCGGTGTTCGCGGCCATCGTGCTGACCAGCGTGGCGACCTACCTGGTGCTGCGCGGGGCGTCGCTGGCGGAGAAGACCCTGAAGCACACCGGAATGAACATCCTGACCCGCGTCATGGGTCTCATCCTGGCGGCCATCGCGGTGCAGTTCATCGTGAGTGGGGTCGCCGACGTGGCGCCCACGGTGGTGCAGGCGGTCCACGCGCACTGAGCCTTGCGGCCGGATGGCTTTGCGACTACAACCCGAGCGTGGCGATCGGACGCAAATTGCGCCAGAAGGGCAGCGCCTTCAAGGAGCTGTGGCGCTTCATGCGCAAGCGCAAGAAGCTGTGGCTGGCGCCGATCATCCTGGTGCTGGTCGCGTTCGGGACCTTCCTGGTGCTGACCCAGGGTTCGGTGCTGGCGCCCTTCATCTACGCGATGTTTTGAGAATCAGAGCGCGGCGCCGTCGTACTGGGTGATGGTCAGCGCCTTGACGTCGACGCCGTGCAGGCAGCGCACGTTGATGGCGCGCATGTCCTTGCCGTCGGGCAGGGCGGCGCCGCAGTAGCTGCGCACGCCGCAGGTGGTGCAGAAGAAGTGGTGAATCATGTGGCGGTTGAACTGGTAGTCCTGCACCGCGTCGCCGCCTGACAGCAGCTTGAACTGGCCCGCCGGCACGAAGGTCAGCAGGGTGCCGGTGCGACGACAGATGGAGCAGTTGCACTCGATGACGCGGGCGAGGTCGGTCTCGACGGTGTAGCGGACCTTGCCGCAGTGGCACGAGCCTTCGTAGGTCTTGGTCTCGGACATGGTGAGCTAGCTCCTAGGGGGCGAGGTCATCGGCGCCGGGCGGGGTCGCCGGCGCGGGGTCGGTGGGGGCCGGCTGCGACGGCGTCGCGGTCGGGGTCGGCGGCGTGGCCGGGGTGACGGTGACCTGGTCGATCAGCACCGGGCGGCCGTTGGTCACGCGCCACAGCTGCAGCGCGCCGGTGTTGAAGGTGAGGCCCGCGATCATGGTGCCGCCCTGCGCGATGCACACGGCCTGGCGCGTCTTCAGCTGCTGGAAGGCGAAGTGGATGTCGGCGGTGGTCGGCTCCAGCGACTTCAGATCCAGCTTGCGCAGGCCGGTGGCCAGGGTGGCGATGCCGACCTCGGCGGGGTGCTGGCTGGAGCCGCGCGCGCACGGCTTCGAGTCCTTGTCGTTGTCGCGCACCGTCAGCGTGTAGTCACCCGAGGTCGCGACCTTCTTCGGGGGCCCCAGCGCGGCGCAGCCCAGGGTGGCCAGGCTCAGCCCGACCAGCGTCACCATCATCAGCTTGTGCATGTCGTGTCTCCAGTTGCTCGTCACTTGATCACTCCACGGCGATACAGCAGCCACACGATGACCGCCGCGATCAGCAGCAGGGTCAGCGCGGTGGTCCACCAGGGCTGCTTCTTCGACCTGGCCTTGCCACCGCCGCCGTCAATGCCGGTGACCGCGCGGGCGCTCTTCTGGAAGCCGGTGCGCATCCCGGTGAGCAGGCCGCCGCCCTTCTTCTTGGCCGGTTTGCTGGCCTTGCGTCCCATCAGTCGAGCTCCAGGTGGGTGGGGCCGCCGAGGCGATGGTCGATGCTGGCGCGCGGCGGCATGTCCTTCTTGCGCAGCAGGCACGGGCCCATGGCGAGGGCGTCCATCTCGGTGCGCATGAAGCAGCGCACGGCGTCGAGCGGGCTCTCCACGATGGGCTCGCCGCGCACGTTGAAGCTGGTGTTGACCAGCACGGCGCACCCGGTCCGGGCCGCGAAGGCGCTGATCAGCGCGTGATAGCGCGGGCTGTCGGCGGCGTGCACGGTCTGCACGCGCGCGCTGTAGTCGACATGGGTGACCGCCGGGATGTCGGAGCGCGGCACGTTGAGCAGATCGATGCCGAACAGCTGGCGCTGCCCGTCGGTCAGCGGAATGCGTCGAGATTCCCGCACCGGAGCGACCAGAAGCATGTATGGGCTGTCAACATCGAGGTCGAAGTAGTCGCCCGCGCGCTCGGCCAGCACGCTGGGCGCGAAGGGCCGGAAGCTCTCGCGGTACTTGATCTTGAGGTTCATGACCGACTGCATCTTGGTCGAGCGTGGATCGCCGAGGATGCTGCGGCCACCCAGCGAGCGCGGACCGAACTCCATGCGGCCCTGGAACCAGCCCAGGACCTGCTCGCTGGCCAGGATGTCGGCGCAGGCCTCGTCCATGGCGGCGTCCGACAGCACCTCGTAGGGCAGCCCGAGATCGTCGAGCACCTCGCGGATGAAGGGCTCGCCGTAGGCGGGGCCGAGGTAGCTGCCCTTCATGCCGTCGCGCGCGCCGGGGGCGATGACGCGCGGGTTGCCCAGCACCTTGTGCCACACCGCCAGCGCCGCGCCGATGGCGCCACCGGCGTCGCCCGCGGCGGGCTGCACGAAGATGCGCTTGAACGGGGTCTCGCGCAGGATGTGGCCGTTGCCGACGCAGTTCAGCGCCACGCCGCCGGCCAGGCACAGGTTGTCGAGGCCGGTGCGCGCGTGCGCGGCGCGCGCCAGCGTCAGCATGCAGGTCTCGGTGGCCTTCTGCACCGAGGCGGCCAGGTCCATCTCGCGCTGGCCCAGCTTGGACTCGGGCGCGCGCGGCGGGCCGCCGAACAGGTCGTGGAAGCGCCCGTTGGTCATGCGCAGCCGCGACACGTAGGCGAAGTACTTCTGGTTGAGGCGGAACGAGCCGTCGGCGCGCAGGTCGACCAGCTCCTTCATGATGGTGTCGTAGAAGCGCGGCTCGCCGTAGGGCGCCAGGCCCATGACCTTGTACTCGCCCGAGTTGACCTTGAAGCCGAGGTAGTAGGTGAAGGCGGAGTAGAGCAGGCCGATCGAGTGCGGGAAGCGGATCTCGCGCTCGATGGTCAGGTCGGCGCCGCGGCCGACGCCCATCGAGGTCGTGGTCCACTCGCCGACGCCGTCGATGGTGAGTACGGCGGCCTCCTCGAACGGCGACGGGTAGAAGGCGCTGGCGGCGTGCGACTCGTGGTGCTCGCAGAACAGGATGTCGCGCTCCTGATCGTCCAGCGCGTCGCGCACCGCGTCCTTCATCCACAGCTTCTTCGTCAGCCACACCGGCATGGCAGAGAAGAACGACGCTGGTGAGGTCGGCACCGTGCCAACGTAGGTCTCGAGGATGCGCTCGAACTTGACCAGTGGCTTGTCGTAGAAGACGACGTGATCGATCTCGGATGCCGAGGCCACGGCGGCCTCGTGCAGGCAGTAGGCCAGGGCGTGCTTGGGGAAGGCCTCGTCGTGCTTCTTGCGTGTGAAGCGCTCTTCCTGCGCCGCGGCCACGATCTCGCCGTCGACGATCAGCGCGGCCGCGCTGTCGTGATAGAAGGCCGAGATGCCGAGGATGCGGGTCGCCATCAGTACTGGTTCTTGTAGTCCTCGGGAGGCCGTCGGCGCTCCTCGGGACTGCGCTCGATCCAGTAGGTCGCGCGTTTGGGATCGAGGCGGCGGCTCAGGGGGTCGCCACGCAGCAGGCGCATGACGGCCCGCGTGGGCAGCAAGAAGATGAAGTAGACGATGCCGAGGAGGATGCGGGTGTTGATCCAGGCCAGCACGTGGGCCAGCTTCATCCAGGCGCGATAGACCGGGCCGAGGACGCGACGCCAGAGCGCGGGGATGGGGGCAGGGGGCAGTCCCTCCTTGGGGACGGGCAGGGGGCCGCGCCAGGGCGTCATCGTCATCGCGCGTGCACCAGCTGGAGGCGCTCGAGCTCGGCGGCGATGGCCTCGGCAGCAAGGCGCTGCGCGACCTCGTTGGGGTGGTGATCGACGGCGTGGACGACCAGGGCGCCGGCCGTCTTGCCTCGATAGGCCGCGCGCAGGTCGAGCCAGGGCGCGCCGGTCTTGTCGAGCATGGCCTCGAGCTCGGCGTGGGCGCGCTTGAAGGGGTAGCTCTCGCCGAGCTTGAACAGCATGGGGTAGACCGCGACCAGGACGCCGGCGTTCGCGCCGCGGGCTTCGCGCACGAAAGCATCGAGCATGCGCTGGGTCTTGTCCATGCCGTCCGCGTTCTTGCTGCGATCGAAGGCGTCGGTGTACCAGGACGAGGTCTGCTTGTGGATGCGGCGCTGGTCCAGGCGCGCGGCGATCAGCGCATACAGGCGGGACCAGCGGCGCAGCCAGCGCTTGGTGCCGGAGGGCTTCTCGATGTTGCCGGGGCGGAACATGACCAGGTCGTCGGCGGCGTGGCGCTTCTCGTCGACCGCGCGCACCCGGAAGGCGTCGTTGAGGACATAGCCCAGCACCACCACGTCGGGCTGGAAGTCGAGGTGCTTGCGCAGGATGTTGATCTCGACCTCGGTGTTGATGCCGGGCTGGGCCAGGTTGATGACCTCGACCGCGAGCTCGGGGTGCCGCGCCTGCAGCGCCTTCTCCAGCTGCGCGGGCATGGTGTCGGGGTCCTTGACGCCCTCGCCATAGGTGAAGGAGTCGCCGATTGCCAGCACACGGAAGGTGCTCGGCTGGCGCGCCACCGCGCGGCGCAGGCCGCGATAGCCGTCCACGTTGTTGGAGAAGTCGACGCAGTACGGCGTGTGGCGGAGGTGCGCCATCGGGATCGAGTGGTAGTGCTCGGTCTCCAGCAGCAGGTAGCCGGGCCAGTCGTCGGGCACCGAGCGCGCGAAATAGCCACGCGGATTCGACGGGTAGCAGTCAGCGCCGGTGTTGTCGGGCTCGTGGTGCTGGCGCGGCTTCATGGTCACGACCTGCTTGCCCTGCACGCGCGGCGCCCCGAAGAAGATGCGCACCACGCCCTCGAGCAGCAGCAGCGCCACCAGCAGCGAGGCCAGCA